>Ga0208879_1002606_pt1 | contig 15622 bp, 8 predicted proteins | sample Knorr_S15_td_Bot_FD_185605 | JGI IMG/M metagenome (GOLD analysis project Ga0208879, IMG submission 185605) | Marine microbial communities from Southern Atlantic Ocean transect - Knorr_S15_td_Bottom_ad_5009_LV_A (SPAdes) (version 2) | ecosystem: Environmental > Aquatic > Marine > Oceanic | place... | reverse complement strand
GAAATGCTCGTAGGCGCAAAGCTCATGAAAGGCGAAGGTTGCAACCACTGTAATCGCAGTGGTTATCGTGGCCGTATCGCCGTATACGAAATCATGCGATTAACCCCCTCTATCCGTGAACTCATCTTCCAAAACGCTTCGACTGCGAAAATTCGTAGTCTCGCAATTGAACAAGGCATGACAACGTTGTATCAAGATGGACTACGGAAAGTTCTCGATGGGATCACAACACTAGAAGAAGTTTACCGTATCACCAAACGTACCGAACAAGACGAATAAACAACATCTCATATTCTTAGCAAACCTCTCATTTATAAAGAAAACCGATCATGGCAACCGTCCTTATCGACAAGCTGTTAAGTGCCTGCGTAGAACAAGATGCGAGTGATATTCACATTACCGTTGGGCAACCACCTGTGTTCCGCTTGCACGGCCGGCTGATAAAACTCGAGACCAAGGTTCTCGATGCCGAGGATACGGTGTCGTTGATGAAGAGTATCACACCAGACCGCTGTCAGCGAGAGCTGCAAGAACAGGGCGCTTCCGACTTCGGTTTTGCTTTTGGCGACGCCGCACGATTTCGTGTTTCCGTATTTAAGCAACGCGGTAAAATTGCTATGGTCCTACGGCAAATACCTAACGACAAATTAACTCCCGAGCAACTCGGACTCAGTGATGCCATTATTGAATGCGTAAACCGCCCGCGTGGCCTCTTCCTAGTAACTGGGCCAACGGGGTCAGGTAAAAGTACCACGCTAGCAAGTTTGATCAACTATCTCAATGAGACCGTTGACCATCACATTATCACTATTGAAGACCCGATCGAGTTCTATCACGACCATATTAAGTCAACCATTAATCAGCGGGAAATCGGAGTCGACACTCCTTCGTTTTCTGATGCCATTCGTCGTGCCTTGCGGCAAGACCCCGATGTCATTCTCGTCGGTGAAATGCGTGACTTGGAAACTATTGAAGCAGCGATTACTGCCGCCGAAACGGGACACATCGTCTTCGCTACACTGCATACAAATAGTGCTCAAGGTACTATCAACCGAATCATTGATGCTTTCCCCGGTAACCTGCAAGATCAAATTCGTACACAATTGTCAACATCCATCATCGGTGTGCTCGCGCAAACGCTACTGCCGAAGATAAGCGGCGGTCGAATCGCCGCTTATGAAACTTTGCTCATAACCCCCGCCATCGCCAACTTGATACGAGAAAACAAAACATTCCGCATCAACTCTGCCATTCAAACGGGAGCAAAATACGGGATGCAATTAATGGACGACGCTCTATTTGAGCTTTGGAAAAGCCAAACAGTCAAAGTCACTGACTTACTGCATAAAGCACACAACCCCACTGAACTCGCAAAACGCATCGTTGCAGCTCAACACATGCAAAGTGAAACAATCGAAGGCGTGCAATAGTAGCGATCTCGTACAACAGAATTAACTCAACGCACTAAACCAAAACCGCTAATCAATAACAGAAAACGATAACACGATGGCACGACAACTTGGACAAATCCTGGTCGACATGGGCTTTATTGATGACGGCCAATTGGAAATGCTTGTCGAAGAACACGGACAACAACCTAGCGTTCAAATCGGTAAAGTCGCCGAAGATATGGGGTTAGTAATTGACACCCAACTTGTCCAAGCTTTGGCTGAACAATTTGATTTACAAATCGTTGACCTTGGTGAAATCTCAATCGCTGAAGAAATATTGGATGAAATCAGTGAAACCATGGCGCAAATGTATCGCGCTGTACCCGTGCAACTCAATGGAAATCTACTAACGGTTGCCGTCTCGCACCCCGAAAACATTACGGTCGCCGATGAGTTACGGACGTTTCTGGGTCGAGATATTCAATTAGTCGTTTGTACCGAACTCGAAATCGATAATATGCTCGAGCAGTTCTATGACTCAAAGCGAGAAACTATCGAAAGAATTGTTGCTGACCTAGAAAAAGATAATGAACTGAAGCAGCAAATCGAAGCACTAACGACAGGGCCAATTGACCTAACCGGCGCTGAAGCTTTGGCCGATAGTGTACCGGTGCGAAAATTACTCAACATGGTTCTGCTACTGGCAATTAAAGATCACGCATCCGATGTTCACTTCGAACCATTTGAAGATGAATTCCGCATTCGAATTAAAGCCGACGGCGTATTATACGAAATGGTGCCACCACCGCGTCACTTGGCATTCGCGATCACGACCCGCATCAAGGTGATGGCCAATCTGGACATCGCTGAACGGCGGTTACCTCAAGATGGACGCATCGAACTCGTTGTCGGTGGTCACCCAGTCGACCTCCGTGTTAGTGTTCTGCCAACGATGTTTGGCGAATCAGTTGTCTTGCGAATATTGGACCGCAGTGTGGTCTCGCTAGAACTTGAAAATGTTGGAATGGATGACGAAATGATGGCTGCCTTTAGAAAAGTCATCGCAAAGCCCAATGGGATCGTGCTAGTAACGGGACCCACTGGATCCGGCAAAACAACGACACTCTATTCTGCCATTTCCGAACTCAACGTAATCGAAGACAAGATCATTACGACCGAAGACCCAGTTGAATATGACATTGACGGTATCATTCAAGTTCCCATTAACACCGATGTCGGCGTGACGTTTGCCTCGTGTTTGCGGGCCATTTTGCGACAAGACCCTGACAAAATTCTCGTCGGTGAAATCCGAGACCTGGAAACAGGTGAAATCGCCGTGCAGGCGTCGCTCACCGGACACCTCGTCTTTAGTACACTGCATACAAATGATGCCCCCGGTACGATCACTCGCTTGAAAGACATGGGCATTCCTACGTTTATGATCACGGCAACGGTCGAAGCAATTCTAGCCCAACGGCTCGTGCGGCGGATTTGTAATCACTGCCGTGAAGAAGTCGAACAATCCGAAGAAATGATCGCTCAACTAGGCCTTATCGGCGAAGACCTCGGCGATCGCAAATTTTTTCGCGGCAGCGGCTGTGATCATTGCAATAACACCGGGTATCGTGGTCGAGTTGGTTTGTTCGAACTGATGATCATGAATGATGCGTTACGCGAAATGATTATGTCCGAAGCCTCGACCGATGAACTCCGCACGCGTGCCGAAGAATTTGGTATGGTAACACTCCGCGAAGCCGGAATGCACACGATGTGGGAAGGCATTACCACTGCCGAAGAAGTAGTCCGAGAAACGATTATCGACGTATAAACCAACTTACCACTGTTCTTTTTACTGTCCCTAGCCACCTCCTAATGCATAAAATATAAAAAATGACTTCAACTCGATTTCGAGTCACAAAATGCTCGTTGAAGTGCATTTTAAATTAACAAGAGTAACAATATGCCAACGTATCAATTTGAAGCACTCGATCCTACCGGCCAGGTCATCAAAGACGTTGTCGATGCGCCTACAGAAGACGATGCGCATACAACAATCCGTCAAATGGGCTACTTTGTTACGAAACTCGCGGTAAAACGAGCTGCCTCTGATGCTCTAACCGGCACCCGAAAACGAAAAAAATCATTCGCTATGGGCGGCGGCGGGATGAAACATCTCACCACCTTCACACGCCAATTGTCCATTCTGCAAGACGCCGGACTACCGATTCTACGCAGTTTACAAATACTCGAAGAACAACAAAATGGTGGAAAGCTCAAAAACGCCATTATCGATACCTGCGATTACATTGAAGCCGGAGATACTCTTTCGGAAGCGATGGCTAAATGTCCACGCATGTTCGATCGGCTTTATATTAATATGATCAAAGCCGGCGAGGCGGGTGGTGCTCTGGAAGTTATCCTGCAGCGGCTAGCCGAATTTAAAGAACGCGCTATGTCGCTCCGCCGCAAAGTCATCGGTGCCATGATCTATCCAGTCATCGTGATCATCGTGGCCGTCGGTATTTTGACGTTCATTATGATTGCGATTGTGCCAACATTTGAAACCATGTTTGCTGATTTCGATTTGCCACTGCCGGCAGCAACTAAACTGCTGATAGCTATCTCACACGCCGTTTTTAAACTCTGGTTTCTGTTTTTCTTAATCCCGATAGGTCTCGTGATTTTTATCGTCTTGCTGCGCCAATTTACATACGGACGGACCGGTTGGGACTTGTTCATGTTACAGATTCCCGTCATTGGAACACTTGTCGAGAAAAACTGTATGGCTCGTACCACTCGGACACTGGCAACACTCATTGCATCAGGTGTGCCGATCCTCGAAGCACTAACGATCTGTCGTGACACAGCCGGCAACGGTATGTTTGAACAACTCTACTCCAGAGTCGCTGCTGGGATTCGTGAAGGTGAACCGCTGGCAGTACCACTCGGTGAAAATGCCTGTGCAACCTTTCACCCGATGGCGCTCTTTTTCTGGCTGTTCTTTGGTGCACTAACAGGTTTAATCGTCATGATTATCCCTGGGGACGGCATGCCGACACTCGGGATGATGTTTTCATCCATTGGATGTGTTATGGGGGCGTTGGTTTATTTGCTCAAAATGAAACGCCGCTTTGTTGACTCGCTCGTCGTCAACATGGTCGACGTTGGTGAAGAAACAGGTGAACTGGATACGATGCTGTTCAAAGTTGCTGACCAATACGACGAAGAAGTTCGCACGACGACCGATGGACTGATGGCCCTCATTGAACCAATGATGATCTTGTTCCTCGGTGGCGCCGTTGGGTTTATCGTCATTTCGTTGTTTATTCCGCTAATCTCCTTGATGGAAAAATTGTCCACTTGATGGAAAAACTGTCCGGTTCCTAAACAACAAAAACAATCAATACAATGCTTGGTTTAAGCCGATTATGAGGCAAACACCAATAATCCGAAGAAATACAACATACGTAAGTTAATAATTGAAGCAGTCTTCCAGTGCCGTAAAACGCAGGGAAACACTCGCTTATCGGAAAGCCTTATTTCATGAAAACTAATACACTCAACAAGGTCCCTCGTGTTCGCAACCGTATCGGGATGACGCTCATAGAAATCGTAGTCGTTATTTCCATCATTGCCATTCTCGCTGGAATGTTGATTCCCGTGATTGGTGCCGTGCGGCGACGAGGCCAAGTCACCGCCACGGTTCTGGAAATTCAAAATCTGAAAAATGCCATTGAGCAATACAAACAAAAGTTTGGTGATTACCCACCCGATGGCTCTAACTCCCTTGTTTTAGAGAGACATATTCGAATCGCATTTCCTCGAATTCATACTACGGAGATAAAATTCCTGAGAACTGAACTTGGAATCGATCTCGATTCTAACAACAACGTTATACCTAAAAACACCGGACTCGATCCGGCTGAAGCACTGGTCTTTTTCCTCGGCGGATTCAGTGATGACCCGCGGTATCCTTTCCAGGGTAAAGGAGGACCTGCGAATCTCAACCGAAATCCGGGATTGTTTGATTTTGATCCGAACCGATTAACCGACGATGGCGATGGTTTTGCGGTCTATCACCCCAGAGGTTCAGATGTTCCTTTTGTCTATTTTGATTCCCGCACCTACATGCCCCGACGCATTTATGGGAATGCTAATGGGAATGCTCCTGCGGCACAGTACCCGCTTGCCGTCACATCCAACGACAACGGGGTTGCTCGACCCTATCGCTCCGACCAGCCTCGGCAGGTACTTTTCGACAATCAGGGTAATGTGATCGAGGACGGGTATGAATACAAATGGGTCAATTCGAACACGTTCCAGATTATCGCTGCCGGAACAACAAATCATTACGGCAACGACCTTATTAACTGTAAGCACGGCCATGTTATAGAACGAGCTCGCTACTGTCCAATATGTGATCATGATCCTCCCCAGCCGATTCCGAATTGGAAGAATAGACCGTATTTCTTTCACCATTATAATAGTGGCGGCTATTACAGCGAAGGAGACAACTCCAATATCACCAGCTTCAGTCGGGGAACGCTGGAGGATGACATTCCTTAATCGCTCAACCTTTACCGACTACGATACAAGTTCCAGGGGCACTGGAAACTAGCTAATAAGACGTCAAGAAGTTCATGCCAAACTATTCACCTAATTACAAGCAAGATCAAACACTAAGGACCCGCGCGTTGCGGCGGGTTGGTGGGTTTACACTCATCGAGTTATTGGTGGTGATCGCGATCATTGCGCTGCTGTCCGCTGCTTTGCTTATTGCGCTCACCGAACTCCAAGCCTCTTCCAAAAAAGGACGCTGCCAGCAACAAATCAAGAAAATTGATCAGCTGATCATGCAGCGGTGGGATGAAATCCTGCATAAGCCGTTACCCATTCAGTTACCCCCGTTAAATCCTAACCTTAGCATCATCGAGCAAAAGCAGCAAATTCTGAACCGCCAACGGTATCTCTTACGTGCCCGTCGCGAGCTGCTGCGACTGGAAATGCCGGAACGCATCACGGATATCCCAGACCGCGTCACAGGTATCGGCGGCGACACGAGCTGTCCTTGGCCGGCTACGACATGGGCTTTTATCAGGAAAATAGAATTTAATAAAAACCTCCAAAACACTTGGACTGAGGAAAATCAAGGAGCCGAATGCTTGTACTTGATTCTGTCAGTTATGCAAGATCGTGATTCCAGTGCCTTGGATTTCTTTTTCCCCAGCGAAATTGGCGACACCGATGGGGATGGAATGCCTGAAATATTGGACGGTTTTGGCCAGCCCATCGGTTTTTTACGCTGGGCCCCAGGTTTTTCGTATCGAGGACCACCAAACCACAATCCTCGCAATCAATCAAAATATTCCGCTATTCAGGATGCAAATCCTTTTGATTCTCCCGATGCAACCGATATGGGAGCTGCCGATATACGACTAGGTGGTACACCCAATAACGATCCTTACAATTTATTTCCACTGATCATGTCTGCTGGTCGTGATGGACAATTTGGATTAATTGGATTGCGAGCTATTGGAGAACGTGAGGAGCAAAGTGACCCACGATTTTCGATTATAAACGCGAATAATTTAGAATACGGAGCAGAGGATAATGACCCCTTTTATTCCGTGTTTACTACACCGGACTACAGATTAATATTAGGCTCACCTATAGACTTGCCACAACCTGCCCTCGTCGACAATCGCCGCTGGTCGGTCATGCTCAACTCGATTCTGGATAACATCTCTAATCATCAAATAGAGGTGAACCCATAATGCAGCTGCACTTGCAAAAACATCGAATCAACCGCCAATTGCGTCAGCAATCGACTCGTGCCATGACCATGATCGAATTACTCGTGGTCATCACAATCATCATGGTTCTTACGGGCGTCATGATTCCCACGATTCGTTATCAATATCGCAATCGAGCATTACGTGAAGCAGAACGGCAACTTAATGCCTTTATTGGCAGTGCCCAAGCACGTGCTCAACAATTGGGCCGCCCCGTCGGCATTTGGATTGATCGCTTTTCCGAAAGTGAAACACTCATCGGTGCCAATTACGCTGTTGCCATATATATTGCCGAAATACCACGACCTTATACCGGCGAAACCCGCAACGAACTCGTAAGGGTATTGCCTGACCCTGACCCAATGAACAACACTATATATTTACATTTTAACAACTTCACATTATCGGGCAACCGATTAATTAAACTAGGGGACTTTTTCAAAATACAATTTGCTCATCGCGGCCCCTATTATATGGCAAGGAAACAACAGAATGGCAAATATACGTTGGTGCGAGATCTGAAAATTGGAAGAATACCTATACCCACCGCTGAAGTTTCAGTGGAGCCAATATTGCTGCGGCCGGAATTAATAAAAGGCGTACCGTATAGAATCCAACGTCGGCCCAAGAAGTCGTTCCTGCCTCCTTTACGATTACCGGCCGGAGCGGTGATCGACCTAAGCGTCTCAGGAACGGGATCTAGCGGAGATGAATTCTGGACCCACAATAAAAAAAATACCGAGCCGGTAATTATTATGTTTCAATCTGACGGCAGTATTGAGCGGGTTCTACACAACAACATAGACAAACGCCCCCTCGGCTGGGTTCATTTACTCGTCGGCAGGCAAAACCAGGTTTTTCCCGAAATAGAGATACTGGATCCTCCAATAACAGGTAAGCCAATCGGCTTCAACCGATTTACAGATGAATCCACCGAGACTGGCAACGTCATGGATATGGAAAACCGCTGGGTTTCCATCAATCATCGTACCGGCTCAATTACTAGTGAACAGGTTGTTGGAAACATACCGCCAATCAAGCCCAAACTGGATCGGAAAGGCAAACTAAGAATCACGGCCGCCCGTGAGCTCGTCCGTAGTGGCACAGGGAGTGGAGGAAACTAATGAAAAACAAACGAATCCACCAATCGTCCGGTGTCACGATCATCGAAATCTTGTTTTCCATTGGAATCATCGTCACCGGACTGCTTGGCGTTGCCGGCCTGATAATGATTGCCGGATCTCAAATGACTCAGGGACTGGAAGCCGATGCCATGAGCAATGCCGGGCTCAATGCGATCGCTGAATTTGAAACGCGAAATATGCAAAACCCCGACAACATGGTTTGGTACAACACCAATACCAGCAGGAATGAAACGCTGTTTCATCGGGGAGAATTATTTGGCACCGACAGCGACGGCCGATCAATATTTAGCCAATCATTTTGTATTGATCCCTATTTCATTAGACAACAATTTTCGGATGGGAAAACAGATACCAGCAGTTACTTTCCAGGTGGAACCCCCCCTACACTTAAGATGAAACGCGTAACACTGAAAAATTATTCACTGCCGTTAAGCCGTGAGATTTTTGTTGCCAAAGATGATCTCGTGTTTAGTACTCCGGCTTCCGGAACCGAATTGCCTGAGCAACTGTGGATTAGAGAAGGTTTAGATGAAACCACACCCGAACTCAAACGTTTGAATCGTGCTGAATACAGCTGGTTAGCTATGTTGACACCCAATCGTTCTCGTATGCATACACCCAAGTCGCCGAGCGAGCCCAATATACTCCATCTAACAGCTCTAGAAGCAACCGACCACTATCTGCTTTCCATTATTGTTTTCAAGAACCGTGTAGTTACAAATTCCAATGATGAAGAACAATTTTTTGATATCAAATTCCTCAACTTAGGATTTGGCGGCGGTGAAGTTCAACTATCCCACACCAATTCAGATGGTTCGTACCCGAAGCATGGCGATTGGGTCATGTTGTCCTCTGGTTCACAAATCGCAAACTTTCACCGTTGGTACCGGATTACGTATATCGAAGATGAAACCCGTCCGCCGGATGATACAAACCCAAAATATTACCGTAATGCGACTTTACAAGGGCCGGACTGGAGCCGTTCAGAATGGCTTAAAGCGGATTCTACTCAGGTTACATTCATTCCAAGAGTGATCGGAGTCTTCGAAAAAACAATCCGCTTGGGCTCAGCGCGATCTTATTAACACAACATACAACTCATATATCTAAACAACCATTTCGCAGGGGCGCGAAAAAAGTGGCGACTTGTCGCTACAAACTGAGGACCATTTAATATGACTAACTACATCAGGCGGAGACAACAACGGGGCGTGATCCTGCTGGCCATCATCAGCCTATTAACCATGTTCATGCTGATCGGGATCACCTATGTGGTCGTATCTGGGCACTTTAAACGGGCAGCGGTGACCAACTCGAGGGTTCGTCAACTAGAAGTACCCCCTCAAAAACATCTTGACGGTGCTATGTACCAACTGCTGCGAGACACCGACTTTGCCGGATCTGTCGTACGAGGGCACAGCCTGCTACAAGACAAATATGGCCATTATTCAGTGGAAGCAGACGTTGTAAACTGTACGAGGTTCGCTAATACCGAACAAATTTTGGACGTGATAATCAATAAAACGTCCGGTTCCGTGCAAAACACTAGTGAATTAACAGGACGGGTTATCACCTTTCTCGATGATTCAATCAATATTAGTGGACATATTTTGCATGCGGAATTAATAAACGTAAATCGCTACAAATTACAGATACTAGTACGAGACAGATCAATAAATATTTCCGAGGTAATTTCCCGTGTAAACCAGGACAATCGCGTCGTCAAAATCCTGATCAATGGGCGTGATTTCAGCGGAACGGGGTTTGGCCTGGAATATGCAAAAATTGTTCCGGATAACATTTCACCATCCCCACTTGATCCTGTACTACCCAAACCACCAGCCATACCACTAGACCCCCCAACAAAAAAATGGCAAATAACAACCGAAGCACTCTGGCCTAATCGTGCAGCAGACACGAAAGAAGAGTTCGATGCATTTCGTTTCGGGGGTGCCAATGAAGGTTACGACGTGCCCGATTACCAGAACATGGCAATGGCGGCATTGATAAGTAATTCCAATACGCGAGAACTACAATATATTATCCCCTCATTTCATCGTCCTGCATTAATAAACTATTGGAAAAAACGCCTTTATCTTATCCGTGATAGCGATCCGTACCTAAATGATGAGGAGGAGCTTGCGATCACAAAAGCTCGAACAGCCGCTATCATGAACAAAATTGTGATGCGACCGAGGAAGGAAGAGCATCCGTTTTTTACCGGTAGTAATCCTAGTTTTCACCCAATAAACGGCCCCTGGGATGTCGACAATGATGGCGACGGAATTCGCGATAGCATCTGGATCGACATGGGCTTCCCCATTCAAACTGATGCGAGCGGACGGCAGTATAAACCCCTATTTGCTGTTCTCTGTTTGGATATGGACGGACGGCTGAACCTGAATGCGCATGGTAATCAGATGCATTACCAAGATTATCTAGCTAATCCCAAAGGCCTCGATGGACAATGGGGCCAAGCAAACGTGGACGACGACGAGAACAACACCGTCGACGATATCTCTGAAGCAGGATGGCTGGGTTCGGATGACACCGTCGTTCCGCTCGCCGGCGCCGTAATTCCTGAACGTCTAATAGTTCGTGATAACCGGATCGCCGGCGTCACAACTTCAGCTGGGTTTCCTCGCGGGTCTGGCTTTGGCCCAGCCGAAATTAACCTGAACGTATTGTTTGGATCAGGCACTAACGACTATCAACAATTGCTCGAAGGATTAGGGGAAACCCCCGGCCGTTACGGAAGCGATAATTCACCCGGTAAATCAGGACCTGACACCTTCACCCCTTACATTTTCGGCCATTTCCCCGACAATTTTGTCGTACCCCAAAAAACCTCATTTCAATCCATGCCGGATATCCATGGTGAACTCGCCTATGGAATTAACCGCAGTGGCAATGTTGTCTACGAATTTTCCAAGAAGTCTAACGGTAATCCTCGTAATACCAAAATAGACAATCCGTACGAAGCCAATCTGGTCAGCCCCCAAGCCTCAGATCAATTGTTTAATGCCCATGAAATGGAAGCGCTGTTAAGGTATCAGGATCCGGATAATCCGCAATTTAATAATTCGTCTCCTCCGCAACCCAGTTCATGGAAGGGCGGATCATCGCGACTCTATCAACTAACGAATACCTTTAGCGGGAATTCGAATTATGCTTCGGCCAACCGCCGCAGCGTGACCACGGCCAGTTTTGACCCGCCTGTACCGAGTATCCAGATTCCTAAAGAATCGCGAACCGACAAGAGTTACGGCGAAAAAAGTGTATCATTCTCGCAATTGCTAAAGTCTCTGCTTCGATCGCAAGGAGCAGCCGTAAATGATTTAGATCAAATTATCCGAAGTCTTAATCTAAATCCAAAATTCTTCAGCGGACTGAAAATGGATGTCAACCAACCCTTCGGAGATGGATTGGATAATAATAACGACGATGTTGTTGATAATCCGATCGAATCCAGCAATGCCTATCTAGATCGTCGCGATTACGCCCGTAACCTTTATATCATGATGCTGTTGATGAAAGACAAGGACAGGATAATCGACTTTGGTAATGAAATCTTACGTCAACCTAAAAGTAGCTATTGGTCTCCCCCCTTGATAGAGGTAGAGAATCGTCGTTTTGAATGGGACGCAACAGCAGGTGGACAATTTGCAGAGGGCACGCCCGCATATACTGCTAGACTCACGGAGGAAACACATCGTAATATCGCTCAATGGGCTGTCAATGTGGTCGATTTTCGTGACGCCGACTCGATCATGACTCCCTTTGAATTTGACCTGAATCCATTCAATGGCTGGGACGTCGATGGTATTATTGGCACTGCAGATGATACCGATTCTGATCGAGCGTTAGTCTGGGGCACCGAACGACCAGAACTGTTGATCACCGAATCCCTCGCATTTCACGATCGCCGCACTGAAGATCGGGCGGACGAGCAACCAAATCCTGTTGGGGACCCACGTGGCTACTGGGGCAACGACGCCCTTACCGATGATACCGATTTTGACCAACGCTTGCGACCGCGTAGTGGTGTCTTTATTGAACTCTATAATCCTTGGCAGAGTCCAGCGGACAACCCGGCCGGCGTCCTAGGAACCGGTAGTTGGAAACCTAGGGAATTCTATGATTCCATAGGGAATGGTCTTAGGCTCGACAAGATTTCACCGAACGGTACCCCTGTGTGGAGAATAATTGTCGTCCGTGGTGACGACAGACATCGGGATCCCGATCACTGGGATCGTAACCAAAGACCAAAAGCCAGTCATGTGGAACGAGCAATCTACTTCACCAAAATTCGGGGGGGAATAGAAACCGGAGTTGCAGACTATCATGGGAGGGAACAATTCTATACCTCGATCACTCCTGCTCCGCTGTTGCCCGGCAGATATGCTGTCATTGGATCCAGTAATCACAAAGACGGTGGATCCTACAAGTCATATGTCGGTCGCAGCACCTTGGCAGGCGGTATGGGTGACCCACTGAATTACGACAATACACGCCGTATCGTATTAACGCCAAAACCCAATGCCGGCGATCGGAATCAGGTACGGATCTATAACAAAAATCCCGTCGGCTATGGTGATCCAGAAGCTGCGAGAACCAATCATGTTAAAGCCGCCGCGATTGCACTGCCTATTAACAAGCGTATCTACGGGGCCGTCAATTTTAACCTCCCGGAGCATCGGCATCGTTCGCAATCCCTGAGTATTACAGACCCCGTGGGCGGATATACCGAAGTGCTGAAGGACCGACTCGTGAAAGAATGGCCGGATGGTCCTGGTGAACCGGAATTGGAAATCATAGCCGACGTGCCGCTTGACACTAAATATCTGAACCCCACGGGAGATCCGGAATTAGAGAGAACCGCTGCCATCACCAATGGTACGACTCTCGACTACGCAGTCATTCATCTGCAACGCCTGGCCAATCCACTTCAAGCCTACGACCCAACGAAAAATCCATATCGAACGATCGATTCTCATTCTGTTGATGTCACCGCATTTAACGGTATCAAAAACGATGTAGACACCGGCATCATCAAGAATGGTGATTATCGTTTTAATGCTCATCAACGAGGTGATGCTGATGTGGCAAGGGCTAAGCGACTAGGTGGTGCTGCTGGTGTGGAAAGGGCTAAGCGAGAACGCAATCTCTGGAAACATGAACAACGGGACTTTACGTCCGACATCAACCCAGCTGAAGCGACGAACAACGACCACCCAGTGGCCGATCATGTTTTCACCCATACGCTGAGAACCACATTGGGTTTCCTCAATACTACCTATAAGGTACCCCGAGTAAGTGATTCGGACGTGAACGAGAGTGATGGAGAAGTGGATGATGCGACCGGTAATCCCTTTCCCTGGCTACAGTGGAATAATCGGCCATTTGTCAGTCAGCTCGAGTTAATGATGGTTCCCAAAAGCAGCTCGTCGCAGTTATTGTATGAATATTCTCATTTCAAATCGGCGGTCGACATTTACGACATATCCGCCAACGATACCCCTCATAACTCCTATAATCACTTGTTGAACTTTTTCGAATCAGATCCAAACAGACCATCTTCAAACTTCCATCGGTTGTTTGACTATACAGAAGTCCAATCCTATTTCACCGGCGCTCAAACCTACTACAAGAACTCTATCATCCTTCCGACCTTTAAGATAAGGCTAGATGGACTGAACCCGCCGTTTAAACGCATCACTAATTACCGCGATCCGGGTCGCATTAATCTGAATACTATCTTTGACCCGGTCGTATTTAAGGGCCTAATGAACCGTCATGCTGGTCCGAATTATGCCGAATGGTTCGATTCACGACAAGCGTGGGAGATTTCTAATAACTATTACCCAACCTATTTTGCGAATCCGATCAGACCCGCCGGTAGTGGTGACATGGTGCCTCCGATCGAACCCTTGCCTAGTGATTATTTTAAATCCGGGCGGGAGATGAATGATTCAGAAAAGTTGGCCGAATTCAAACAAGCTCGCCACCGAGCATTACTCAAGCAACCTGACGTGGAGGTGGGTTTACTACGCAGTAACAGAAATAACAATTTTAAAGAATCTCTATTTAATTCGCACTATACCCAAAACCCCAATACACCAGGTAGTTACGATGTTCCAAATATTGACGATACCCCTCGTGATGCCAATCGTAATCCATCGTTTAAATACCAAAGTTTACAACGCTTGGGAAATCTAGTAACTGGGCGATCCAACGTCTACAGTGTGTGGATTACGGTCGGTTATTTTGAAGTTACACCAAAAACAATCAGGGACACTTTTCATCCGACAGGGGATAAGGATGTAAACCTCACCGGATACCAGTTAGGAGCAGAAGTCGGTATCGACGACGGAAGAATAAAACGCCATCGGGCGTTCTATATGATCGATCGTAGTATCCCCGTTGCCTTTGAACCTGGTGAAAATCATAACGTCGACAACGCCGTTATCCTCCGTCGATACATCGATTAGTCCGTCGCATAGCGGATTCGTCTGTCGCATAGCGGATTCGTCTGTCGCATAGCGGATTCGTCCGCCGCCGGCGGATTCGTGGTTCCATTTACAGTAAAATCTAATACGATAAGAGGACATCTTTCTTCTTATCCGCTACTAGTTTTGCAAAGACCCCTATGGCTACCACCAACGATGTCACCGACACCACTGACTTCACCGGATTGTTAGATAAGCTCGAAGAGAACATGTGCCAAGTTGTCCTTGGAAAACGAGATGTTGTTCGCCATTGTATTGTTGCCTTATTAACCGGCGAGCATGTATTACTGGAAGACGTGCCTGGCGTCGGCAAAACACTTGTCGGCCGCGCGATTGCTCGCAGCATCGCTGGTGATTTTTGCAGGCTGCAATTCACACCCGACTTACTACCTAGTGATATTATTGGCAGCACCGTTTTTAATTCCAACACGTCCGAGTTTCTTTTCCAAAAAGGTCCAGTGTTCTCGAACCTCGTTCTCGCCGATGAAATAAATCGTGCTCCACCAAGAACTCAAAGCGCACTGCTCGAAGCAATGGGAGACCGCCAAGTTTCCGTCGACGGAACAACATACCCATTGCCGACGCCCTTCATGGTCATCGCAACGCAAAACCCCTTCGAATTCGAAGGCACCTACAGCCTGCCGGAAAGCCAACTCGATCGTTTCCTTTTACGGATTTCAATGGGTTATCCCGATGAGAGCTTTGAACGAGAGTTACTGACATCGCATCGTGAGGGTGAACCGGTTGAACACCTGCAATCCGTGCTGACATCGGACGATGTTTTA
>Ga0208879_1002604_pt1 | contig 15636 bp, 11 predicted proteins | sample Knorr_S15_td_Bot_FD_185605 | JGI IMG/M metagenome (GOLD analysis project Ga0208879, IMG submission 185605) | Marine microbial communities from Southern Atlantic Ocean transect - Knorr_S15_td_Bottom_ad_5009_LV_A (SPAdes) (version 2) | ecosystem: Environmental > Aquatic > Marine > Oceanic | place... | reverse complement strand
GGATAGTATTTCGGTACTAGCCGATGGTCCGGATTTGACCAAGGTTGTTTACACTCCGAACCACTCGATTGACGTTGCCGTCCAACTTCGCGGTAATCCAGCGACGCTGGGTGAGGTTGTTCCGCGACGCTTTATTGAGTTGATGGACCCACAAAAAACGCCATTCTCAATTGGAAGTGGCCGCTTGGAATTGGCCCAATCGTTGGTGTCCAAGTCCGAGGGACTGTTGGCGCGGGTAATAGTAAATCGCGTTTGGCGGCACCATTTCGGCGAAGGGATCGTTGATACGCCGAGCAACTTCGGATTGCAAGGCGGGGTGCCAAGCCATCCGGAGCTGTTGGAAACGTTGGCTTTGGGGCTCGTTGAAAACCAGTGGTCGCTGAAATGGTTACAGCGGGTGATTGTGACCAGTGAGACGTTTCAGCAGAGCTGCAGTACCGATGAGGCGTCTATTTCTAGGGATCCCAATAACCGCTGGTACGGACGGATGAATCGGCGGCAACATGACATTGAGGCATGGCGGGACTCTATGTTGCAAGTGACGGGTTTACTTGATGCGAGAATCGGCGGAAAACCGGCGCTACTTTCGAACACAGATAATAACCGGCGGACGTTGTATGCGACGATCAAGCGACGGGAATTGGACGAAGTCCTGAAGATGTTTGGATTTCCAGAACCGACGGCGCATAGTCCAAAACGAGATGAGATGAATACTCCGCTGCAGCAACTCTATTCACTCAACAGCGAGTTTATTTGGAGATGTGCAGATCATTTGGCGTCATCTTACACTGCCAAACAGACGGAAGAATTAAGGCCGATTGTGTCAGAGCTGTACCGCAAGATGTATTCGCGTGAGGTTACGCCCCCAGAATTCGACGTAGCGATTGATTACCTCGAGAAAACCGGCTCCGATGGATTGCGTCGGTATGTACATGCACTGCTGATATCCAATGAGTTTGCGTTCTTGGATTGACATTGTTAATTGGTGGGCAACTTAATTATTGGAACTAAATAAGAATGTCGTTTGTAGAAAACATAAATAGGCGGGCGGCGATCTCCGCTTTGGGCGGGGGGTTGGGGTTGTTGGGCCTATCAGACCACATAGCACTGGCAACTGAACAAGGCAGTGGTTGTCATCATCAGCCGCGGGCTCGTCGAGTGATCCAGTTGTTTATGAACGGCGGGCCGTTCCAGGGGGATTTTTTTGACCCCAAGCCCGCGCTCAACAAATATGAGGGTCAGCGGCCTGGTGAAGTTGATCTGCGTACAGAACGGAAGACGGGCGGTTTGTTGGGGTCACCTTACAAGTTTCGTCGACATGGAGCGAGTGGTCTTGAAATCAGCGAATTGTTACCTCGACTCAGTCAGCACGCCGATGATATTTGCGTCTTGCGTAGCGTTTACACAGATAATCCTAATCACGGTCCAGCCTTGTTATTGATGAATAATGGAACGATCACGCCGACCGTCCCGAGTATGGGTTCTTGGTTGATGTATGGATTGGGAAGTGTCAATCAGAATTTACCTGGGTATGTCGTGTTATGCCCTGGGCGTCCCGTGCGTTTTTCAATTTTGTGGAGTAGCGCATTTTTACCGTCCCAATTTCAAGGCAGTTATGTCAATCATTCGACAATTACGCCGGAGTCAATGATCCCGTTTCTGAAGAACGATAAATTGAGTTTGCCAGAGCAGCGAGATGAACTCGACTTAGTCGGTTCTCTGAATCGACTGCACGGGCGATCGCGCGGTGAAGATAAACAGTTAGCCGCGAGAATTTCCGCGATGGAAACGGCCTTTCGCATGCAGTCCGCAGGGCACGAGGCATTTGATATTAGCGCTGAGCCGGCCGCGATACGCGAGGAGTATGGCGGAGGGCATTTTGCGAATGGATGTTTGCTGGCACGGCGATTAGTGGAAAGAGATGTCCGCTTTGTGCAAGTCTACTATGGCAATGGTCAACCGTGGGACACGCATACCAAACACAATGAAGCGGTAAAAGGATTGGCCACATCGATTGATAGGCCGATCGCCGCCTTGCTGGCAGATTTGAAACGTCGTGGAATGCTCGACGACACATTGGTAATCTGGGGGGGTGAGTTTGGGCGGACGCCGGTGTCGGAAAATGGAAGCGGACGAGACCATAATCACTATGGTATGACGATGTGGTTGGCTGGTGGTGGTTCGCGTGGGGGGTATGCTCACGGTGCAACGGACGAATTCGGTTTTCGCGCTGTGCAGGATCGAATGCACGTACATGATGTACACGCGACGGTCTTACATTTGCTGGGCATTGATCATGAACGATTGACCTATAACTACGCTGGGCGAGATTTTCGCTTGACGGACGTAGCCGGTAAAGTCGCGCAGGCCGTCTTGTCGTAATAATGTTTTGGAATTGTTGAATATATTTGGCAAGTCGAGCTCGCCGTCGGCAGGTGATATTTCCTATAATAAGGGCATGTTTCAATTGCGTATTATGTCGATAATTGTCTTCTTTGGAATTGCATGTTTGCCGTTGCTTGTCGTTGCTGCGCCAAAGGTGAATCCAGCAGAGTTTACGTTGATCGGTCCCGAGAGCACTCAGCAACTAGTTGTGACACAGGAGACAGAAAATGGCTTGATTGACTTGACGCACAATGCCAAATATCGCTCGAAAGATGAAGCTGTTGCGGTAGTTAACGAACGGGGAATTGTTCGCCCGGTAGGTGAGGGCCTAACCGAGATCCGAGTTTCGAGCAGCGTTGGAACGACATTTATTCAAGTACATGTGCAACAATTCGTGGATCCCAAACCAATAAGTTTTCGACGGGATATACAACCGATCCTGACGAAAGCTGCTTGTAATTCAGGCGGCTGCCACGGCAAGACTGATGGCCAGAACGGATTCGAGTTGAGTTTGTTCGGTTTTGACGATGAGTTTGACTTCGCCGCCGTTGTCAAAGCGGCTCGGGGCCGTCGAGTCAATGTTGCCGCTCCGGAAACAAGTTTGTTTTTACGTAAAGCAACGGGGGATTTGCCTCACGGGGGCGGTCGAAAAATTGAAAACGGTGGGCTGTGGTATGCCCGGATTCTGAGATGGTTACGGGAAGGCGCGATGCTTGATGAAGCACATGCACTAGCGACCACGCGCATTGAAATATTTCCAGCTACGGCAATCATGGCGCGCGACAGCGGGCAACAATTACAAGTGTTCGCCATCGATTCCGCTGGTACAAAGCGATGTGTGACGTTGGAAGCGGAGTTTATTTCAAATGCTACGGATGTCGCTGAAGTCGACTCAAATGGCTTGGTGCACGTGAGTACGGTGCCCGGAGAAGCGGCAATTTTGGCGCGCTATCGAGGGGCAGTTTCCGTGGCACGCGTACGTTTACCACAGTCAGGAGTTGTGCGGCGGCCCGTGTTGACTAACCCCATTGATACCTTGGTGTGGGATCGGTTTAGCTTACTAGGGATTCAACCTAGTGAATTAGTGGACGATGCGAACTTCCTGCGTCGCGTCTATTTGGACTTGATCGGAACGTTGCCAACGGTTGTAGAGGTCCGTGGATTTCTGGGCGACGGTTCTCTTGATAAACGAGAGCAGCTGATTGACGAATTGCTATTACGGCGCGAGTATGCTGACTTTTGGGCCATGAAATGGGCGGATATCCTACGGGTCGACCGTGAACGAATTCAATCCAACGGCACCATCGCAATGACGCGTTGGTTACGAGACCAGTTCGCGAATAACCGGCCCTATGACGAATTTGTTACCGATATTATTACAGCGGTTGGTAGCTCCGTAAGTGAAAGTCCAGCGGCTTTTTACGTGGTGCATAATGACGCGGAAAAACTTGCCCGCAGTATTAGCCAAGCTTTTTTGGGAGTCCGTATTGAGTGTGCACAGTGTCATCATCATCCCTTTGAAAAGTGGGGGCAGCATGATTACTTTGCATTCGCGGGTTTTTTCACGGGTGTTACGCAAAAGAAAATGGGAGTTCAGGCGCAGAAGATCGCGGAGGGGCCAGGACAGGATTTGACCCATCCGCGGACACTACAAAAAGTGCCGACGGCTGGCTTGGGAGCGGCGCCAATTGTGATCGGTGAGGATTCCTCGAGGCGTGCGGCATTGGCAGAGTGGATGACACAACCCGCAAATCCGTTTTTGGCGCGGATGTTGGTGAATCGATTATGGGCTCATTACTTCGGTCGGGGCTTGGCGGATCCGATTGATGATATGCGGAGTACCAACCCAGCCTCGAACGAACCGCTGTTGAATATGCTCGCAAAGCGATTTGTTGAGGATGGTTTTGATGTTAAGAAGATCACAAAAGTTATTTTGACCAGTCGCGTTTATCAATTGAGTGTTGAGGTAAACCAATCCAATGAATTAGATGAACAAAATTTTTCACATGCTCGTTGGAAGGCGATGTCGGCAGAAGTCCTGCTCGATGCCATTTCGCAGGCAACAGGCGTCAGTGAATCGTTCAACGGTTGGCCTGACGGATACCGGGCAATTCAAATTTGGGACAACCGCATGCCCAGCTACTTTTTCCGTATCTTTGGCAAGCCACAACGGGTAAGCGTCTGTGAATGTGAACGGGGAACGGAACCGAGTATCGCTCAGGCACTGCATCTTATGAATGCACCCGAAACGATGAGGAAACTTCGTAGTCGCTTTGGTGTCGTACGGCGATTAGTTGAATCCAATCTTTCCGAGTCCGACATTGTGGACGAGTTGTACTTGTCGACGTTGTCGAGGTTTCCCGTGGCCGAGGAGCGGGAATTGATGGTCAGCGTGTTCGCGGACCCAGCGGCTAACCGACAGACCGCTGTGGAAGATATTTTATGGACGTTGATCAATACGCGTGAGTTTGTATTTAATCATTGATGGGGATTGTTGCCTAACCATAGGAGTAGCACATGTTTAATCTTTCATTTAGCAAACAAGGTGGATTCTGCGACAAGGTTTCGCGTCGTAATGTCCTGACACTAGGTGCTACCGGATTACTTGGTGGCTTGTCGTTGCCCAGTATGTTGCAAATGCAGGCTGTTGCGGCTAGTGCCAAGCCAGCGCGAGTTAAGTCATGCATATTTCTGATGCTTGAAGGCGGTCCTAGCCATATAGATATGTGGGATTTGAAACCGAATGCACCGACTGAAATTCGCGGTCCATTTAATCCAATTTCGACTAACGTGCCAGGCACTCAAATCAGCGAAATTCTGCCGATGTGCTCGCAGATTGCTGACAAGTTCACAATCTTACGTAGTCACAGTCATGCTGATAACGCTCATCAGACCGGGCGGCATTGGGTCATGACCGGCTATAAACCCAATTTCCCGGATGGGCAGGCCAAGGGAATTCCGTTCAATGAGCATTATCCATCGATTGGCTCCATGGTGTCTCGCGAGTTGGGTCATCGCGGCGCTGTTCCCCCGTATATCGAAGTTCCTGAACCACTGGGACCAGGCGGGCCGGGTTTCTATGGTCCGCGTTATGCTCCGTTTACGATTGAAACCGACCCAGTCGAACCGACGTTTTCGGTGAGAGATTTGAATATTGTGGATGGGATCGATGAAAACCGGTTTGCACGACGTAGAACGTTATTAGAGCGGGCCAATGCATTAGGCGCTGGAGGAGGCGGAGTGGGGCGAGCCAAAACGATGGGCACATACTATGAAAAGGCTCTGGAAATGGTGACCAGTCCAGCGGCACGCCGTGCTTTCAACATCCAAGGCGAGAAGGACGCGGTGCGAGAGCGATACGGCATGACATCCATTGGGCAGTGTTCGTTGTTGGCGAGACGACTAGTTGAAGCAGGTTCACGGTTTATCGGAGTGTCTCATGGTAGTTGGGATACGCACTTTGACAATTTTACTGGGCATCGTAAAGCGTTGGTGCCACCGACGGATCAAGCGTTTAGTGCGTTGATCGAGGATTTGGATCAGCGGGGCATGTTAGACGAAACGCTGGTTGTAATGATGGGAGAAATGGGAAGAACTCCTCGCATCAATAAGGATGCCGGTAGAGATCATTGGTCGATGTGCCAGAGTGTAATTCTGGCGGGGGGTGGGATCAAGCGGGGGGCTGTTATTGGCGCGAGTGATGATACCGCGAGTTATCCGACGACGACTCCCTATGGAGTGCAGGATCTGTTGTATACGATCCTAGATTTGATGGGTATAAACCCTAGCAAGATCTATCTAGATACGTTGGGTCGCCCAGTTCCGCTTGTCACCGGCGGTAAACGAATAGGCGAACTTATTGCCTAACTACATACAAGGAAACAGTATCTCTCAAAATCTGGTTTGCAGTTAGAATTCAGTGAATGATCACATGGCGAAAATCTTGAAAAATTGGTCTGGGATGCTGTTTATCACGGTAGTGTTTACTGGACTTTTTGGGTTGCGACCCCAGTTGTCAGCGCAATCTCCAGAAGTGGGATACGTATACCCACCCTTTGTGCAACAAGGGACGTCAACGTCGGTGCGACTTGGCGGTTATGATTTTACGCCAGATTTGCAAATCATGGTTCATTCGGCGGTGGTGGCGTTAGCGGACGTAGGGTCAGTGGGGCCGTTTTTAGTCCCTCCTCGACCCTACTGGGAGGGACCGCGTGTTTTTACGAACGCCTTGCCCATCCCTCGGGAAATTGTGGCTGTATTAAGTCCGGATAAAAATTGTGCCTTAGGCCGGGTGTCGTGGCAAGTTGCCAATGCAAACGGCGTATCAACAAGAGGCTTGTTTTATGTTAGTGATATGCTCGAACAAGTTGAGTCTCGGTTTCGTTCGCAGGCGATGGAATTAGGAGAGTTGCCAGTTGCTGTTTCTGGCAGGATTCAGCGATTGACGGAGAAGGACGATTATGGGTTCGTCGCAACGAAGACGGGAGAAGTGTCACTGGAAGTATTTGCTCGGCGGGTAGGGAGCGATTTTTACCCAGCGGTTCAGGTATTTGCACCTAGTGACGTAGAGTTGGTCGATGAAGTCGATACTGAGGGTCGTGACTTGGATCTTAAGTTCTCAGTACAAAAAGGTGAGCGGTATCGTGTCGTGATCCATGATTCAGATTTTCGCGGCGCCGCTCAATTTGTTTACCGTTTGCTAATAAAGCATGTCGCGACGAGATCGGTTGCGCCAGAGACAGTGCGTCCCGATCGTCGACGGCGATTGGACGGTTCATTGGATAGGCAAAGGTTCACAGTGCAAACTGGACGGGAGTATCAAGTGCGGGCGGCGAGTTTGTCGCTGGGAGGTGACCTAGATGTCGCGCTAAAGGTGGTGGACGGCGCTGGTAAATTGATTGCAGAGAATGACGACGTTACGTCGGAATCGCTTGACGCAGAGGTGCGGTTTGTGGCCAAGGTCGATGGAGAGTTGGTTGCGGTGGTGACGGGTTCGAGCGTCAGGGGACAGACCGCTGATCTGTTTTATGAGTTGCAAGTCGAGGAACTAGAACGGGGATTTGAATTGACGACGGCACCAACTGCGATTGCAGCGGTTGGCGAGAAAGCGAGCATTGCGGTCACCCTAATTGCTACAGGTGGCTTCGGCGAGGAAGTGCAATTAAAAGTACTCGGACTGCCAGACGGCGTGACGGTCGAGGGGGAACCAGTGATTGCCCCCGGTCAGAAGAAAGGGACGGTAGTGTTACTGCTGGGAAACAATGCGGAGGTAAAGGGGACGGTGATACAAGTCATTGGCGTGAGCGCTGCTGACGCTGAGAAGAAGTTGGCAGCGCTGACTTTTGCCGCCAGCGCCGTCGTCGGCGGAAGTTTAGCAATACGCTCAAAGGACGAGAATCGGAGTGATAATTTAGTGCTAGGCGTCACGCTTAAGGCTCCGTTTAAATTACACGTGGTTGATAAGGATCGTCAAAGAGTCGTGCATCGAGGAACGACATACCCGGCGCCACTGCAGGTGTTGCGAGATGATGGGTATACGGGAGCGGTGCACTTAATGATGAAATCGCAACAGGCACGACACAGGATGGGGATTTGGGGTCCGATCGTGGACGTGGGGGCCGGAGTGACGGAGGTGATTTACCCTTGCTTTATGCCAGAATGGTTAACAACCGATCGGACCTCGAGGATGGTTGTCTTGGGTTTTGGCGAAGTCACCGATCCGCAGGGACAAGTTCGTTATGTGGGAGTTGCGGCAGATGCGCGCATAACAATGATCCTTGAGGGGGCACTGTTAAAGGTTGCGCCGTTGCGAGTTGAATTAGAAGCGCGACCGGGGCAAATGGTCGAATTGCCCGTGAAAATCGTCCGCTCAAGCAAGTTGCAGACTGCAGTTACAATTGATTTGGAGCTAGACGATGAACTGGCGGCATTGCTTGAGTATGAACCGCTGAAACTTGACGTGAATCAGACCGAAGCCGTTCTCAAGGTACGTTGCTCAAACTCGCCGCTGCTCCGCGGAATGATTCCCTTTACAGTCAGGGCTACAACGTTGCAGTTCGAGAAGTGGCCGGTGAAGTCGGTACAGGATTACGACGTGTTTTTTGGCACGAATTAGACGGCGACCATACAATAATTATCGCAAATTTACAGCAATCAGTAAGGAAATCATTATGTTTAAAATTATGTTGGGTGCGAGTTTTGTGTTGGCGTGGGTGGTGAGTACAGTTACGTTATCGACCCAGACGAATAGGAATGACAACGTCGCAGAAATCAATGCTGGTGATTACGAGTCGTTGCAAGCAGCGTTTGATGCCGTTCCTAAAACGGGTGGGCGGGTGCTGATTCCGTCCGGGACGTATGAAATTACGGCGCCGCTGCGGCTGCGAACGGGCGATGTGCGCATTGAAGGTTCCGGCAACTCTACGCACATTGTTAACCGTAACGAAGACGGCGAGCCGGCACTGGTGATTGCGCATGAGGATTTGCGTGACGTCAAGCCAGACGATCGGTTGTGGCGAGTGCAGATCGCGAATTTGCGAATCACGGGAAATGCCAAGAGTGGCGACGGAATCCATGCAATTCTAGTGAACGAAATATTCTTGCATAACGTGACCGTTAGTTACCATGGCGGTGACGGGATATTACTAGATTATTGCTACGAAGATGCTCGTGTTGCAGATTGTCTGATTACCTATAACAAAAAGGTTGGCCTTAATTTGCCAGGTTGCCATGATATCGTGGTGTCGGCCAATCAGTTCGAGGAGAACCTAGATGCGGTCAGGGTTTCCGATGGATTCAATTTGTGTATGACAGGGAATAATCTTGATGACCATCTACGCCATGGCGTCATTATCGAGAATACGTACGGTTCAGTGGTGTGTGGCAATATGATTGAAGAGTGTCAGGGAACGGCTATTATTTTAGACCGTGATTGTTACGGAAATACGATATCCGCGAATGTCATTGCTCACAACGGCGCCGGTGTCGATCTGCGGGATGCCCATGGCATTGCGGTGAGTGCCAACACGTTTACACTGATGACCGAGCCAGCATTGAAAATTGGTGAGTCTTCTGGTCGCATAACTGTAACGGGTAACAATTTCTGTAACAGCTATATCGGCGAGGGAAAGGTCAGACGCAATACCGATGACTTAATGGCCGCTGGAATTCAATTGGAAAGTACAAATAACATTGCGATTTCCGGAAACGTGTTTTCATCGCTACAAACGAAAGCTGTTTCAGTTAGCGACTCACAACCCAAATCCGTGTTGTTTAGCAACAATGTACTTGTAGATGTGGAAAGTGAGCACTCCGCGCTAGCTGCAGAAAAGTCGAACAACGTTGTTGGCTCGAATGTCGTGAGCGATTAAAGAGGGTGGAGATATTACGTTTGCTGAGATGCAGTCTGTCGTTGTCAAGCCTGCGCTGGGACTGCTACATAGTTGGTTACATCCAGAGTGCTCTCACCGTTGAATCGATAGGCGACGAGCAGTCCATGCTTGGCAACGCTGTAATCAACGCAGGTGACGTTCGCCGCTAGCGGGGCTGGGGACTTGCTGGGCATCCAATAATGTCCCACGAATACTGGTGGATCAGTAGCTGGATAGCCTTGCCTGTTGGCACTAGCGGGCAATTCTAATGGTGTGTTGAGGTCGGGGTCTGGGGGCGTTATCGGGGGCATCATGTATTCCGCGATCGTCTGACCGTTAAAAGGTTCATACCATTTGATACGGATACGGTAACGCACGTTACCTTCTTTGTCTTGGTAGGAGTATCCCCGCGGTAGTGGCGCCTCGGGTCCTTTCAAAACGGTTTCGATAGCGTGGAACAATGGGTCGCTGGGGTTGCTGGCTGCTGTGAGCAAGGAATCGTCAAAGTTATCATGGTCGGCGAATGTGTGGGTGATGAGGTCGAGTTGAGCTTGGTCCCAGCAGGCGTGCACAATTCTTAGGTTGCCGAGGTCGAGGTGGGTCGGGAGGGTAGTAAACCACGTTAGGTAGTCCGCAAGTTGTGAATCACTGAGAGCATCAAGTGTTGCTTGGTGTTGTTTCTGGTTTTTCTCGGAGTGGACTCGGAGATACCGATCGTCGGTCGGGTGCTTGGTGTGGTAGGACAGTGCGTTGAACTCATGGTTGCCCATCACGACGAGAGCTGTACCAGCGTCGACCATGGATTTCGCAATGACTAACGTTTCAAGTATGTGGGGTCCGCGGTCAATAAAATCACCGAGGAAGATTACCTGTCGGTTTTCAGGGTGCGAGAACACTCCCTCGTGGTTGGTATATCCGAGTGTTTGTAATAGAGCATTTAACGGCTGGGCGTGCCCGTGGATATCGCCAATGATGTCGTACATTTATGCACCTGTTCGGTTTGAAAGCACCATAATACACGAAAAAGCACCACAGAATAACACTGATTGAGTGTTGGGCAGCTAACGAATTAGTGAGGCGAGGGAATTCCCGGTACCGATAGCGCGTCCAGAGGCGTCGCGGGTGACGTTGGTATGCGGGTCATAGGATCCGAGGAACCGGCCACGGGCATCACGAGCATTTAGTTGCTGGTTGGGACCAGTGGATATCGTTCCGAGCAGGTGACCTTTTTGATCGCGGATTTGTTGGGTGCTCATAAGGTCCTCTGCAGCGTTACGTGAATACGCTAGTTTTGGGGTGTTTATATTATACCGAAAACTATTTTCAGAAAAATCCTATTTTGCGCCGGAAATTCGGTCTTCCCATTCTCTTAAGTAGTGAAGGGGATGATTTTGTTAATAGTCTCCACCGAATTGTAGTTAATTGTGACGGGGAAGATCAAAACTTATCACAGTTAACAAGAACGAAAATATGTTACTAGGAAGAGGCACAACGCGATGAATAATATTACATTTCCCACGATTACTATTGGAAAACGTATCGAATCAAACGGACTGACTGTATTTCCATTGGATTTAAAGGAACGACTAAAGGCGTTTGTAGACTCTGGATTAGACATGATCGACGAGGGTTTGGTGAAGGTAAAAGAGGTCAGCGATGCCGGCAGTGTCCCCACGCTATATGTGATTAATGACTGTAAATCCCACGTTTTATTTGTGGAAGGGGACCAGTTAGTCGGTGCGAAGCAGAATCGAATATGTAATTCATCCGTATTGATTGCGCCCGAATCCTTTGCCGAAATTCCCGTATCGTGTGTCGAACAGGGCCGTTGGGCGACAAAATCAGCGGCGTTTGCTTCGTCAAGTAATGCTGCTACTCCGGAGATGCGCAAAATCCTGAAGGAGAGTAAGCGGGAGGCTAGGCAAGCATTTATGCTACAGCAACAACAGGCGGAGCAGTCCGATGAAGCGGCGAGCGTGGTACACGAACAGGCGGCTGTACATCATGCGTCGCAAGGTGCAGTCTGGGACAAGGTGGATACTATGCAGTTCATGCATCTTTCACCGAGTCAAACGAGTTCAATGGATGATGTGTTTGAATCAAAACGAAATTTTATTGAACGAGCATTGCAGACCTTTAAGTATCCACAAAACGCGCAAGGTTGGATAATCGCAATTAATGGTGAAATCCAAACGATTGAAATGTTTGGCGAGAAGGGGTTATGCGAGAAGGCATGGGAACGTGTAATGCGGGGTTGCGTGCTTGAAACTATGGGTAAAGTAGGCCAGCGTCACCGCGGTAAAAAAGAAACGATGCCCAAGATCGACAGAGTTAAAGAACAGCAAGTTTTCCGGGCACTTGATCGCCTCAGCAAATTGGCCTGGGAACAAGTGGCAGCAGTGTCCGCGGGCGAAGAATACCGTGGAGATGACGGCAGCTTGATCGGTTCGCAATTACAGCTAGATGGGCAATTAGTGCATCTAAGTGCGGTGCTCTAGGAGGAGCGGACGACGCAATTAGGTTTCGTTTTGCTGCAGAGTTTCTTTTGCTATCGAAGCCGACAAAAATATCACTGTCTTGAGAGATGAATTGACATTAGAAAAGGACAATCAAATGACGAATGAAAATATGATGAAAGTACTGACGGATCGGATGGATGAAAAGATAGACAAAGAAAAAAGTCTCTTACGGGAATTAAATGTTTCCGAAGCACTTCAAGTTGAGTTTCCAGATTTATTCGATCACGGTACAATTAAAGCCGGAATGAGTTGTATCGGAAATCAAGCAGTATATCCAGATGCGTATTCGATCAAGATCACAAAAGGAAACGGAGAAGTAATCGAAGTTCCAGTGAAGGATACAAATTTGAGTGATGACATACTAAAATTGTTGATGCCAAAAGGCGTGGTCTGGCGAAAACCAAAAGCAGTTCAAGATCGTGAAAAATATTTGAGAGGACAAAATGTATGACTGAAAAACAACGGGGCCACGTAATAGCAGTTTCGTCACGGTGCCTGGTAGGATGCCGCTAGCGAGCGGATATCTTTAGATGTAGTTACCCTCGCTGATTCTCGAGATGAAGCGTTGGGTTTTTAGAAAAAATCAACATGGGAGGGTTATTTTGATCTCAACACATTCACAGAAATCCGAGTCGGAGCGAGGGAAGAACACGAAGAAAAATCCAGTGAAGCTACTGATATTCCAAGTGCCGAAAAACGCGACGAACAAGCAGATGGTGCAGACACTGACCGACCAGATGATGGAGGAGATAAGAGGAAACGAAAAACCGAAGAAGAAAGAGAAAAAGAAGGAATGAAGTCGGTTCCCAAAGAAGAATGGCCGCCGGAACTCGATGACAATGATTTGGATCGACGATAGAAGAATTAGCAGTAAAAGAAAGAGCAGCGGCACTTGAAAAAGAAGCATTAGCAGCTAAAGGGATGTCAAATATAGCTGATTATTTTCGATGGTATGTTACAATCTTAGCATGCTGGGACCGCCACTAAATATTGAGGATGATTTTGCGTCGTTAATGCTGAAGATTGTTCGGCTCTTTAGCGATTTAGAGTTAGTGACGGACGACGATATTGAATTATTGATCGACGCGCATAACGTAAAAAGCTCCCCGCCAGTTGATATGTCAGACCTAAGTGCGTTAGTTGCGAGGTTAAGAGCATTACACGTGTCCTACAGTTTTCCTGAATGGATTCCCAAGCGTTATCGATGCATTCGTGAAATTGGCGCTGGAGCGACGTCACATGTGTATCTTGCGGATGACGGTCAGCAGGAATTTGACGTCGCTGTAAAGATAATCAAGCCAGGTGAGTCACTGGAACGATTCGTACGCGAGTCTAAGTTACTTCAGCAACTGGAATCAGAGCATATTGTGCGGCAACTCGCGTTTTTTGATAACGGCGATCAATTTCATTCGGAAGCAGCGATTGTGATGGAGTACATTGAAGGCCGGTACTTGAGCGATGTGATCGCAAGTAACAAAGGAACCCCCCAGGCGACGCAAGACGGGATTCCATGGATGCGTCAAGTGTGCCTAGCGATGATCGCCGCGACAGAGCGTGGTATTGTACATCGTGATATTAAGCCAGCCAATTTAATTGTTGCAGCCGAGGATAACTCAGTGAAGTTACTCGATTTTGGGCTGGCAATTGCTGTTCCCAATGGAGAGCGTTCTGTGACCGGTCGGGCGCTGACCAAAGCTGGGCAAATGCTGGGCACTCCGCATTACATGTCACCGGAACAAGGCTTTGATTCGACGATCGTGGATTTGAGAAACGACGTATATAGTTTTGGCGCTACGTTTTACCATTTACTGACCGGAACTCCGCCGTTTGAGGGCATTGATTTTGTGGAGGTTGTCTATAAACATCGCATGGAGATTTTAGAATCTCCGCGATCACGAAATCCAAATTTGGACAAGGACGTGGCGGATATCATTGAACGCTGCATGGCCAAACAGGCGCGAGATAGGTTTGCAAATTTTGCTGAAATCCTAGACGAATTGCCGCCGACCGATCGTGAGATGGGCGTTTACGAATTACCGCCGACCAATCGTGATATGAACCTGTACTGTTATTCCGATGACGGGCCGTATTCGGCGCGAAGCGAAATAGCCAATATGGCGCCTCCAGACGACAGTTTTTCCGAGGCGAAAATTAAAGCTCCACCGCCGTCCAGGGTTCCAGCTGAAACTTTGTGGGGCGTGAATAGCGTGCAGACTTTTGGTGATGGACGGAAGTTGCTGTTGGCAGAAGGTGATATTGTCGAACTGGCAGATGGTTGTGAAGTTTTGGTGAGCAGCGATGATGGAATGCTGTCCATGACAGCAGGCGTGGCAGGGAAGATCAGAGAGTCGGCGGGCAGGGAATATTTTGAAACGACTCGACACTTGGCACCAGTTTTGCGTGGGCGAGTCATTCCGTCGGGCGCAGGGGCGCTTTCGCATCGGTTCATTTTTCATGCAATCACGATTCCCGAACGCGGCGCTGCCGAAGGTAACCGACGTATTGTTCCTACGCCAGACTTAATTCGCAGTATTTTAGGTGACTGTTTTCATCACGCGCAATCCCTGGGAATCAGGAGCATTGCCTTTCCGTTGCTTGGCACAGGTAATGCCGGAATGGACCCCGAGGTTTGTTTGCATACGATGGTCGAATATGTCTCGCGGGAATTAGAGTCGGGAATGACGCCGTTACAGGAGATCCGAATTATTTTATTGCCCCAGCAGAGGTGAATATGTCGCAGCCAACCCCGTTTGATTCTGTAATTGACCAACTTCGTCCGGTTAGAGAAACGGGATTCGGCTCAATTACACTACTGATTCAAAACGCTGGCAGCGGCGAGTCCGACCATCAGGAGCAATTGTGGAAAGCGGTTCTTATAACCCTGCGGGAAACAGCGACTCGAGTGCTGGCAACGTTTCCAAATTCGAGTATCGAAAATCCCGATGAGTTGATCAGCGGGGTCTATGAGCAGTTACAGGTAAGGATGGGCAACGACGAAATAATAGATCGTCATCATTTCTTTGCCACAGCATGTACACATTTCCGTTGGGCGATGCTTGATGAATTCAAAAAACGTCGAGTCGATATCATGCCGGACGTGCCGGACGTTGTCGAGTTGTCTGAGGACCACTGCGCCGCGGAACATGAAGTGCTGCAATTGGTTATGGCGGAACTTGACTCGCTTGACGAATCGTTACAATGTATTGTTAATGGCCATCTGTTTTTGGATATGACGTTTGATGAGCTAAGTCGCGAATATGGAATACCCTTGTCCACAGCGCACGATCGTTTTCAATCGGCAATAGAGTCGTTGCGGCAGCGAGTGTCGCAGGGGGAGTGAGGACAATTCAACCATGTATAGA
>Ga0208879_1002602_pt1 | contig 15640 bp, 15 predicted proteins | sample Knorr_S15_td_Bot_FD_185605 | JGI IMG/M metagenome (GOLD analysis project Ga0208879, IMG submission 185605) | Marine microbial communities from Southern Atlantic Ocean transect - Knorr_S15_td_Bottom_ad_5009_LV_A (SPAdes) (version 2) | ecosystem: Environmental > Aquatic > Marine > Oceanic | place... | reverse complement strand
ACCGGCCGATCTGAAGTTTGACATCTTCTGGGCGGTCTCCGATAACAAGCGTAGTTACCGCGACAACACCCACGCGAAAGAAGTCCTCGGTTACGCGCCGCAGGATGGGGTGCGGTGACCTCGTTCGGCGTGCAGGTGAGTGATGCTGTGTGCCATCAACTGGTAGACCAATCCACCCAACCCGTCGCATACTCAGACTAGGGTCACCCGCGGCCGAGGCCTCAGCCGCATTCCGTGACCCGACCGAACAGGGTGTCGCTTGCAACGACACGCGCATGTCGGTCTGCCAATGTCACGGAACTACCACGTACCCGTCTCGACGGGTATGCAAAAAGTAAGAGAAATCCCAGGTCTGTTAGTCCCTCACAGGATCACGTCAGACCGTACACCCAGGCGACAGAGAAAACACCTGGTCGCCTTTCCCAGCCGGCAATGTCATCGACAGAGCCTGCGTTCCGCACCGGAGATCACGACGAGTTGTCACGGTGCTTCCCAGGTCAATCGGAAAACTACCCCGCCAAAGTCGGAGTAAGTGCCGCCAGGACAACAGGTTAACCGAATAAACCTGACCGGTCACGCACCGGCAGACATCCCAGGGCCTAGCGCCGCGGGCGACCTCATTTCCTCAGCGTCTTTACGCGCCTGCCAATAACCGATAACCGAAGTCGCATTCTTTTTGATTTTCGTCATCCCGACCAACGCGGTGGGATCTCATGTGCCTTCGCTGATCATCACTCGAAATCAACCCATACCCCATGGTAAAACAGAGGCATCGCACGCCAATATCCCCTCTCATCTATCCTGAGAGCATGACACGGACTATCCCCTCACTTCTCCCGCTCGCCGCCCTGCTTTTCGTTTTCGCCATCGCCTGTGGCTCAGGGTCCGGTGCTGGCAGTTCAGGCAATGGCGATCTGTTTCCGAAGGTCACGGCGTCTGACCGTATCTTGACTGAAAGCGACTTCCTTTCCGTCGGCCTGAAAAAGTCGAAGGACTACGACGTTACCGGTCTGGCCGGCGCGACTTCGGCCATTTACGGATTCTGGAAACCGGACGGCACAGAGCCCGTCGATTACGAAATTCGGTTCTACCCTTCGCACAACGACGCAATAACAGACGGTACTTTTTTCGCCGACGAAGTTACGGGCCCGGACGCAGCAGTGACCGAAGATGATGTCACCTGGAACGAGGGCACCCGCGACCGTCGCACCTCAGGTTTTACGATTGGCGGTGGTGGCGGGAGCCTGGCAGTGAAATATGGCGATTACATCATCCATTCGAACGTGATTATGCTGTGCCAGGGGCGTGACAGTGTGCAATCGCTCGACCGTTGCTGGGCGTTGATGAACGAGGTACTTGGCCCCGCCGGATAGGGGTATTCTGGAGACTCGACGACCGGTCAGGCCGGCCTATTGGAGGCGAATGGTCAAATACATCGGACGTTTGAGAGTTTCGATGCTCTATGAGTTCCCACGATGAAGAAATAGCGCTGAGCAAGCCCATGCGAAGGGCGTGGCTGGGCGAGGATGAACGCTCGGTCGTGTACCGCAGCGGGGACGTGGTTATGCGAGAGACCGGCCCCTGGACAACAACTGTTCATTCACTGCTCAACCATCTTGAGGCAGTGGGGTTTGCATATTCACCGCGCGTCATTGGCTCGGGCTTCACAGCCGATGGTCGCGAAACTCTGAGCTTCATCGAGGGTGAGACGATCAACCCGAAACAGTGGAGCATGGAAGGTGCCGCGGCGGTCGGTCGGATGCTACGAGAGTTGCACGGTGCCGCGGCCTCTTTCCGACCGTCACCCGACGCAATCTGGCCGCCGTGGTTTGGTCGAGAACTCGGGGACTCAGACCGGATCATCAGCCATTGCGACGTAGCACCGTGGAACATAATTACCCGCAACGGACTTCCGGTCGGGCTGATCGACTGGGAGTATGCAGGGCCTGTGGATCCCCTGATCGAACTTGCTCAAACCTGCTGGCTCAACGCGCGGCTGTTCAGTGACGACGTGGCCGAGCGCGAGGCGTTACAGCCACTGGCCGATCGCGCTCGCCAGGTTGGAGTAATGCTGGACGCTTACGGTCTTTCGCTCACCCAGCGGCGCGGTTTCTTCGATCTCATCATCGAGTTTGTGATACATGACACTGCGTACCAGGCCGATGAGGCCGGAGTGACACACGATTCAACCGATAATGAGGCGTTGTGGGGGCTTGCGTGGCGGGAACGTTCTGCTGCGTGGCTCTTGAGCAATCGCAAGGTGATCGAACAGGCGATTCGGTTACGTTCTGGGCGTGGGCTGTTACCCGGACCAGATAATGCACACTTCGCAGTGGAAAAATACCTCCCCAGGGTGACGCATCTTCACTGGTGACACCGAATACTGAATGTCATAAGAAGGCCAGGTTTCTGGCTACTGCCACCAGATGTTGAATCACCGGATAACGAGTTTCCATGAGCACCGCACCCCTCACGTCGCCGACATCTTCAGTCAGAACTGCACGATCCGCACTGATAATCGCCATCGCCCTCGCGGGTCTGTTGGTGTCTGGCTGCATTTCGATCACTCAGGGTGGAGATGCAGCCGATGCTGCTACCGAAAAAATCCAGAATCACACTTACTCTGTGAGCGATAATCCGACAGTCGACGTGACCGGTTTTAATGGGAGCATCGAGATAGTCGTCGGTGACGACGGTACCGTTGACATCGAAACCAAGCTGACGATTCTCAGCCGGGTTTCCTACAGTACGCGGCTCGATGGAAATACCGTGTTCGTCATCGCAAAACAAATCGGATCGGGTTTTTCGTTGGGGCGTTCACCCAGGGCCGAGATAAACCTGATCGTTCCCCGCAACACCGTTGTCAAAGCAAGGACCAGCAACGGAACGGTGCGGGTAACGGGTGTTACCGGGGACGGCGACCTGGCGACAAGCAATGGCAGGATCACGGTTTCAGGGGTCAACGGCCAATTCGACCTCGAAACCAGTAACGGCAAGATCTCGATGTCGGATGTCGAGGGTCAGTTTAAGGCGCACACCACAAATGGGCCGATCGATTTCTCGGGTTCGTTATCCGCGGGCAGCAACAACAGTTTCACAACTTCAAACGGCTCTATCGATGTCGTATTCAGCGGTGAGCCAGATGTCGAGGTTGACGCCCGCACCAGCAACGGTACTGCGGCGAGCGAGCGGCCAATACTGGCAACGACAACCGAAAAGACCCGGCTCGTCGGCAAGTACGGAGCGGGATCGGCGACTCTTGAACTGAGGACCTCGAACGGTTCAATCAAGATTCGCTAGGAGGTCCAGTGCAATCGGCACCGTGATAGGTGGGGCTACTCCATCGCCCCGGCGGTCAGTGCGCCGACCAGGGCTTCGCAACGTTCCAGCCCCTGCGTGGAATCAGCACCTTCGCACAACATCAACACGTTTCCGAAGATAGCGTAGGCACCGAATTTCGGTGACGGTCCGCTCAACGAACTTGCCGACATGTCCCCGGTGAAGGCGTTTTGCCAGCGGTCCTTTGCGCCTTCTTTCCATGTGGGGTTCTTCCGGAACGCCTCTGCGTTTTCGCCGGCGACTTCTTCGGCCAGAGAGGGACCGTACTTGAGGGCATCTTCGTGCGAACTGTAGAAGCGAATCTCGTAGTCCCTGCGGCTGTAAGGGTCGAGACCCCAGAAGCCGGTCCATGCGTCGACCCCGCCCGGCAGTTCATCAACGCTGTACTGCTTGTTTTTTTTAAATCCAACGATCAGGAAATGGTCGATCGTCAACACAGAGTCAGAAGCGGTCACCTGCTGGAAAGCGGCGGTGCGTTCCCCATCTCCTTCCGCTCCGCATGCGGCCGCGGTCAGAAACACCGATAACAGGCTCACAGCGACGGCGATCCGTCGGACCTGCCGCCCGTCGCGATGATCTGCCATGGACATGTGAACCTTTCTAGAACCCCGGGTGAGAATTGCGCGGTCGCCGCTGCCAGGAAGCCCGATTGCTTCAACCACCACGGATCCGCCTACGGTAAACGTTACTCGTAACCCGGAGCAAGTGCCTAAACGGCGTACGCGGCCTGCGCAAGCATATCTCCGCCATTGCTACTCTTTAGTCGTAACCTGGCGATCTGAAATCGGCGCAGCACCGGTCGGGTCCCGAGTTACAGTGCAGGAGCAACGTTTGGCAGACCGAAACAGTAGGGTTACTGTCGTAATTCTCGGCGCATCCGGCGATTTAACGCAACGCAAACTCGGACCGGCATTTTTTAATTTGCTGGATTCCGGGGCCCTCCCAGATCTCTGCTCGTTTATAGGGGTTGCCAGGAGCGACTACTCCGACGATCGATTCCGTAACTACCTTCGCAAAGGTGTCGGTGAAGTCAAAAACTCAAGCTGGGAGGCATTTGCGGCTCGTGTCTCGTATTTCCGCGGCTCTTCGACTGACGCCACGGCGATGAAAATCATGGATGCGCAGATATCGGCCAGATGTTCTGAAGGACAGGCCGACAACCGGGTCTACCATCTCGCCCTCAAACCTTCCCTTTACCGGGACACCTTGACCGCGCTGGCCGAATCTGGTTCGCTCGACGAATCATCGGGAACGCGCAGGGTCGTTATCGAAAAACCGTTCGGTACGGACTATAAATCGGCCCGCGAGCTGAACAGTCTGGTGCACTCGTTACTCAGCGAAGACCAGGTTTTTAGAATCGATCACTACCTCGGCAAGGACAGGACACTGTTCAGAACATCCTGGTGTTTCGTTTTGCGAATACGATTTTCGAGCCGGTCTGGAACAGGAATTACATCGACCATGTCCAGATAAGCGCTCTCGAAGACCTGGGAGTCGAGGGGCGCGTTTTATGACGGTGCGGGTGTCTTAAGGGACATGGTCCAGAGCCACTTGATGCACCTGATGGCGCTGGTCGCGATGGAGCCGCCAGTTTCGTCGGCGGCCGACGCCCTGCGTAACGAAAAGTCGAAGGTCCTCTCGGCAGTTCGCCAAATCGATAGCAAATCGGCAATCGATAACTCGGTGCGCGGTCAATATGAAGGCTACCTTGACGAACCTGGAGTCGAGGCCGGTTCTCCAACTGCTACTTTCGGGGCGATCAGGCTGTTTATCGACAACTGGCGCTGGCAGGGCGTCCCGTTCATCTTGAGATCGGGCAAGGCGCTCAATCGAAAGACCACCGAGATCGCCATCGAATTCCAGCGACCTCCGCAGTCGTTATTCGGCGTGACCAGCGACTTGATGCCCAACCGTCTGAACATCTCCATTCAACCTGATGAAGGGGTCCATATCCGGTTCGTGAACAAAACCCCGGGGAGCGGGAACCGACTTGCTGCCGAATCTCTGAATTTTCACTTCCCGAGCGGTGTCATCCGAGATGCCTACGAACGGTTGCTGCTCGATGCGATAGAGGGCGACGCAACCCACTTCAACCGCGATGACGAGATCGAATTTTCGTGGAAAATTATTGATCCCTTCATCGAAAGTTGGATCGAGCGTAATCAACCCGCGCTGCACAAATACGAGGTCGGGTCGTCCGGACCGCCGGCGGCCGAAAAGTTGCTTGGAAATGGTCGGACTTGGATGCTGACAGACGATATATAAGAATCGACAGTAAACAACGAAACATGAAAATCCTCCATGCTGGCGCAGGTTGAACCCCGCTGAGTTTTAGCGCGCCCATCCGTTGAGATTTGTTCCGCTTTGTGTACCCCAGAGAGGGATTTTCATCGGATAAAGTCGGTTCCGATCCGCTATTTCGTCGCAGCGCTCGTTTTTATCGCCTGCTTCGAGATCGATTCGGCTCTTTTCGCGAGCAGGGCGCTCGAAGCCGATAACCGGGTAACCGGGTTCGAGGCAATAAAGCTGTCGCTTTTCTCGTCCCACGAAAACAGTTCCGACGCGACCGGAGCCCCGTCCTTGACCCCGGTGATTTCGTGCACGCTGTCGACGCGCCGCCAGTAGCTCTCGTCGTCTTCTCCGAATCTGAGGATGTGCACAACAAACTGGATATTAGAGGCATCGGCATCGGATATCTCGTTGTCGACACAGATCTGGCGGAAGACATCGCCAATACCATCGGCGTGCATGGTGGTCGCCAGTGAAAATCCGGTGTTCAGCGTCTTGAACAGGACTCGCACAGGCTCTCCCCAGATGTAGCGAACTGGACTCTGATCGCTGATTTCTCCGACTTCCAAATACCCTCCATCTGGCGACTTACCGAAGTCGTTCATCTCATCGATTTCGCCGTTCAATGCGTGAATCGGAGTCCCTTCCGGAACGTGTTCGAGCATGGCCGACAGCACCGTGCTTTTACCCGCATTTTGCGGTCTGGCGGCCGAAACGAAAGACCTTTTTTCTTCGGCGATAGTCCAAAGCAGAGCAGCCAGGTGTCCATCCATCGTGTTGTTTGCTACAAGGTCTATGAGGGTTATCTCGGTGATAAGTCACTCCCGAACGCTGGTACTTGCGAATTTTTCGGACGATTAGCGGCGAACATTTCGCGGGCGGGTTCAGGAACCGTCAGCGCGCAATTTGGACCACCGTCTCGCGAGATCGACGCACCGTGTGAACTCGACGCCATCGTGCTGCTTGATGTGTTGTACCAGCCTGTCGAGAGCCTCGAGCCGCGCGAATCTGCCGGTCGTGTGCGGGTGCATTGTCAGCATGAACGCCCTGCCCTCCCGGAACGCCCCATCGAACTCCCACTGCCAGGCGGTCAGCACATTGTTTGGCGTTGACATCGGGGCGGTCCGACCGGCGACGGGCATGTAGGTGTAATACGGGGCGTCGTCGAGCGACCAGTGGACGGGTAATTCTACGATTCGCCTGTCTTTTTCACCGACGTAATAAGGGATGTCATCGCCCATCAGGCTCGAATCATAGATGAACCCGCGTTCATGAAGGAGCTGGAGTGAGTTGGCCGAAAGCTCCCATGACGGAGACCGGTAGCCCTGCGGTCTTTTGCCAGTGATCGATTCGAGAATGTCTGACGTATGATCGAGGATCTCACCTTCATCTTCATCCGGTCCCAGTGACGAAGGGGGTTCGTGCAGGTAGCCGTGGTGCGCGATTTCGTGCCCGCGTCCGGCCACATTTTCCACAAGTTCCCGGTTGCGTTCAGCCACCCAGCCGGGAATAAAAAAGGTGGCCGATATTTCGTGGCGATCAAGCAGTTCGAGAATCCTGGGAGCGCCGGTTTTTGGTCCGAATTCCCCCATCGAAATAGCGCTGGGATGATCGGCGAGCTCGGGGTTCCGGCGCAGGGTTGCCGAGGGGCCGTCGATGTCAAAAGTCAGCGTTACGACGCACCGGGTTTTACCACCCCAGAGAGAAGTCAAAACCGCTCTCGGCCCCCTGCATGGTTCACGGTGCTACTGCCCCTGTTCGATCTGTTCACGCTGCCAGCCGTAATCGACTTTGCCAGCATAGAACTTATCGGGGTTTTCAACGGCCCACAGCTGTTTTCGCATGTTCCAGTTTTCCGGATCGAGAGCGATACCTGCTCGCCACACCGAGCGCGCCTGCTCGATATCGCCTGACTGGTAATGCGCCAATCCGCGCTCGAAGTGATCGGACGCCGGCCCGTCGAACGTGGCCTGTGAGCGCTTCGACACCCGGCCATCGGAAATAAAGGCCGAGACAAGACCCTCGGTCTCGGCATTTTTTATATCGAACCCTCCGTATTGCTGGAACTGCAGATTCCCTTCTTCGTCGACAAAGATGCCATTCGGAATGGCCCGGTAGCCGAATATCCTTGCGAGCGAATTTTCTTCGTCCACCACGGTCACGAACTCTGCCCCGGCCTGTTCATGGTAGGGCCTGGCTTTGTCGGCGCCCTGGAGATCGACGGCAACAGAGAGAATGTCGCCATTATTCGACCTGATGTCTGCATACATCTGCTGCCACACGGGCAGCTGTTCCCGGCATGCTCACCACGATGCCCAGAAGAAGATCACCAGCCGCTTGCCCCGGTAGTCAGACGGTCTGACCATGTCGCCAGCAAGCGAGCGCAGTTCAAAATCTGGAATCTGAGTCCCTTCGGACACGTTGGAAGGTATCTTGGCTGGCATCTCGGTTGCCTCATGGATTGCGGGTCATCGTCGGGTGGCGTCGTGCCGTTCGGTGTTTGACGAGGCACATCGTACGCCTAATTCGGTCGATTTTCCGGCATTGGTCGAGCATAACCGGTCGTGGTCCGAAGCCGATGCCAGGGCAGTATCTGCCTACGAGTGGCGACGGAGTGTGGACGAGCCGAGCATCAGCAGCGCGGTGGCCGCAATAAGCGTTATCCCCACAATTACCAGGGTCGTCTGGGCACCCAGTTTGTCGATGGCATATCCCATGGGCAGCGCCCCGATCGGCATGAGCCCGAAGGTCATCATGTTCAGGCTCATGACCCGGGCCCTGAACGCATCGTCGGTGGCCTCGATAGTCAGGGACTGTCCGAGCGTCATTCGAATAGCACCCGCAAATCCGATACCGACCATGACCGCCAGCCCCAAGACGTAGGTGCCTGATATCGCCAGGAGAAGCATGGCCACGCCGGACCCGCCGATACCGACGATTACCAGGACCGGCCCTCTTCGGTGCCCCTCGCGAAGGTTCGCGGTGATCACTGTCGCGAGGAGGCCGCCGACTCCCATCGCTGCCATAAGCCAGCCGATCTCGGCGGCGTCGATGTCATACAGCCTTCGAGTAAACACCGGGATCTGCATCCGGAACGGCATTGCGAGTAGTGCAGAGGTCAGCCCGGAAATCAGCAGAATGAACACGAGCCGGTTCCTGTAGGTGTACTTCATCCCTTCGCTGATGTCTGAAAATACGTTCTTTTTGACGCGGTTCACATCTGGCAGGAAACGCGGGAGTCGAGAGGTAAAAACAATTGCAAGCACCGACATGCCGGCGACGGCAAAGTAGACGGCCTCGGGCCCCACGGCACCATAGAGGACTCCGGCGATTCCCGGCGCTATGATCGTCATTATCCCCATTCCGCCCGCGTCCAGCGCAACTGCGTTTGTGATGTTCTCCTTGCCGACCAGGGCCGGCAGGATCGCCTGGCGTGCCGGCATCTGGAAGGCGAAAGTTATGCCCTGCAGCATTGATGCAAACAACAGGTGCACCCAGTGGATCGCATCAACTGCGATAAGCACCGCTATCACCAGGGCCAGGACCGCGGCACCAGCTTGCGATATCTGGATTACGAGGCGTCGTTCGAGCCGGTCGCCCGCAACCCCGCCGAACAATGACATGATCAGCATGGTGGGGGCGAACCCCATGGCAACGAGGCCGGTGATGAACGCACTTCCTGTGAGGTCATCGACGAAAACCGTCCGGGCGATTGTCTGCATCTGGAATCCGCCCATTCCCAGCATCGAGCCGGCCCACATGTATCGATACCCGGGGTGCTTCAGCGATTCGACGGTATGCGACATTGCAGCGCCCGCACGACTACGGATGCCGGTCGGGGTTTTCGTTGAGACGGCAGCAGACGACCTGGCAGTTGAGTTAGAGCCCGTTTCCAGAGTGTCGCCGGTGTGAGTCGAGCGCACTTTTGCCATTACGTCATGATAGACCCCACGTGCGATCTCGAAGTGGGGCGCACCTTTCTGAAGAGGCGTAACAGGCGGCCTGAAAGATTGACGACGTTTCTTTTCCACACCTTTACCAGTCGAAGGCACATGTGTAGTATCCGGCCAGAGAGGTATCAGAAATGACAACAGTCCGTGCGCGCACCGACTATCCGCTGGTCGCTCACCTGCTTCGCCGGGCAGGTTTCGGTGGCACTTCCGACGACCTTCGTGACTTAGCCAGCCTCGATTACGAGACGGCGGTCGATGGGCTGATCGATGCCGTCGACACGACCTCGCTCCCCGACGACCTGATTCGGCGCTACCACATCGACCAATCGGACCTCCGCACGCGCCCGAGCGCGGGTTCGTACTGGGTGGGCAGGATGGTCACGACCGATGCACCGTTCATCGAGAAAGTGGCACTTTTCTGGCACCGGGTGTTCGCAACCGCGCAGACGAAGCTCATTCAGGGCAAAGTAATGAGCACGCAGATTGAGATGTTTCGCGAATATGGACTCGGCAGCTTCCGCGACATCCTCGTCCAACTCTCCAAAAATCCGGCGATGATCCTCTTTCTTGATAACCAGGACAATCACCGGGACGCCATCAACGAGAACTACGGCCGCGAAATACTCGAACTCTTTTCTATGGGTGTCGGCAACTACACCGAGGAGGATGTAAAAGAGTGTGCCCGCGCATTCACCGGCTGGACGGTTGCCAACACCGACTACATGGCGCTGAAGATGCGCAACAACACGATGCGCCCGTACGGCTACATCGCATGGCAGTTTAAGTACGACGAGTCCGACCACGACGACGGAGAGAAGACGTTTCTGGGCAAAACCGGAAACTTTAATGGCGAGGACGTAATCGACATTATCTGCGAGCAACCGGCGACGGCGGCGTTCGTGGCTCGCCATATGTACCACTACTTCGTGGCTGACGAATTGCCGGTCCCGCAGTGGCCGCACTTCCCGCCGAAAGACCCCGAAGCGATCAGGGTAATGACTGACGCTTACTTCGAGTCCGGGTACAGCATTAAGGCCATGCTCAGGGCCCTTTTTCTTTCCGATTCGTTCAAATCCGAGGCTGCGAGGTATGCCAGGATCAAGAGTCCAATGGAACTCGTCGTCGGCACAATTCGGCTCGCGGGTGGCTACCAGCGGCCCGGAACCGACGTTTACCAGGCGACAGCGGCAAGCGGCTTTATGGGTCAGGACCTGCTTGCTCCGCCCAGCGTCGAGGGCTGGATGGGCGGCAGCGACTGGATATCGACCGGGACGATGGTGCAGCGCGTGAACTTCGCCAGCGGGATCGTTGGGGATATCGGACGTCCGGGCATTCGGAAACTTGTCGACGAAATTAAGGCCAGCGCCGGGCGTGATGCAACTGCGGAAGCGCTGGTCGATTCGTGCCTGGAACTGCTGGGGCGACTCGACGTGTCGGACGACACACGGTCCGGGCTGGTGAATTTCGCAACCGACGCGGAATCGTCAGAACCCGCATCGCGCAGCGAATCCGACCAGGACCACCTGATTACCTCCATATTGCAACTGATTGTTGCCACCCGCGAGTTCCAGCTTGTGTGAATCATGACTACAAAAGCACGTTCACAGATACAAATGAATTACATCGACACAGTGGGGTTCGGTGCCGATATTGGCGGTCGGGGGTTCCACCTACCGGTCGATATTTCCGTCCGGTCTGATGGCCGCGTATTCGTGATAAACCGCAGCCCGATGCACCGGCGGGGGATACGCATCGGAATCTGCGATGTCACGCACGGCTGGTACGGGGAGTTCGGAAGCGATGGCGCTGGCGATGGTCAGTTCACCGGCCCGACGGCGATCACTCATGGTCCGGACGACCGTGTTTACGTGGCAGACGAAGAGTTGAATCGCATTACGGTTTACTCGCCTGACGGAGAATTTGAATCGAAATGGGGTGAGGTCGGCAGTGCTCCCGGGCAGATCGACGGTCCTTCTGCACTCAAGTTCACGCCCGAAGGCGACCTGCTCGTAGTTGACCACCGCAACAACCGCATTCAGAAGATGTCGCCGGAGGGCAAATACATTTCGAGCTGGGGCACCGGCGGTTCCGGCGAAGGCGAGTTTAACCTGCCGTGGGGGCTCGACCTCGATTCTGCGGGCAACGTTTACGTGGCCGACTGGCGGAACGACCGCATCCAGCGGTTCTCTCCCGATGGCGAGTTCATCGATATGTTCGGTGCGCACGGCGATGGGGAGGACCAGTTCAACCGCCCATCGGACGTCGCGGTCGATGACGGCGGTTTCATTCATGTGGCCGACTGGGTGAATCAGCGGGTTCAGGTGTTCGATGCTGAGTGGCACTTCCAGGTTTCGCTGAGGGGGCAGGCGACGGTTTCTCCCTGGGCGCAGGAATATCTCGAAGCGAACGCAGACGAACTCGACGCACGGTCACGGTTCAACCCTTATATCGAGGTCGATACCGATGTGCCGCATGAGGTTTCGGCGAGGGTCGAAGCGTATTTCTGGGATCCCATAGCGGTTGAGATCGACCCTGATGGCAGATTGATAGTGGCCGATTCGCTGCGGCACCGCCTTCAGATCTACCAGCGGGCTCGGAAATAACGGGAACAACACGCAGCACCGGAGAAACCGGTCCAGGAGCGCCACTATGGCAAGTAAACGAGAAAAAGTGCTGGTTGTCATTCAGCTTTCGGGTGGGAATGACTACCTCAACTGCATCGTGCCATTTGAAAACGGCCACTATAAAGACGCCCGTCCGCACATCAAGATCACCGACGATGAGGTGATTCCGCTGGACAACGGATACGGTCTGAACCCCGGAATGGGTGCGATAAAAGATATCTATGACAGGGGCAACCTGGCGATCATCCATGGCATTGGATACCCGGTGCCCAACCGCTCGCACTTCCGTTCGATGGACATCTGGCACACCGCCGAGCCGGCAGCGCTCGGCTCGCAGGGTTGGCTGGGCCAGGCGGTGCGTGAACTCGACCCGAACGGCAGCAACATCGTAACGGCAGTCAATTTTGGAAACGGTCTGCCCCGCGCCCTCGCGTCTCCTGGAGTACCGGTTACTTCCGTCGGGGACCTGGAGAGTTACGGGCTGCTGACGGGTGTGGTCGGCGAACGTCAGCGCTCAATGGCCTTGAATGCGTTCAGTCGGATGTACACCCCGGTTATGGGTGGCGATGCGGTGATGGATTACTTGGGCAAGACGGGACTTGACGCATTGCGGGGAGCCGACATCATCAAGGAGGCGCCAGCAAATTACTCGTCGACCGTTGAATACCCGGCCAATCCTTTTGCACAGAGTTTGAAGGGTGTCGCGCAGGTCCACATTGCCGATCTCGGTACACGCGTTTTTTACACCCAGTACGGGAGCTTCGACACTCACACTGATGAAGTGTCGCTTCAGAAAAGTCTCTGGAGCGATATTTCCAGCTCGGTCGCGACCTTCTACGAGGACCTTGAGGAACACGGGCTTGGAGACGAAGTGACAGTGCTGATGTTTTCGGAGTTCGGCCGGCGCGTAAAAGACAATGGCACGGGGACGGACCACGGTTCGGGCGGCGTCGCCTTTGTGATGGGCAATAAGGTGCAGGGTGGACATTACGGGGAGTACCCGTCGCTCGACCCTGCGAAACTGGTCGAGGGCGACCTGGCCTACAACTTCGATTTCAGGGGTCTTTACACGGATATTCTTGAGGATTGGCTGGAGGTCGAGGCCCGGCCCATCGTCAACGGCGTGTACGAGAAGATCCGACCGTTCGGTTAAAAAGCCAAGTTGTGGAGTAGGCACGAACTGCCTGAACCAAGCCGGTAACGCTGCTGTCAGGCCGCTCGGCACCCCCGAACAATGTTGATTTTGCCCGGGGGTACCGGTCGGCCTGTTATTCCTTACGCTCTACAGCCACTTGGCGAATTCTGCGAACAGTTGCGCCAGGTTCTGTTCAGTTCCGGCCTGGTACGTACCTCCAGAGCGCGCGCAGGTCGTTCCCAAAGGACGACCTGTTCTTCCGCGAATACCTGTTTGCCAAATGCTGGGAACAGGGAGTTCACCGGCAGTACGGGGAGCTGGTTTTAGGTGGTGGTTGGGCTCCCCTTCGTGATCGGCTGACCAAAGCCTTTGGCGTGCCATTGAGCGGTGCATGAGAACGAGTCACGCGTGCGTTATCATTTTGCGACCTTCACACTGCGGGTTTTCGGAGAATCTAGACGGTATTTGGTGACTGGGCCATCCGGCCAACCGCTGGCGTTCGTATCTTCGGCAAGACGGCATGAAAGTTTTCGCCGTAAACTCAACTGGCAGCGGGAGCCGCGCAGAGCACAGTTAATCGAACGCCGACCTCACTACACGAAATCGGGCCAGGTAGAACATGAACATCTTCAAACGCACACCGGCAGCAGTACCCGCGCCAGAGGACTGCCTGCCCGGCCGTTCGACGCCCATCCCAACGTCGTCGGAGCACTATGTAACTGGACGACCGATAAAGCCCCCTTTTCCCGCGAACATGCAATCGATCGTCTTCGGAATGGGTTGTTTCTGGGGTGCGGAACGCCTTTTCTGGGAAGTGCCGGGCGTTTACACAACCGCCGCCGGTTATAGCGGGGGAACTACTCCGAACCCGACATACGAGGAGACGTGCACATCACGCACGGGGCACACAGAGGCTGTTCTCGTGGTGTTCGATCCCGCTGAAGCAGACCTGGAAACCCTTTTCAAGGTGTTCTGGGAGAATCACGATCCGACTCAGTACATGGGACAGGGCAACGACGTTGGCAGCCAGTACCGAACTGCCATCTACGCCGGTGACGATGAGCAACGGGCGGCGGCGGTGGCGAGTCGTGGTCGCTACCAGTCGGAGTTGCAGAACTCCGGTTTCGGGGAGATCCAGACTGAAATCGCAATGGCGGGCGAGTTTTACTACGCCGAGGAGCCACACCAGCAGTACCTGGCGAAAAACCCGTACGGCTACTGCAACCACGGGTTCTGCCAGGTGGCCTACAGTCGCTAGGGTGCCATCGGCACGTTTCCGCCGACATGGGCTGGCCTGGCTGAATTGGTGAGGGTGCGCCGGTGGAATGACTTTTTTGAATCAATTTCAGTCGTCGTGAGGCGACGTTTCCCTCCGACCGGCGATGCGGGAATGTGCCGATCAAGATGATTTCCTGAGACCAGACGAAATGTGCGGCCCCGGCCTGCCCGGAACATGCAAGCCTAATCGAACAACGACTTGCGCTGGGCGAAGTATGGCTTTTCGAAGAGCAGCCTTTGCCGCTCCGTCAACTCGACGCTCTTCGGCGGTTCCATGTAGTGCGGGCCCCACGATTGCTGCGCCGGGCTGAACTTGAACAATAACGACCGACGCACGTGGTCGGCCCGCCACGGAGCAGTGCCGTGAGTCAGTGCCTCGGTGAACACCACGACTGAACCGGCCTTCACCTCGGGATTGATAATTGCCGGACCGTTTTCACCCAGCTCCGTGAACTCCCCAGGCAACGGGAAGTTGCTCTTGTGGCTCCCGGGGATGCAAATGAAACCGCCGCCCGTCTCGCGGCCGGTATCCGTTAGATTGAACGAGACGACCGTGAGCCCGTTGAACACTTCGCCGTTGCTGTAGTGGAAAAACTCTGGCTGATCGTACGGCACCGCGCCGCCGTGGAGTCGCAGTCCCTCGGTGCCTTTGCGCATGTGGATCCCGTAAAGGTGGTCGACACGGAAGCCATCACCGAGGACCCACCGCAGCGTGTCCATCACGCGGTCATGGTCGAGCAAGTTGCAGAACTCCTCGCCCCATTCCAGAAACCCTGCCGCCGATATTCCTCCCAGTTCGGGTGTGCTGCTGCCGAACCGGGCCTCTTTTGTGGTGAGTCCCGGTCCTGGAAGACCCTGCTCGTCGATAAGACTGTTCAGATGGGCCACCTCGTCGGCGCTCAGAACGTCCTCCAGGACCAGGTAGCCGTTCAAATCGAAAAGGTATTTCTGAACCGAGTTGTTGTTCAACGGAATAGTTCCTAACAATTGAATTTTTTAAAAATTAATGTCGATCAGACCGT
>Ga0208879_1002597_pt1 | contig 15667 bp, 15 predicted proteins | sample Knorr_S15_td_Bot_FD_185605 | JGI IMG/M metagenome (GOLD analysis project Ga0208879, IMG submission 185605) | Marine microbial communities from Southern Atlantic Ocean transect - Knorr_S15_td_Bottom_ad_5009_LV_A (SPAdes) (version 2) | ecosystem: Environmental > Aquatic > Marine > Oceanic | place... | reverse complement strand
TTTTGGCCAGGCAAAGCTCGCCCCCATTTGTCAGTTTTTGGTTTTTTAACACTGACTTTTCCCAGGGGGAGGGAAATCTTTCCAAATTCATTCCCTGTCGTTTGGGCACAAATCAGACTGAGAAACAGGAATAGTAAGAAAAATTGTCTCAAAATAATATTTTATTTTACCAGGAGCATTTTCCGGGACTCATGGAACAGAGATCTTCCTGAATCATTTTTAATGTCTGCCTGATAAAAGTATATTCCGGTAGGAGCTGACAAACCGGCGGATGTCTTTCCGTTCCAGATAAGACGATGGAATCCAGCTCCAAATGCTGAACCTTTTTTTCCCCAGTTATTGTATCAGAAGCAGTAGTGTCTTGCTCCTGTCCTAGACCGGTTGAAAAAATTAAAACGGCAGTTACAAGACAGGTTGTTTTAATACATTGCAAAAAGTTTATCGACTTTGATCTCCTTCAATTTATTAGTCCAGCAGAATGATTATCCTGCAATCTTTTAGAACACCATAGCTGGTATTTGCTGAACCAACCCTTTTTATATCATCATTGCCTATAATGATGTCCGTGCTGTTTTTTCCGCTTACACCTGTTGCTTTGATCACAAGCGGATTTCCTTTTACTCTTTGATCTTCTCTTGCTGACTCAATGGTTTTAGAGTATCCGACTACTCCTTGTGTTACCGCATATTCCCGGCTGTAATCCCCAGGCCCGTAGACAATACCACCATCCTTGTCTATCACTTTTGGTGCCAGGGCCGGGCGGACCTTGAGTCCCTGCGCATCAATTATAATTCCTGTTATGTCACCAGAAGAGGGATCAACCATTTTATTAACAACCGCTTTTTTTTCTGTTCCTGTGTTTTCCAGCGCAGCCGAAATAATAGCAGGAGGGATTAACACTTCTGAAATTCCACTCATTTTAACCTGATACTTTACTTCCACAGATGTATCACTCAAATATTTTGGGTCTCCTGTCCGCTCTGCGCCCCGGATGACACCTTTTACCTGGGTCTTGATTTCATCGTCAAACATGGCTCCTGACACAGTTGTTTCGCTTGTTACGACGATTCCGTTTACGATCTCAACAAGATTCCGCAAGGCATCCTGCTTCGCAATCCGGAGGGCTGATCTCCGGGCCTGACCGGCATTGATAGCATTCTCCGGAATAAACCCAATCCCAATGGCGGTGATGGTTCGATCAGCATAATTTACCGAACCATTTTCCAGTTGATCCCCAATAAATCCCTGCGAAAAGAGGGGAATGCCCAAGCCAGCAATGAAAAGCAGTGTTTTAAACATCCCCATATTAATCTTTCCTTTCATAATTATCTAGTGATCTCCAGTGTAATTCTATTTCCAGAGACACCTGTTACTTTGAAGGAAATACCATCTGGTGATGTCCTGGTCAGTCCCATTGCAAGGTCTTTGGTTTTTCCCTCAAATTCAACTTCATACTCTGCAACACCATCATTGAAACTTTTGGAATAAGCATTCCGGATCCCGGAAACCGTTTGTGCCTGGAAGAAAGACTCAAATGTCATGTATGAACCAAAATCAGCATTTTTCAAAATAATATATACTTTTATAAAATTGGATTGTTGTATGCTCCATTTTTCAATTAGCTGACGGATAATATCTTTGCCAAGGATCTCTGCTGCTTCATTCACAGCTTTAGTCCCGGCTGTTGATTCTGAGATATGAGGCTTTTTCCCATGAGCATTAGGCACCACTGCCAGAATTTGGCCTGTATCTGTGCGTACAATTTTCCCGCTAATATCTGCCTGGCCGGAATACATGTTATAGATTTTTCCACCGGATGAGATTTTAGCGGTACCCAGTACAATCACCTCCGCTCCTAATTGATTTGCAATGCGTGAAGCGGCTGTAACATCTCCGCTCAATGCTTGAGCATAATCTTGCTTGCTTTTTAGTGCGGCGACAAGCTGGCGGTCTACCACATCAAACCCTTTTTCGTAGAACATACTCAGGAGCTTCGTCTCAGTAAAATCTGTAGAGGTATTATCAATGAGATTTTCTTCCCGGATAAGGAAAATAATTTTGGGACGATTCATACTGTTCAAAAGGGTTTGCATGGCCGCATCATCCTGCATGATCTCATCTAATATTTCTGTTACTTCAGCATCAATGGTTATCTCCCATAGATCATCCGGTCCCTGTTTTTCTTTTGTAACCGTAAAGGATTTGACAAAGCCTGTTGCTCTGGAATAAATATTATCGCTGAGGGAAGTTTCAGTAACAACAGTTTCTGAAGCAATGTAAGCACCCAGTCCTTTTTCCACTGCATCACGCTTTGCCTGTTCTGTTGCTGCATCCTTTGTGAGCCCGTATCCGGTCCCCGTGATATTCCCAGCCCAGGCATAAGCGGTTACATAGATAATTGTAAATAGTGGGAGGAAATACCGGTTCATATGTTTATATTTTTTTATTATATGGAAAAATCAATATGCTACCCGGAGTGATTTTTGCAAAGTACGAATGATCAGAAGAGCATCCGGCCCGCTCACGGGGCCCAAAGAATCAAATTTCCCCGTTATAACATCTGCCTGCATAATACCACGTTCGGTACAGATTGCCATTGCGTTGTAAGCAGGATGGCTGCTGGGAACATCGTTGAATCTTGAGGGCGACTCTCCAAAGTATCGTGTTTCTATGCTTTCATCATTGGTAGCTGCTGCCAATATTCGCTGTATTGCTATGGCGTATTCAGCCCTGGTAATAAATTTATCAGGATAAAATTTGTCATCCGGACTGACGTTTAATATATCATATCTCAGAATGTCTTTTATCCAGACTGATGCCCAGTGATTTTGAACGTCGGGAGGACTTTTGGTTGTCTGTTTTTCACTGGTAAATTCTGTAGGACTGTAAAACTTTGAGGAATTAGCCTGATTCAATTTTGCAAATAAATCTTCAACTTTCAACTCTTCAACAAATAGTATTGATAAGTCCGCCCGGGTAATTTTTTCATGGAGAGCAACTTTTTTACCTGCAAGTGTGCCCGGCATTGCTCTTATAATTTTTTGGGAAAGATTCCATTTGTCATCAGCTTTCCCCATGTATTCACCTTTTTTCTCTACTACTTTCCTAAAATAGTTTTCTGCTCCACGAAAATTAAGGCGATATAGATTTATTTCTCCTAAATAATAAAGCGCTGACTCATGATCTTCATGTGATTTCATCGCGTTTTTCAAAAGGTTTTCAGCATTTTTAAACCATTTTTTTTCTGACTCACGCATTGCGATCCACCCACGGGCACAGAGAACAAGAACGTCAGGATTATTTTTCCCGCCATCCTTTGCTTTTCCAATGTTCCTTTTAGCTTTTTTATTATCGCCTAAATAAGCATAAGTCAGCCCTAATCCTCCATAACCAAGTGCAAATTTTTTATTTAGTGCTATAGAATGTTCAAAGGAATTTTTTGCAGTATAATAATCTCCCCGGTCCAGCGCGCGCGCGCCTGCTTTATAGTGATAGATGGGTGTGTCTAAATCGCTTTCTGGTACAATTTCACGGCTGCACTCAGAAAATAAACTAAGGATAAACAGTGATAAGATTATTATTTTAGTATTTTTATACGTTTTTATCATTTCTGAAATATACTCATTATCCATTGTAATAGAGGTGTTCATTTTACCAAATTAACCCAGGGTGTATTCTGGTGTCTGATTCATTAGTTTTTATTAAAATAGTTTTCATATTCTTTAATCATATTCACAACTCTGGAATCACTTGGCATAGAGAGCAGCATGGGTTCTAGCTTACCAGATTTGGTTAGGATTGTATTATTATAATAAGTCACTTGCACCACACCCACATAATAACCATCCTTACCTGCCTGAACAATGAGAGAACCGTTGACCTCTTTTGGTTCCCTAATTACAGATTGACTGTGTCCTCCTATAATGATGACCAAACTGTCTTTAAACCCGTCGTGGGAAAACGTCGTAAAATCACCAACATCTATCAGTATTGTGTTAGGATGTTTTACTAGAAATTCTTTTACAAAGACCACACGTTTTTCTAAGGATCCCAAAGGATGATCGGGACAATAACAATTTTCCAACGCACCATTTGTGTTGTTTGTGTGTAAAATAAACAAAGAATCTTCTACTATTGATTTATCAATTGCGCTCTCATTATTAAACAAACGATCATGCTGTAATTCTTCCTTTAATTGAGTAGTATATTTTTTACCTCTCCATATAAAGACAGCGTTAGGTCCATAGTTTTTTCTGGCTTTTGAAAATGCAGAGCTAAACGTGCCAGAGTTATTTTCTTCTTGTGTGTTTACAGTAGCAATGATTGTTAATAACAGAAAATATATAGGTATTTTATTCATTTATATTTATTTCCCTATGTGAGGGTTAGCTGCTCTAACCGATCGAGCTAAGGGCCCTTAAACAGATGTTAAATCAAAGTTTATTCTCTATAAATTGACGGTTAGATTACAAATTTTAAGGGAAAATAAAGCAAGAAAATATAGGGCTGAAAATACTAGAAAATGCCGTAAATAGCTTCTCTTTCACTTTTGCATTTAATCTTTAATCTTTTTCTGCTCCGTCTCAACTTTTTTGTACCAGGCCCAAGTTACTGCTCCATTATTTTTCTAAGCATTTCTTTATCATCTTTTAACAGACCTGAATTAATCAACCGGGGGGTCATTGTTTTCAAATCGGGATTCCGTTTAAACACACTTTCGAACACAGGCAGTGCATCCTCCAATCGACCACTGTTCACCAGAGCAATAGCGGACCAGTAGGGCAGTTCTGCATTTTCAGGGTAATATTCTGCTGCCTTAGAATATTCCAGTAAGGCTTTTTCAATTTCTTCTGTTTCCATATAGTGGTCACCCAGATTGGCATGCTGGTAGGCGCGGTGTATCCTGATCAACCGTTTTAATTCAACCAAGGGTGTAGGGTGATCTTCAATTCGTAAACTCAATATTGTATCTTTCCAGTCCACACCAGTTGGATCACCTGATACAATAACCATAGCAGCAGACTGTTTACCGCGGATGTCCCCGCCTTCTGCTTCTGCGGCATCCAGCACAGCCATCATTCTGTCAGCAAGGTCACCTTTAGAATTTTCAAATGCACTTGCCATTGCTTTGGGAACAGTACCATGAGCCATCATGTTGGACTGGACAGAATAATTGACCCCGGTGATATGTCCAGCATGTTTTATACAACGCTCACCTGTATGTGCTGCAACATTCCCGTTGATATCTATCATGCCCACCTGACGAACAGCTTCACCTTCATCCTGGGATATTAAAATCTTCAAAGCTTCATCGGCTGTCATCCCAGATTCCATTAGCCTCAGGCCCTCTGGACCATAGTCCACTTTTACAAATGATTGGGTGGCTACTGCGCCAACACCGGCCTTGGCCCAAGGTACTAAAAGGCCAACCGAAAACCAATGACTCTGAACTGCAACACCCAATTCCCCCGTTGCTTCATCCATTGCTACAATAGAATATGTTGCTACAGGTCTTGATGGCACTAGTTGTTGCGCGGTTCCTGATGGAAATAAGCACAAACCTAATAAAGTAATAATTGGCCATTTCATTAGTTGCTCCTTTTAATAGTTAAGGGTTCTGAATAAGGTAAAAAATTACAGTTTGCCATTTGAAAACCGATTAATATTTTTTCTAGAGTTGAAAATTATTCTCTCTGGAATCCTCAAAATTAGACTGAAACTTTTTTAAGGTTATCAGAATATTCGTGCTAACACGGTTTCGCTTCCATTGATTATAAACTGAATGGCTATGACCATCAATACAATCCCCATTATGCGTTGAATAGCCCGCATTCCAGTCTGTCCTATTTTTTTTGATAGTTTATCTCCTCCACGAAAAATCCAGTACACCACTGTCAGAATAGTAACAATGGAAATTAACAGGGTCCCGTAACTGGGAATACCGGGCGCTTTGCCTGAAAGAATAATTGCTGCGGTAAGTGCTCCAGGGCCGGCAATCATTGGAATCCCAATAGGACTAATGGCAATATCGTCCCGATCCATGGATTCATCCTGTTCAGCCGGGGTTGTCCGGGTGCGTCCTATTTTGGACTCCAGCATACGTAGTCCGCTGCGGAAAAAAATAATTCCACCCATAATTTGAAAAGCTTCTATGGTAATACTGTATAACCTGAAAATAAGAGATCCAAACCCAGCAAAAATAATGAGCGTAATACCGGCCGTGAGGATACCTTTTCGCGCTATGGCTTTTCTGTCATCCGGATTAAAGCGTTCTGTCAAAATAACAAAAACTGGAACGATTCCCAGGGGGTTGACCAGAGTAAATAAAGTAGAAAGGCAGAGCAGAAAATATTCGACTTCGATTTGGAGAATTTCAGACATCTACATTCGTTCCGGGGTCTGGATTCCCAAAATTCTCAATCCGTTTGCCAAGACTGCCTGCACAGCAGAAATGAGAGCAAGCCTGGATTGGGAGAGACTTTTGTCATTTGTAATCACACGACAATCCGCATAAAACTTGTGAAAATTGGCCGCCAGCGATTGTAAATAATTAGCTATTCCCTGGGGTTCTAAAGTTTCCAGGGCCGTATCCATCACAATTGAAAAAAGGTCCAATTTCTTTAACAAGTCAATTTCTGAATTGTGGACCAATAGAGCAGGATCAAAAGATTTGGACAGGGTGTATCCAAGGCTTTCTCCGTGCTTTATGATGTTTGCAATCCGGGCATGGGCGTATTGTAAATAATATACAGGATTTTGATCCGACTGATCTTTGGCCATATCCATGTCAAAGTTGAGGTGACTGTTTATTCCTCTCATGATAAAAAAATATCGTACCACATCTGGTCCTGTTTCATAAATCAGGTCTTCCAAGGTGATGAACTGGCCTTCTCTGGTGGACATTTTTACGGCTTTTCCGGCTTCCACCAACGTCACGAATTGATGGATGAGAACCTTGATTTTTCTGATGTCATAATTAAGCGCCTCAAGGCAGGAAAGTACATCTGGATAAGTGTCCACATGGTCTGCTCCAAAAATATCAATTATCAGATCAAACCCTCGCTTTATTTTGTCCTGATGATAAGCCATATCCGGGAGCCGGTAGGTTGGTTCACCTGTGCTTTTGATGAGAACCCGGTCCTGGCTCTTCCCAATAGCAGAAGCTTTGAACCAGGTGGCTCCTTCTGACTCATATATCAAATCCTTTTGTTTTAGGGCACGTATGATTTCATCAATAGCCCTGTTTTCGTAATACGTTTTTTCGTTTGTAAAGCAGTCATGTTTCACACCGATTTTCTGCAAAGAAGATTTAATATTATTAAAGATATATTCTTCTGCTTTTTTCTGAAAAATAGTGTCATCAGAACGTAGTTTATCTCCATGTTCCTGTCGAATTATTTTTACGATGTCTCTAATGTATTCTCCTTTGTATCCGCCCTCGGGTAAAGGAATATCATTGCCTAGTTCCTGAAAATAACGAGCTTCCACTGATTGTCTCAGGAGTCTCATCTGCCTCCCGGCATTATTATAATAATATTCCCGGGTTACATCATATCCGTGCCATTCAAGGATGCTTGCCACTGTATCACCTAAAACCGCCTGGCGTCCATGTCCCACGGTGAGGGGTCCGGTTGGATTTGCGCTCACAAACTCGACATTTGCTGTTTTCCCCTTTCCCGCTGTTCCTTTTCCATAATGTTTTCCCTCCTTTAGGATTAGTTCCGGCAGGCGTTGGTAATAACTCTTGCTGATTTGGAAGTTGATAAAACCTGGTTCTGATACAGAAGTTTCTTGAATAAGATCAGAGTCAAGTTTTAGATGTGTCTTTAACCTATAAGCGATATCAATAGGTTTCCCTCCGATTTTTTTTGCCAGGTTGAAAGCCAGGTTTGTTGAGAGGTCACCAAAACGCGGGTTCTTTGTTGGTGTAATCTGGATAGGTTCCGCCTGAATGTTCAGGAGGTGGAGGACGTCACGTAAGGATTGTATCAGATGTTTTTTTATCATCATCAACAATCTCATAGGAAGGTGCATCTGCCCATAATTTATCCAGTTTGTAATAGTTTCTTTCGTTTGTTTTGAAAATATGGGCTATTACATCTACATAATCCAGAAGAATCCACCGCTGGTTTTCATATCCTTCCAGACGACAGGGTTTATGAGGTGTTCCTTTCCTGATAGCATCTGCAATGGATTTTACCTGGATTTCTGTGTTCGCTGAACAAATCAAAAAAAAGTCTGTTATACTGGTTAGTTTCCTTACGTCAATGGAAATTACTTTTTCGGCTTTTTTGGATAATGCCAGTTTTCCGATAAGGTTGGTGAGTTGATCGGATTGCTGTTGCGGCAATATTAAAACTGGGTACTTAAAAAGTCAGAAATAGGTTCAATTGAAGCATAGTCTTTTCCTACGATTAAGGTGATATCCACGTCAATTGTTTCGTCAGGCTGGATCAAAACCCGGGATTTATCTTCAATATCAAAGCCAAGGGAAGAGGTGACTAATTTTAGCGCTTCGTAATTTCCATTTCGTGAGATAAGCAGGGTTCGGATGTAGCCAAAATGATCGGCGTCTTCTGATCGTACAACATCAAATTGGTTGGATCGAAGAAATTCAGAAATTTCTCCAGCTAACCCGTTCTTTCCGCATCCATTGAGGACTTCTATCTCAATGTCCAGAATAGGATTTTGTTCATAAATCTCCGCAGCCAGTTTTGGTTGATCAGGAAAGGAAGGAAACGTTACCTGGATGGAGTTCATAGATACGCCAGTTTGGGTATATTTCTTTGAAAATGAATAGATGAACGCAATCAACAACAGGGATAGAATTCCAATAAAGGAATTCATCAGTGTATTTTTGATTGTGTGTTTTCCTGTTGAGTGCTTTCGAGTTTTAGATGTGGTGAAATGGGAGGATCTCCACCGCGATTTTTTTGCCATGGTTCTACCTGTTGTATAACGGACTGAGGGTTAGTGGTTGGTATCTTCGGTATGTGGGAATTGTTTGAAAACTAATTTGGAGGAAAGAATTTTCGGTAAATTTATAATCAATACTTCCGCCGTAATAGAGGCTATTGTTCAATCCGGGTTGTTGCTTAGCCATTCCGGATTGCAAAAGGGTGAAATTCAGTCGTAAGCGCAGATTGTCTGTTAATAGATAATTCATTTGGTTGGAATAACTACCGACGCTAAATGACTGTTTTCCAAAACTGACCATGCTCATGGAGAATCCATGCCTGATGTTGAAGCGGTCTGGAGAAAGGAATGAATGGTAGTTTTCTTGCGAGGAAGGTATGGCATCAGGAAGGTTAAGTTCAGGAATTTCCTTTTTGAATTGACCCGCTGCAATTGAGATGAGGAAGGTAAGAATAAGGGTTTTATTCGATTTCGCCTGCATGGTATATTTTGAAATTACAATTAATTTTTGAATTTTACTTCTGTGTATTTACTTCTAAACTTTTGATTGAGTCTTTAATAGTTATGAATGCTGTTGATTTCTATTATTTGAATTTTTGGGTGTATCCAACACGAAATTTTCACTCTGATCATTATAACTGTCAACTCTTTTTCGATAATAAATTAGATTTTCCTTCACGTAATTTTCCCATCAATAACCCCGCCACCCAGGCATTCTTCTCCATCATAAAATACAATTGATTGTCCCGGTGTAACAGCAAACTGTGGTTTTTCAAAATGTACAATAACAGAATTTTGTTTTTCGGTATTCAGTTTACAGATTTGATCATCCTGCCTATATCGGATTTTTGCTGTAACAGTTTTCGGTAGATTTGATGAATCGGAATGAATCCAATGCAAGTTTACAGCTTTCAAAGTAGTGCTGTAAAGTGATGGGTGATCATGGCCTTGAGCAATGATCAAATGGTTCTTTTTATGATTTTTTTTAACCACATACCAAGGAGCTTCCTTATCACCAAATCCGCCCCCAATCCCAATTCCTTTTCGCTGTCCGATTGTATAATACATCAATCCTTCGTGAGTTCCAACATTGTTGCCCTCAATGGTTAATATATCACCTGGTTTCGGAGGAAGGTATTTTTTCAAAAACTGCGTAAAATTCCGCTCTCCGATGAAACAGATACCCGTGCTATCTTTTTTTTTATGGGTTATTAATTTGGCTTTTCGAGCTAAATGCCGGACTTCTTTTTTTTTCATGTTTCCAAGTGGGAAAAGGCTCCTTGCAAGTTCCTTTTGACCCAAAAGATAAAGAAAGTAACTTTGGTCTTTAGTAATATCTTTTCCTTTCAGGAGACGAAAAACACTTTCTCTTTCTTCGATTCTGGCATAATGCCCAGTCACGATATGGTTTGCTCCAAGTTCTAATGCGTACTCTAGAAATACTTTGAATTTAATTTCTTTATTACAGAGCACATCGGGGTTTGGTGTTTTTCCTGAACGGTAACTTTTCAGAAAATCAGCAAACACCAGTTTTTGGTACTGTGCCGAAAAATTTACACTGTGCAAAGGAAGATTCAAAGTATTACAAACCTGCAGGGCATCTTTATAATCTGCAGCTGCGGGGCAGGTTTCATCATCATCCCAGTTTTTCATAAATAGGCATTCTATTTCATATCCATTTTCTTTTAATAGCAGAGCTGCAACAGAACTGTCAACGCCTCCGCTCATTCCTACGATTACTTTCTCTGCCATCAGCGTTTGTTACGATTTTGTTTCAGAATTTCGCTGATTTTCTCAGTAAGTAAATGAACGTCTTCTTCGGTGTTGTCCCTTCCAAAACTGATTCTTAACGTTCGGATATTGTTATCATTGCTTATATTCATCGCGCGCAATACATGAGATGGATTCACTGTCCCGGAAGAACAGGCTGACCCACTGGAAACAGCAATCCCGTGGAGATCCAGCTTGATAACTAAAATATTGCTGGTTACAGCAGGAAACGTTGCGCAAATAACTCCCGGAAGAGAGTATTCAGGATGACCGTTATAAATTATTTCTGGGTAAACATCCGCCATTTCCTGTTTGAATTGCTCAGCAAGTTTTTCTAAATGTGTTTTTCTTTTTTCTATGTTTTTATTCGCCAGTTCAGAGGCAAAACCTAAACCGGCTATACAAGAAGGATTTTCAGTTCCGGCACGGAGATTTCTTTCCTGTCCTCCTCCAATTACTAGAGATTTCAACTCTGTTCCCTTTTTTAAATAAAGAACGCCAGTACCCTTTGGTCCGTAAAACTTATGAGCCGAAAATGACATCATATTTATATTCTGATCTAAAATATTGATTGGGAATTTTCCAAGGATCTGAACTGCATCGGAGTGAAATGGAATCCCGTTTTTCTCAGCGATCTCACCAATGTGTTTAACAGGCTGAACTGTGCCAACTTCATTATTGGCAAACATGATTGAGATCAATCCTGTATTTTCAGTAATTGCATTTTGAATGTCTTCAGGATTTACCCTGCAAGTACGATCGACAGGGATTATTGTAGATGTTACGCCAAATTCTTTCAGCCGTTTTAACACGCTCAGAACGGAAGGATGTTCAATTGCTGAAGTAATGACATGTCTTTTTTGTTGGTGGATAAGATTCCAAAGGACAAGATTATTTGCTTCTGTCCCCCCCCCGGTAAAGATTATTTCGTAGGGGAGGCATCCGATTGCGTCAGCCATTTGTTTTCGGGCAATTTCAATATCCAGGCGTGATTTTTGCCCGAATCGATGTACACTGGAAGGATTGCCAAAGTGGTTTAACTCTAGCTCCTGCATTAAGTTCAGGACAGCAGGATGGATTGGTGTAGAAGCACTATGGTCGAAATACAACATATGTTCTTTTTTTCGCTTCTGAAATTATGGAGGCAGGTATTGAAAAACCTAAATGTCGTTACGAATTGCAGCGTAACGGACAGTATTCATCAAATTCTCATAAAATGGAGGTTTTCGTTTTTCGAGCTCCTTAATTGTGGCAGTATGATCATATGTATATCTGACAACGTCCCATTCAAAAGTATCTCCACCAACGGTAAGAAAAGCAACTGCTCCGCGGGTATCTCCATCGAATGAGAGCCCTGTGGCGCCTTGACAGAGAATCGTCAAATCATCTTGTTTCTCAAGTCGTGGTGTATGGATGTGTCCATGAACAAAAATAAAACTGTTGATATTGGGCATAACAGCCTTTACATGCATTCTCCAGGTTAAAGCCTCCTTGAGAGTGGGTGGAATGTCGTCTCTTTGATACCAAGCGTGGGTAAATTCAATGATGGTGTTTTTAACCTGAACTCGGTGTGCAATAAGCATTTTTTTTAAAAAGGAATTACCTGCTGCTCCAATTTGTTTTGCTGTCCACTCGATATTTGCAACAATATTTTGGCAAATTGGATCATCTGGATCCATTCCCTCAAGAGAAGGATGGGTTACGTTCCAAAGCTGTTCAACAATATACCGGTCATGATTGCCCCGGATAAAAACACAGTTTTTAATAGACTGCAGCGCTTTCAAAGTTTCTTTAGGAGCGGGACCTAAAGGAAAACAATCCCCGAGACAAATTACCTGATCTATATTTTTTCGTTCATGGATAATTGACAAAGCTTTTTGTAATGAGACAATGTTTGAATGAATATCCGTGATGATAGCAAATGTCATTCTCGTCATGGGATTAAAATATAATGTAAATATTCTCCAGATAGCAAGATACAAATGATAATACTTTCCTTGATGGATATAATGAAACACGTTTAAAATTCAATAATCATCATGTCGAAAACTGTATTAATTGTTGGATCAATTGCTCTTGACACAATTGAAAACCAAAAAGGGAAAAAGGAAGACCTCATAGGAGGATCTGCTACTTATGGAATGGTTGCTGCCGGTCGGTTGGTTCCCGTAAATGTTGTGGGTGTGATTGGGAATGATTTCCCTGCTGAAGGATTGGAGATATATCAACGCTATGCCAATAGTCTTGTAGATTTACAATGTAAAGAGGGTAATACATTTCGATGGGGAGCTCGCTATGGGGAAAACATGGATAGCCGGGAGACGCTTTTTACCGATTTGGGAGTATTTTCAGATTTCTCACCCAGGTTATCCACGGTGAATAAAAATGTTTCGACCGTGTTTCTTGCCAACATTCATTCTGCTCTCCAATTATCTGTAATTGACCAAATGCGGGGCAATCCTCTCATTGTTACTGATACAATGAATTTATGGATTGAAACATCCAAAAACGAACTTCTTGAGGTGTTGAAAAAGACAGATATTCTTCTCATAAATGAAAGTGAAGCAGAATTAATATCCGGAACTAAAGATATTGACCGTTCTGCTGTACAATTGCAGAGTTTAGGTCCCAGCACTGTTGTGATCAAAAGGGGAAGTTCGGGCGCTGTTCTTTTTCATGGTGAGGAAAGAGTTTCAATCGATGCATATCCAGTGAAAGAAGTTATTGACACAACCGGGGCAGGAGATACATTCGGAGGTGGATTTGTTTCTGCGCTGGCATCAGGAGGCACCTTTCGCGATGCTCTCATCAAAGGTTCGGCTTTGGCATCCATTTGTGTAGAAGGTTTTGGTGTAGAATCCTTGCTGGATGTAAACTTAGAAGAGATTAAAAACCGTGAAGATTTTCTTCGTTCTGTTCTTTATCCTTGATAAAGACAGGGTGGAAAATTTAACTTTTGAACTAAGTTATATACATTTTATCATAGGATAAAAAAAAGGAATAAGTACAAATGAGAAAATTGACATTTCTTACAATCGCCCTTTTAACATTTTTAATTCCAGGATGTGCCAGTGAAGAACTCACATCAGCAAGATTGTATATCCAGCAGAAAAACTGGGTGAAAGCAGAAGAATTTTTACTTAAAGCACTGGAAGTGGAACTAGAAAATCAGGAAGTGCTGTATTCGTTAGGTAAATTTATTTATGCTAAAAATGAAGATTGGGAAAATATGAATAAAATGTTTGACCAGGCTTTAAGCATTAATCCGGAGGGGGTCATCTTGCTGGGCGGAACTGTGCGGGAATATGTTGAACAGACCCGGTACGAACACTGGAGTAAAATTTTTAACAAGGGGGTCTCCAGTGTTAAAAAATATTATGAACAAGATCAAAAGGATGGAGAGATAACCTTGAAGGAATCTATTAATCTTTTTGAAACTGCTGTACAAATATATCCAAGCGAAATCAAAAATTATCCCATTTTATCAAGGTGCTATTTTGAAATGGAAGATTCATTAAAATCTATTACCACCGTAAAAAAAGGAGTGGAAATAAGCCCGGATAATTTCGATATTAATCTGACTGCAGGTCAAATCATAAATAATATGAATAATAAACAGGGCGCCCTTCCTTTTTTGAAACATGCGGTTGAACTTGAACCTCACAACAGCGCCGCAATACAGCTCCTTGCGCAGGTGTACTATGATCTTGGGAAACAGCGGGAGGCTATTGAAACGTACAAAATTGCAATCAATGAAGAAGAGGATAAAAAGGTAAAAGCAGATTTGTATTTTAATTTAGGTGTGATTTATAATCAGATGAGTGATTTTGATGCCGCAGAAATGGCTTTTGATGAAGCCTATTATTTAAATGATCAGGATTTTGAAGCAGTGCTGGGCATGGCGCGCGCATATGAAGGCCTTGGAGATAAATATAAAGATGGAACAGACGGGTTTGAAGAAGATTTGACCGAAGCAGCAAGATGGTACCGAAAGGCAGGAAGAAAAATTAAGGATGCCATGACCATTGATTTTGAGAATGAAGAAAAATATAGCAGGCAGTTGGAGTTAATTCAATATAAGAAAAATATTGTAGAGGGGGAACAGGAATAGAGTGAAAGGTAGCGATTCCGGATAATTTTTTAGAATTTATAGTGGAGGCGGGGAGAGTCGAACTCCCGTCCGAAATAAAACCCTGAAAAACATCTACATGTTTAGTATGCTGAATTAATCTCATTCCCATAGCTGTCAGTAACCTCAGGCTATGAGAACCAGTCCAGTTGAATCTCATTCGGACAGATTGGACACCTGCCAGAACCAGCCCATGTAAATGACGTCCTTGAATAAAACCATAGGCGTATTCTATTCAGGACGACTTACGTCAATTAAGCGTAAGCTACATTGCCATAATTGGCACTTATTAAGTGTCCAGGTGATTTACGAGATGCCTGGGCCTCGACATGCAGTTTAACAGCGTTTTTATCCCGTCGAAACCGGTCGCCCCCATTGTCAAAAAACGAACTAAAAAGATAGTGTCTCTAACGATAGAAAGGCTCCGAACGCCAACCCGGAGCCTTTATATCTTCCATAGCAACTAAATGCTGTTTTTTTCACTTGCCAATCTTCTAGCATTGAATTCTTCTATTAATAAAATTCTTGTTTTAGAAGTGGGGTAAAGATACGTTCCGTATATTTTGTGGTGCAATATTTAAAACGCAGAAATTGTATTTTTTTTTACCTTTGATTGTTTTTTAAATAAATTAACTGTGAAATTTGTTTGGGGTTCTTTTATTGGAAAACTAATTTCTTTCCTGCCTGACCACCTAAATTGCGCCCGTAGCTCAATTGGTAGAGCAGTGGCCTCTTAAGCCATTGGTTGAAGGTTCGAGTCCTTCCGGGCGTACTCGATAATAACCCCTGTTTTCTGACGAGAACTCAGGGGTTATTATTTCATTATTTTGAATATTTTGAATGACAGAAAAT
>Ga0208879_1002596_pt1 | contig 15674 bp, 13 predicted proteins | sample Knorr_S15_td_Bot_FD_185605 | JGI IMG/M metagenome (GOLD analysis project Ga0208879, IMG submission 185605) | Marine microbial communities from Southern Atlantic Ocean transect - Knorr_S15_td_Bottom_ad_5009_LV_A (SPAdes) (version 2) | ecosystem: Environmental > Aquatic > Marine > Oceanic | place... | reverse complement strand
AAATCAATAAATTTATCGATTTGTCCTATTGGGTGGGCCCACCTGGGCTCGAACCAGGGACTTTCTGATTATGAGTCAGATACTCTAACCAGCTGAGTTATAGGCCCAATTAAATAGTCGCTCACGGACAGTGATTAACTATAAAATCAGGCTGCAATAATACGCATTATCTGTTTATCTTGCAATGCAAAATAGGGGATATGCTTAGAGGAATTAAAAATATTATTTTCGACTTGGGTGGTGTCATCTACACCATTGATTATCAGTCTACCAGTAGAGCTTTTGAAGCATTGGGGAGCAAGGATTTTGAAGATGTGTACGCTAAGGTTGGGCAGTCAGATTTATTCGACCAATTAGAAACGGGGAAAATATCGAAGGATGTTTTTTTTCAAGAAATAAAGAGGCTTATACCTTCAGAGATAAGTGATCAAGAAATCACAGATGCATGGAACGCTATGTTGATTGGCTTTATGCCTGATGCTCTGGATTGTTTGAGTAAATTAAATGGCGATTACCGCATTTTTTTGTTGAGTAATACCAACGAAATCCACATCCAAGAGATTAAAAGCAGGGTAGGAGAAGTCTTTTATTCAGACTTTTGTCAACTGTTCGAACAAGTGTATTTGTCGCACGATTTAGGTCTTCGAAAACCGCATACCGAAGTCTTTAAATATATCCTTGATGAACAAGGGTTAGAACCAAATGAAACTTTGTTTATTGATGATTCTCCTCAGCATATCGATGGGGCTAGAAAATCCGGACTTAAGGCTTACCACTTAAAAGACAGTGAGAAGATTGGGGAGTTGCTACTTGAGACGTGAATAGTGAACAGTGAAATAGTTTTGAGTGCTAAGTTTTGAGTTGAAAAATATACGTTCACTAACAACCAAGCCTAAGCTCCTTTACCGTGAGGACTTGGTTTAAGTTTTTCGTCTAAATGAACAAATACTACTTTGTCAAGTGTAATGATGGTTTTTTGTGTCTGTTTTACACGAGCAGTACATTTTACTGTTATAGAAGTTCTACCAAACTTTACCGTTTCAAAACCAATCTCAACCACATCACCCTTTAAGGCTGGGTTGGTGAAGTTTATCTCCGACATGTATTTGGTGACGATGTGCGCACTGTCTAATTGACACATCACAAAAATTGCAGCTTCCTCGTCAATCCAACGCAATAGCGTTCCCCCGAAGAGTGTTCCTCCTGCATTTAAGTCTCCTGGTTTTACTAGTTTTCTTGTGTGGTAAATCATGATTTAGTCTGTAGTTGTGGGTTGTTAGTTCTTGGATTGTGAAGAAATGTTTGGTATTCGACAATAGCTTATCGCTAACAACTAATCATTTTTAATTAAAAATTAATCATTAGCATCGATTTCCTGACAAAGTTCTACCAAAACTCCCTTGGTATTCTTTGGATGTATAAAGCAAACCAGTTTATTGTCGGCGCCCTTTTTAGGTTCCTTGTTTAAGATGGTAAATCCTTCATTGGCAAGGCGCCTCATTTCGGCTTTGATATCTTTTACAGCAAAGGCAATATGATGAACACCTTCTCCTTTCTTTTCAATAAATTTGGCAATGGCACTCTCAGAATTTGTAGCTTCCAATAATTCAATCTTACTTTCGCCCGTTTGAAAAAAGGAGGTACTTACTCCTTCGCTTTCTACTGCTTCCATCTTATAAGGAGCTACTCCAAGAAGTTTTTGGTATACCTTATTCGCCTCTTCAATGTTCTTTACAGCGATGCCTATATGTTCAATTTTTTCTATCATCTTAAGCCCTGTTTTGCATGTTGTGGAGTTTGTGATAGTGTCCATCAACTTTTAGAAGTTCGCTATGCGTTCCTCTTTCCACAATTTCTCCGTCGTTGATGACAATAATTTCGTCGGCACTCTGAATGGTTGATAGTCTGTGTGCAATAACCAATGATGTTCTGTTGGCCATCAATTTAGTTAATGCGTCTTGTACCAAGCGTTCCGATTCGGTGTCGAGTGCCGAAGTAGCCTCATCGAGGATTAAGATAGGAGGGTTTTTCATCACCGCTCGAGCAATGCTGATGCGTTGTTTTTGCCCTCCCGATAATTTGTGTCCGCCATCGCCAATATTGTGATCGTAAGTATCGTCAAATTTCGAAATAAATTCGTGAGCATTGGCAATTTTAGCAGCTTCAACGACTTTTTCGAGTGAAGGATTCTCAATTCCTAAGGCGATATTATTGAATATAGAGTCGTTGAATAGGATAGAGTCTTGCGTAACAATCCCCATCTGTTGTCTAAGGTCTTTAACCTTATAATCTCTAATATCGGTTCCGTCAATCAATAGACTACCCTCTTTTACATCGTAAAAGCGAGCTACTAAATTGGCAAGGGTGCTTTTTCCACCTCCCGATTGCCCAACTAAGGCAATGGTTTGTCCTTTCTTAACTTCGAGGTTTATATTTCTAAGAACACTTGTAGTGCCGTAAGAAAAGCCGGCATTCTCAAAGCGTATAGAGTCTTTAAAGTCTGTAATTGCAATAGCATTTTCTTTTTCTTTAACCTCGATCTCTGCATCTAAAATTTCCATGATTCGCTCTGCCGAAGCCGATCCACGTTGAATACTATAATAACCTTGAGAAAGTGACTTTATAGGAGGTAATATTTGTGAGAAAATAACGATGAAACCGATAAAAGCCTGTGGACTTAAGTCGGAGGAATTTGGATTGTCTTGGCTCTCGAAAATCAAATTACCACCATACCAAATAATGACCACCATTACCATAGTGCTCAGGAACTCGCTCATCGGCGAGGCCAAATCTCTTCGGCGCATAATGGCCGACATGATGTTTTGGTGTTTGTCTAATTCCTCTTCAAATTTGCCGTTTACTTGGTCTTCGGCATTAAAGGCTTTAATAACTCTTAATCCCGTAATATTTTCTTCAATAGCTGATAATATACGTGCAATTTGCACTTGTCCTTTACGCGATTTACGCTTCAAGCTCTTTCCGATATTTCCGATGATGAGTCCTGCAATAGGGAAAAGAAATAAAACCACAAGTGTGAGTTTTACACTCATAAACATCAATACTGCTATGGAGGCGATAATGTTAACTGGGTCGCGTACCAATACACCAAGCGTATTCATGATTGATGCTTCTACCTCACGAACATCAGTAGTCATTCTTGACATTAAATCCCCTTTTCTCTTTTCGGAGAAATACGAAATAGAGAGCAGTGACATTTTGGTGTGAAGCGCTCTGCGGATGTCTCTAGCTACACCTGTACGGATAGGGACAAGAGTATATTGAGCAAAGTATCTCGTTAGGTTTTTTAGGAAAAAAGTGAATACTATACCAATACAAATAATCCCTAAAGCATTTGCCTCGCCAGCCTGTTCAATGATGCTCGATAGCTGATAAGATAAGAAATCTTTAAGCCATTGTGTAGAGAGTTCACCTGTGGGTGCTACGAGAGTTTTCTCCTGTGTCCCAAAGAGTATTCCTAGAATAGGGATTACTAGGGTGAAGGAAAATAAGCCGAAGATTACCGAAAGGATATTCAGGAATGCATTTAGGACTGCTAAATGCTTGTAGGCGTAGGCGAATTTTAAAATTTTATAAAAAGGCTTCATGTATATCTTATTCCTTTAAGGCGGATTGAGATTTATTGCTCTTGCAAAGATAAAATTCAATTTTAAATAGCCCCATATTGCGCTTCTAATTTAGTAATATCTGTCTTTTTAATACTATAAATAATGCCTGAATTTCTTTGATGCAGAATCTTTTAGAATTCGTATTTTTGCCCGGTATGAAGAAGCTGAGAGTTCATGATAAGGACTTTGAAATTTATCTCGAAGAGAAGGTCTTGAAGGAGCGTGTTGCCCTGATGGCAACCGAAATTCACCAAGAGCTGAATGGAAAAACCCCTCATTTTGTGGCTGTTTTAGATGGCTCCTTTGTATTTGCATCCGATTTAGTTCGCGCTTATCCTGGCGATTGTAAAATATCATTTGTGAAATTGAGTTCATATGATGGTGTGGTAAGTACAGGGAAAGTAAGCGAGTTAATTGGTTTAAAAGATATTTCTAATAAGGAAACTATTGTTCTTATCGAAGATATAGTAGATACGGGAAGAACTCTTTTAAAGATTGATGAGATCTTTAAGTCGAAAGGTAGAGAATGGCAAATCGCAAGTTTGTTTTTCAAACCTGAAGCTTATCGTGGCAGCCGAAAAATCGATTTTGTAGGTTTTGAAATTCCCAATGATTTCATTGTCGGTTATGGCCTCGATTACGATGGCTTTGGTCGAAATTTGAAAAACGTTTATCAATTGGCGAAAGCCTAAACATTAAGTATGCTAAATTTAGTTTTATTTGGACCTCCAGGCGCAGGAAAAGGAACTCAGTCTGCTCTGTTAATTGACACATACAATTTAGTACATCTTTCTACCGGCGATATTTTTCGCTACAATATGAAAGCCGGTACAGAATTAGGAAACCTAGCAAAATCGTATATCGACAAAGGGGCTTTAGTGCCTGATGAAGTTACGATTGGAATGTTAGAAGCTGAAGTAAATGCCAATGCAGATGCAAAGGGATTTATCTTTGATGGTTTTCCTAGAACAACTGCTCAAGCTGAGGCGTTAGATGCTTTCCTTAGTACAAAAGGAACAGGTATTACAGCCATGTTAGCTTTGGAGGTTGAAGAGCAAGAATTGATTACACGTCTTTTGGAAAGAGGGAAGTCGAGCGGTAGAGCTGATGACCAAAATCCAGAGATTATAAAAAATAGAATTCAAGTTTACGAAAACGAAACCGCAATCTTGAAGGACTATTATACCGCACAGAATAAGTTTGTTGGCGTTGATGGAGTTGGCTCTATTGAATCGATTACTGAAAGCCTTTGTAAAGAAATTGAAACTTTAGTATAGTGGCTACACACGGATCCAATTTTGTCGATTATGTTAAGATTCATTGCGCCGCCGGTCATGGTGGAGCGGGATCTGTTCATTTACATCGCTCGCGATTAACTGCTAAGGGAGGTCCCGATGGTGGTGATGGCGGTAGAGGTGGAGATATCTATCTACGTGGTAACAATCAAATGTGGACTTTACTCCACCTGAAGTATAAAAGACACGTTAAAGCCGGTAGAGGTGGTGGCGGTTCTTCAAATAATAGTTTTGGAGACGACGGTGAGGATAAATATATTGATGTTCCGCTAGGTACGGTTGTACGTGATGGTGAGACTCAAGAGATCCTTTTCGAAGTTACCGAACACGGCGAAGAAGTAATCGTCCGCAAAGGAGGTTTAGGAGGTAGAGGAAACTCTTGGTTTAAAAACTCCGTTCGTCAAACGCCTCGCTATGCCCAACCAGGTACCGAAGGTGAAGAAGGTTGGAATGTTTTAGAATTAAAGGTTCTTGCCGATGTAGGTTTGGTAGGTTTCCCAAATGCTGGGAAATCGACTTTATTATCTGTGATTTCGGCTGCTAAGCCTAAGATTGCAGATTATGCTTTTACTACCCTTGTGCCTAATTTAGGAATTGTTGCTTACCGCGATCACCGTTCTTTTGTGATGGCCGATATTCCTGGTATTATCGAAGGAGCTAGCGAAGGAAAAGGTTTAGGACTTCGTTTCTTACGGCATATTGAACGTAATTCGAGCTTGTTGTTTTTGGTGCCTGCCGATGCCGATGATATCGCTAAGGAATATCAAATTTTACTCAACGAATTAAAGACTTACAACCCTGAGTTATTAGATAAAGACCGCATTTTAGCAATTTCTAAATCTGATATGCTCGATGATGAGTTGCAAGCTGAAGTAGCTGAAACACTCCCTAAAGGAGTGAAAACGGTGTTTTTCTCTTCGGTAGCTCAGCAAGGATTAATGGACTTGAAAGATTTAATCTGGGAGCAGTTGAATGCTAAATAAATTACTACAATGGGATCAAGAGTTTTTCTTGCTGCTAAATGGAGCAGGAGCTGAAACTTTTGATTCTTTTTGGGTATTTGTTTCCAGTACAAAATCTGCTTTACCACTATTCCTTTTTATTGTTTTTCTACTGATAAAAAAACACGGCACCTCTTTTTGGCAAGGATTAGTCTTAATCCTTATCGTGGTGAGCTTGGCAGATTTGACCTCTGTTCATGCTTTCAAAAATGTATTTATGCGCTTGCGACCAAGTCACGAGCCAGAGTTGATAGATCAAATTCGTTTATTGGTTTCTAAAGGTGGCTTATACGGTTTTGTATCGTCTCATGCGGCAAACTTCTTCGGTATTGCCGCTATCGTTTCAGCACTCTTTGCTGAGCGTAAATATATTCCCTATCTGCTTTATTCATGGGCTACATTAGTGGCCTATAGTCGCATTTATGTTGGAAAACATTATCCTTTAGATGTTATTGGTGGGGCTTTATTAGGGATTCTTATCGCAAAATTACTTTGGCGTTTGATTCTGAAAATCAAGGAAAAGCATACATTAGCTGTATGAATATAGTTGCAATTTTTATTGGTGGTGGATTGGGAAGCCTTTGTAGATACGCAGTTGGAAAACTAAGCTCTAACTATTTAAGTTCTTCTTTTGCCTACGCAACTCTATTTTCAAATGTGTTAAGCACCCTCATTTTAGCATCTTTCGTTTATCTGTTTCAAGATAAAATGGGCTTGAATAATACCTGGAAACTTTTTGTGGTTACCGGATTTTGCGGAGGCTTTAGCACCTTCTCAACCTTTAGTTTCGAAACTTTCGAAATGCTCAAAAATGGACAAACCACCATGGCAGTCGCCAATGTTGTTTTAAGTGTTCTATGTTGTTTGTTTGTTCTTTTTATCCTTTATAAAAATCAATAATATGAAGTATTTCTTCGGTTCCCTTTTTTTAGTGAGCTCTTCACTTTTTGCTCAAGAGCAAAAGCCTAAATTAATTATTGGAATTGTTGTCGATCAAATGCGTTACGATTATGTGGATCGTTACTGGGATGATTTTGGCGAAGGTGGATTCAAACGATTAGTCAACGAAGGTTACTTCTGTAGAAATACAAATTATAATTATATCCCTACTTATACTGGTCCTGGGCATGCGTCAATTTATACAGGCGCCACCCCAGAGAGCCATGGTGTTATTGCCAATTCTTGGTTCGATAGAGAAAAACAAGATTATGTGTATTGTACATCGGATGAGAATATGACCACTGTAGGTGCTGATAATGTCTCCGGAAAAATGTCTCCTTCGAGAATGCTCAATACTACTATTGGCGATGTGCTGCAATTGAGTAATATGAGTCGTTCAAAAGTGATTGGTATTGCTTTAAAAGATCGCTCCGCCATTTTGCCTGCCGGGCATATGGCTCAAGGTGCTTATTGGTTAGATAGCGAAACAGGCGATTTCATTTCGAGCTCATACTACGGAATGCGTTTACCTAAATGGTTGAGGAAATTTAATAAGGAAGACCGATGTGAAGGCTATTTAAGTCAGAAATGGAACTTGTTATTAGACGCGAAGCAATACAACGAAAGTTTGGTTGACAATAGCGTTTACGAAGGAGCTTTTACGGGTGAAAAGTATCCCAAGTTTCCTCACGATTTACCAAAGCTTCTAGCTGAAAATGGTAAGGGCTTGATTAAGGCCACCCCATTTGGAAACTCCCTAACTAAAGATTTAGCAATTGCTACAATTGAAGGAGAGAAATTAGGTCTCGATGAGTTTACCGATTTATTGGCGGTGAGTTTTTCTTCAACCGATTATGTAGGTCATCAATTTGGAGTAGATTCCAGAGAAACGCAAGACACCTATTTACGATTGGATAGAGATCTCGATGAGTTTTTGACTTATATAGACCAAAAGTTTGGTAAGGAAAATGTCTTGGTGTTTTTAACTGCCGATCATGGTGCGGTGAGAACTCCAGCCTATTTAAAAGATCGTAAAATTCCTGCTGGTTATTTTGATGCCGAAGAGCCAATTAGAGAGTTAAAAGACTTTTTAAGAAATGTTTATGGCGCAGGTGAATGGGTTCAGTCTTATGGTAATGCACAGATTTTCTTAAATAGAGAACTCATCTTTCAAAAGTATTTGAGCCTTGATGAGGTGCAAGAGCAAGTAGTTGATTTTATGCTTCGTTATGACGGCATTCAACGAGTGGTTAAAGCTCGTACACTCGAAAATGCAGAGTTTCAAACAGGGGTTATGGCCTCTTTACAAAAGGGCTATAACCAAAAGAGATCGGGAGATGTGCTTTTGGTCTTAGATCCTGCTTGGATTGAGTACCAGCACACGGGAACCACTCATGGTTCGGGTTATACCTACGATCAACACGTGCCTTTAATTTGGTATGGATGGAAGGTGAAGCCGGGTGAGACTTCTGAAAAAATCGACATTACTGATATTGCGCCTACGCTATCAACAGTATTGAAAATTGCGTTTCCAAATGGCTCGACTGGTGAGGTTATCAATATTCCATTTAGCGAATAAGAGTAATTACACCTCTTTTTCCTCTCCACTCTCCATAGATAGTTTCATAGTCGATTAAGAAAACATACGTATCTTCTTTGTTGGCCCTTCCGTCTGTAAAGTTTCCATCCCACTTTGGACTTTCGCCGGTTTCGTCGAATATGATTTCCCCCCATCGGTTAAAGATTTGCAAACGGTATTGCTTTACATCTTTAAAAATTGGGAAAAAGTAATCGTTGTTATTATCCTTGTTAGGAGTAAATGCATTGGGAGTCCATAGAGAAGGGTGGGAATCTAGAAAGATGTTTACACTGCTTGAGTCTACACATTCTAAGTCGTTCATCGCATATTGCAAAATCGTATATTCTCCAATTCCTGGAATAATGTATTCTGGTTCTTCTTCTGTTGTTGTATATCCCGAGCTGAACTCGTATAGATATGAGTCGGCGTACAAAGCATGATTAATTACCCATACCGGATCGCCGTATAAAAAGCTTTCAGACTGAACTTCAAAATCTGAGATGGGTTGAGGTAAAACAGTAACATAGTTTTCGAGAGAAATAGATCCCTGACAATTGTTTACAATGTTAATTACATCAAGAGAAATGTCGTATTGCCCCTCGGAATAAGTAGTTTGAGTAGTGCTGGTGCTGTCGCTACTTCCATTTCCTAAATCCCACGAAAATAGGTGTAAATTAGGGTCGAGATTACTATCGAATTCAACAGTATAGGGTTCACATCCATCTGGAGGTGAAGATTCTATGTTGAGCTCTATTATTTCGTATACTTCTAAAGTATTTTCGGTAGAATTGTCACACCCATTTGAGGAAACTGTTAGGGTGATATTTTGAATTCCAGAATTAGAAAACTGAACATTGTTTGGGTTCTGCTGATTAGATATTGCTGGACTTGCATTGGTACCGAAATCCCATTCAAATGAAGAGTTAGGTGGAAACTGTCCTTGAGCAGTAAAGTTGAATGAATTCCCTTCCAAGCACTGGGCTTCTAGGTTAGGGATTTCTGGGAATATATCTTCATCGAAGACCTCAACACTAGCCACAAAAGTTTCATCACAGTTTTCATATACTACATGATAAATAATATCGTAAGTACCTACATTGTTAAAGCTAATGCCATTAGGGATTTGCATGTTTGATGAACTTGGACTGGCATTGGCTCCAAATTCCCAATTGAATTGTGTCCCTTCGGGCAATAGGCCCTGCCCTTGGAAGGTAAAGTTATTAATGTCGATGCATTGTGGCTCTGGGCTGATAAAAAATGGATTTAGCTCGGTGTAAAGTGGAAAGCTTACCGTGTTGGTGTCAGCACATACTGTGTATGGATTTGCGATGAGCGTTACCGTATACATTCCCGTGTCGGGATAGGTGTAGTTTGGTTCATATAAAGTGGAGCTAGCATTTGATATTCCAAAATCCCATAGATAGCTATCGGCATTAAAACTATTGTTTTCAAATTCTACTGTTAAGCTATTGCAATACCAAGTTGAAAGTGGGAATGATGCAGTTGTTACATTGCAGTCAACCACCAAAAACCTGAAATCTCTAATAATTTCATTAATCAAAATACCATCTCGATACTCACTAACTTTTATTCCAATGATAAACATACCCATCATAGTTGGGGTGCCAGTTATGAATCCCGAATTATAGTTAATTTCGAGTGGAGGATTTGAATCCATGGGGTAGCTTTCTGAGTAAGTAGCTGCCCAAGGAATAGGGCTAAATGGTGGAGGGGTTATTTGTGTTGGATTTGTATCGTTTGCCCCATGCAATGGAGTGGCGAATTCATATACTAGAGAATCTCCATCAGGATCCGTGGCAGATAAATCTACATTTATTGCATCCCCTAAGCAGAGTGCCAAAGGAGGATATGAGTTAAATGCTGGACTGCTATTACAGTCTTCCGTTTGTTCGGTCCCAGGGATGTGTGCTGTAAAAGTGGAGCCGTAATCCTCAGGTGTTGGGATGTTGATAATAGAAGGGTTTCTACAGCATCTTTGATAGGCTATTTGATAACCGCCTGTAATGGGCTCTAATTCAACAATTACAGTGTAAACACCTTGTTCGATACATAAATCAGTAGGGAGCTCCAAGCAGTCGTTCCCAACTGTTTCGTTACTCAGGATGGTTGTTATAGGATTGAAAATGGTTACTGATTGTACTAGACTATTATCACTGTTATAAATTGAAATAGTCCCAGATGAATCGAAACCAGTTTGATTTTCATTAGTAGGCCCGCAGTCGCGGTAAATAACAATTCTTATTTCGTATTGGTTACCGCCAAGACAAGTGTAAGTCATTTCGCCACCAACTAAATGCGTGGCATAGGAGAAGAGTGGAAATAATAGGAAAAGGCGTAATAGATATATATTTTTCAAGGCTAAATATTTATTAGTCAATGTACTATATTATGCATTGACCAGCAAATATTATTCCTTTTTACGGCAAATCATCAAGCCATCTCTCAGTGGGAGGAGTACGTTTTCCACTCGTTGGTCATCGTGTACTTTTTGATTGTATTCCAAAATAGCTTTTGTGGCTTTATCATTGTCATTTACATTTTCAATAACCTTACCCGACCACAATACATTGTCGGCAATTATCCATCCACCAGGCTTTACTTTGTCGATGATTAAATCGAAGTAGTTGGGGTAATTAACTTTATCAGCATCAATAAATACTAAGTCGATGGATAGATCTAATTGAGGTACAATCTCTGTAGCATCACCGATATGTTGAACAATTTGATGTTCAAATCCTGCTTGACAAAAATAGCGATGAGCCATTTCTTCTAATTCTTCATTTACATCAATTGTATGTATAACACCATCTACAGGAAGTCCTTTTGCCAGACATATAGCCGAATAACCCGTAAATGTTCCAATCTCCAAAATACATGTAGCCTGCAGCATCTGACTTAAGATGGTTAAGAATTTACCTTGAAGATGACCCGACAACATTCTTGGTGCCAAAACACTCGTATAGGTTTCGCGAGTAAGAGCTTCTAAAACGGGATCTTCATTTTCGGTATGATCCAAACAATATTGATTGATATCCTTAGAAATAAAGTCCATTATGATGCATCTTTGGGTTCGTAGATAATTGTGCTTAACTCATCTTCCTTGAAGATTTCTTGAGCTACCTCTTGCAATTGTTCGGCCGTGATGCTTAAGATTTCCTGATTCATCTCTTCGAGGCTATCTACCTTGCCAAAGCTCATATAGCTTTTGGCTATCGACTGCATTAAATTGCAATTGTTTTCTTGAGCTATGGCCAATTGCCCAATAAGTTGTTGTTGTGCTTTTTTTAATTGCACAGAGCCCAATTTGACGTCGCGAAGTTTTTTGAGCTCTTTATTGATAAGCTTGAGTGTTCTTTTTACGCTTTGAGGTTCTGTTCCAAAATAGATGCTCCAGAAACCAGTGTCCTCATAATTGGTATAATTCGATTCTATGGAATAAGTGAATCCATATTTTTCGCGAATCCCCAAATTTAACCTAGAATTCATACCCGGACCTCCTAAGAGGTTATTCAATAAGATTAAAGGCCTCGCCTTTTTTTCCATCGTGCTATACGCTCTATTCCCAATCATACAATGTGTTTGTACGATGTCTTTTTTTACATGTAGATCGCGAGTTTCATAGCCATTTATTCCCAAGCGTTTGTATTGGCGTTTGTTAGCTGGGATTCCTCCCATATACTTTTCAGCCAATCGAACGAGCTTATTGAAATCTATATTACCTACCGAGCTAAGAATCATCTCGTTGGTATTATAATTTTTTTGCATGAAGGCCTTAATGGCTTTCTGGTTGAAATTCTTAATGGTCTTTTTATTTCCCAAAATATTCCTTCCTATAGGATGGCCGTGGTAGATCAACTCTTCATAGTCGTCGAAAATGGCTTCCGAAGGACTATCTAGATAGGAGTGAATCTCATCCATCACCACATCTTTTTCCTTTTCTAATTCTTTTGGCGGAAAAGTAGAGTGGAAAAGTATATCGCTTACTAACTCGATTGATCGTTCGTAGTAGCGAGTCATAAATGAGGAATAGAGCCAGGTCTCTTCTTTAGTGGTGTAGGCGTTTAGCTCTCCACCCACATCTTCCATACGGCTTAAAATATGATATGCCTTCCGGTTTTTAGTACCCTTAAATAGGGCGTGTTCTATAAAATGTGCCATACCTTGTTCATGAGCCGCCTCATCGCGCGAACCAGTATTAATCATCATTCCACAATGTGCTACAGCGCTATTGCTGTGCAAGTGAATAATGCGAATGCCATTGGTTAACTGATGCGTCTGAATTTCCATGGTTCAAAGATAGTTATTAGTAGAAAGTATCAAGTATCAAGTATCAAGTATCTACTGTAGGGCTCAGATCATCAAGTATAGCGTATTGGCTAAGTACTCAATGTAAATATTGAGTCGTCTTCGATTAGTAATTAAATTTACATTACCGACTAACAATTAAACATTTGAGTATGATTTTTGCAATGATGAACTATCTTTGAACTAACCAAAAAATTATTTGCGATGAAAAAATGGATTTATCCACTCAGTTTAATCCTAGCTAGTTTGGTGTTCACGCAACCAAGTCAGGCGCAGTTTTTCAAAAAGAAAAAACAGGATACAGAATCCTCCACTAAAAAGGGAGCCAAGAACAAATACAAGGCCAAGATTAAAGATGCTGAGAAGATTGAAGGTCTTTTTACCTTGTATCGAGATAAGGCTAAGGGGAATCTATATTTAGAAGTAACAGCGGATCAGTTAAATAAGGAATACATCCACTTTAGTTATATAGAGAATGGAGTTACCGATGCAGGATTCTTTAGAGGAAATTTTAGAGGTTCTAAAGTATTTAAAATTCAAAAGTATTACGACCGTATCGAATTTGTTCAGCAAAATACACGCTACTATTTTGATCAGGAAAGTGCTTTGGCTAAGTCATCCGATGCCAATGTAAACAATCCGGTATTGGTTAGCGAAGCCATCATTGTGACTAGTAAAGACAGTACTAAGTTTTTAATTGATGCCGACAAGATTTTCTTAAGTGAAACTATGCAGCAAATAAAACGTGCAAGTCGCCCGGGTTCTAAAGGGTTTCAAATAGGAAAACTTAGCAAGACAAAAACGAAATATCACAAGCTGAAAAATTACCCTGAAAATACAGATATTATTGTTCAATATGCCTACGATAATGCGTTGCCAAAAGCTTATGGAGGCTCTGCAGTTGCTGATTCTCGTTATGTAAATATTTTAGTTCAACATTCATTAATCGAAATGCCGGACAACGATTTTGAAGCGCGTTTTGACGATCCTCGAGTAGGATACTTTACTACACGTGTAAACGACATGACCACTGCTGATGCGATTAATTATCGCGATTTGGTGCACCGTTGGAATTTGGTGAAAAAGAATCCGGAGCTAGCTGTTTCGGAACCTGTTGAGCCTTTGGTGTACTGGATAGAAAATACCACTCCTGTGGAGTTGAGAGATATTATTAAAGATGGAGTTGAGTCTTGGAGTCAAGCATTCGAAAGTGCTGGATTCAAAAATGCCGTTCAAGTTGAGATTCAGCCCGATGATGCAGAATGGGATGCGGGTGATATTCGCTATAATGTATTGCGTTGGACTTCTTCACCTAATCCTCCTTTTGGAGGTTATGGACCTAGTTTTGTGAATCCTCGTACAGGAGAAATTCTAGGAGCCGATATTATGTTGGAGTGGGTTTATATCACCAATAGAATTAAACAAGGCGAGTTATTTGAACATACAGCTTTGTTTTTAGATGAAGAAAATCTGATGGATGAACATTACTGTTCAGCATCAGCATTAATGCAATCGAATAATTTATTTGCCCAACATGCTGTTGATGCCATGGAGCTTTCACAAGCAAGTAAAAAAACATTAATTCGTGAGTCGCTTCGTAGATTAGTGCTTCACGAAGTAGGGCATACTCTGGGCTTGAATCACAATTTTAAAGGCTCAAACTTATTGACCTACGAGGAGATTCAAAATAAGGAGACGACCTATGCAAAAGGATTGTGTTCTTCAGTTATGGAATACCCATCCATAAACTTTAGTTTGAAACCAGAAAATCAAGGTTTGTATTACGATACCATTCCTGGCCCTTACGACCACTGGGCTATTCGTTTTGCATATTCTCAAGTTGATGCTGATGGTTTGAATGCTATTTTGAATGAGAGTACCAAACCAGAGCATGGTTTTGCAAATGATGCTGATGATATGCGTGGAACCGGTAAGGGAATGGATCCTGATGCTATGATTTACGATCTAACTTCAGAGCCTGTTTTGTACGCTATTGATCGAATTAAATTGGTGAATACGATCTTGCCAAATATTATTGATAAGTATCGTAAAGAAGGTGGGTCTCATCAAGAGTTGTTAAATTCATATTATACACTTACCGGGCAATATTCAACTTCTTTGAAAATTATCAGTCGACAGATTGCTGGTGTGCATGTGGATAGAGCTATGGTGGGTCAGGATACTAATGCCAAGCCGTTTACGCCTGTTTCGTATCATGAACAAAAAGCTGCTATGAATGCGCTGGCAAAATATGGGTTTGCCCCAAATGCCTTCGAAAAAGCAGAAGCTTTATACCCTTATTTGCAACAACAACGAAGAGGGTTTAATACTCCTTATGGTGGTGAAGATCCAAAGATTCACGAGCGTGTTTTAGGAATTCAAAGAATGGTTTTAGGGCAGTTGCTGAATCGAAATGTGTTGAACCGTATGGTGAATAGTAGCCTTTATGGAAATGAGTACTCCCTATCTGCTTATTTCAAAGATTTAAATGATGCTATGTTTAAAGCAGATAAAAATAAGGCTGTTAATAGTTTCCGCCAGAATTTACAAGTAGAATATGTGAATAGATTGATAAGAGCAGCCAAAGATAAAGGCTTAAGTTCTCAAGTACGTGCTCAGGTGTTTAGTCAGCTGAATAAAAATCTTAAGCAAATGAAGAGTTTGAAATCTTTAGAGGCAAGTACGATTGCTCATCGAGAATATATAGCTCATATCATACAAAAATATTTTGATGAATAAATTAAAAGTCCTCGCAAGAGGACTTTTAATTTAAAGAATAAAAGTCTTTTCAGGTTTGTCTAATAATTCAAAGCACATTTAAATGAGGAAGCTTAGTTTATTAACAGTATTTATTCTTACATCAATATGGGTAGCAAACTCCCAAAACGTATTATTTATTCCTCCTTTA
>Ga0208879_1002595_pt1 | contig 15678 bp, 15 predicted proteins | sample Knorr_S15_td_Bot_FD_185605 | JGI IMG/M metagenome (GOLD analysis project Ga0208879, IMG submission 185605) | Marine microbial communities from Southern Atlantic Ocean transect - Knorr_S15_td_Bottom_ad_5009_LV_A (SPAdes) (version 2) | ecosystem: Environmental > Aquatic > Marine > Oceanic | place... | reverse complement strand
GAAACTGTAGAACAAGTCTTTGGAAATAAACCAATTGCACCAAGTGAAATGACCAAAAGAATTTGGAAATTTGTAAAATCCAAAAGCCTTGCTAATCGTTAAACTCACTGGTTTACGAAGAAATGTTCATTCCATTATTTCTTTTTTTGCCCTTTGTATTTTAGAGACGATTTCTTGCTTGTTATCCTATTGGAAAAGTTAAATTTTACTGAAATAATCTTAGTAGGCAATGGAATTAAAAGGATTAATTTTGAAAGAAATGGTTAAGCAAGATTCATTACTAAAAACAATCTATATTCATGTAATAAAACATATAAAAAAAATTTCTAAACGTGTAAAATAATGATAAAACTAAAAGTAAATAATCAAACATTTGACTTGAAAAAACATGTTTTCGTGATAGCAGAAGCAGGTGTAAACTACAATAATAATTTATCATTAGCATACAAAATGATTGATGAAGCAAAAAAAGCTGGTGCTAATGCAATTAAATTTCAAACTTTCATAACAGAAAATATTCAATTAAAAAGTTCCATTAAACCAAATTATCAAAAAAATTTTAAAAATACTAATTATTTTGATCTCATAAAATCATTAGAACCATCCTTTAATGATCAAAAAAAATTATCAGATTATTGTAAGAAAAAAAAAATTATTTTTCTTTCTACTCCTTATGATGAAAAAAGTGCTGACTTTCTTGATTCTATAAATGTCCCTATTTTTAAAATTGCATCAACTGATCTTACTAATTATTTTTTATTACAACATATATGTAAAAAAAATAAACCAATTTTTCTTTCGACAGGTCTTTCATCCTATAAAGAAATAGATGAATCTGTAAAATTGATAGAAAAATTTCATATGAAAAATAAATTAGTTCTTTTACAAACCACTTCTGATTATCCTACAAAGAATATTGATATTAATTTGAAAGTTATTCCTGAATATATTAGAAAATATAATGTGACAGTTGGATTTTCTGATCATACTCAAACTAATGTTGCTAGTTTAGGTGCTATCGCATTAGGTGCTAGAATAGTGGAAAAACATTTTACTTTAGATCGTAATCTTCCTGGACCTGATCAATCTTCTTCTCTTGAACCATCTGAATTAAAAGATTGGATACAAAAAATTCGGATAATGGAGCAATCCTTAGGAACAAAAATCAAAAAAATAACAAATTCTGAATTAAAAAATCTTACTATGAGAAAAATAATTGTAATTAATCCTACATCTAAAGGAACAAAAATCACACTTACTCATCTTGGTGCTATGAGGGGGAAAAAAACTGGAATTTTGCCTTTAAAATCAAACATTGACAAAATTTTAGGAAAAAAGCTACTTACAGATGTTATAAAAATTCAAGAATTTTCTTGGAATTTAATTGAATAATATTTCTAATTAATACAACATAATCTTTTGTTAAACATTATATCTTAGCTATTTTTAGATTGAACAATTGAAAAAAGCATTAATTTTTGGAGTTACTGGTCAAGATGGTACATATTTAGCAGAATTTTTATTAAAAAAGGGATATGATGTTATTGGAACATACAGGAGAACTAGTCATAAGAGTTTTGAAAGATTAGAAGCATTTGATTTGATTGAAAAAATTGAAATGATTAATGCTGATCTTACTGATCAAATATCTTTGAATAATGCAATTAAATATACTCAAGCAGATGAAGTCTATAATTTAGCTGCACAATCTTTTGTAGGTTTGTCTTTTAATCAACCAATATTGACCTCTGAAGTAACTGGTATAGGTGCCACTAGAATTTTTGAAGCTATAAAGGAATTTAGTCCACATTCCAAAATTTATCAAGCATCCTCCAGTGAAATGTTTGGAAATTCAGACGAATTAAAGAATGAGGATTCTCGATTATTACCTGAAAGCCCTTATGGCATAGCTAAAGTATATGCTCATAAATCTGCACAGTTTTATCGAAACGCTTATGATTTATTCATATGTTCTGGAATTTTATTTAATCATGAAAGTCCATATCGAGGTTTAGAATTTGTAACAAGAAAAATTACTAGAGCAATTGGAAGAATTAAAGCAAAAAAGCAAGCTAAACTATATTTAGGAAATTTAAAGGCCAAAAGAGATTGGGGTTTTGCTGGAGATTATGTAAAATCTATGTGGTTAATGTTACAACAAAACGAACCAAGTGATTATGTGATAGCAACTGGAAAATCTCATTCTGTTGAGTCATTTTTAGAGATGTCATTTGAATATGCGGGATTGGGTGATTGGCATGACTATGTTGAAATCAATGAAAAATACATTAGGCCTAGAGATATTAATAATTTAGTAGGCGATGCTTCTAAAGCAAATAAAATACTTAATTGGAAACCTGAAATGAGCTTTGAAAATCTTGTGAAACTTATGGTTGATGAAGATGAAGAATCTTTACAATGAAAGAAAACTTAAGATGATTTCTTCAAAAATTCTATTTTTTTAATATGTTGATTAGTAAACTCTTCTAAATTTCTCCCTCTTTCCACTAAAAACTCTTTCATATCTAAATTTGATATATTGACATCAACTAATCTTCCACCATGATAGAATTTATTTAAAGAATTTTCTTGAAAATCCATTTCATTATGCTCAAAAGCATATTTTTCTTTGAGAGAAACGTAACGATCTAAATCACTTGGTGTAATTTTTTTCTCAAGACTTTTTCGAATTATTTTTGATAATTCTTCAACTGATTTAACTCTCTCAATAGATGATATTTTCGTATAATCTGCATCACTAAAAGTTATTGATGGTTTTTGAAAAAATGCAGCTTCAAGAGCAGCAGTTCCACTAATGGTAACTACTAATGAAGAATTTTTGATTAATTTTACTGATGAAACATTTGGATGAATTAGTGTAACATTTGGAATATTCATAACTTTTTCATACCACTCTTTGTTTCGCCAATGTCGCATACTCTGAGTAGGGTGTTCTTTAACAAAAAGAGTCATATTTATTGGAAGTGATTTTACTAAATTTCTAATAAATTCAATTTGATTTGTATAAAATGGTGTTTTAATTAGTGTTGTTCTTTCTTGTTCTATGTGAAGTGGATAATAGATATAATTTTGTTTAAAATCAACTTTCATTGTCAAATTTCTATCAATGAATTTTTTTCTACTTTGAGTTTTTCGAGAATTACTTAATGTGTTAAATAATACCTTAAATTTAGTTCTGCCAAAATATGTGTAGTGTGTTTTAGGATTCAAATTTTTTGATCTAAATAGAAAATCTGTTGCAGCTTTAATTAAATCACTTTTATTTCCAAATGCATGCTTATTCAATTTTTTAATATGTTCTTTAACTTGCTCATGGTTGAAAATTACTTGTAACTCTTCAAAAGTACGTCCTTTAGTTGATGTATTGTGAAACTCATCAATGATATCCATAATCTGTTCATCCTGTGAAATTTCCCATTTATAACCAAAATTGGAAAGATATGACATTAAAATTTTAATTCCTTTTGCTTTACATAGTCTGTAAAATAATTCATCAGTATGAAAAAATGGTACATGTAAAATTGCAAAATTTGGATTTGTAGTATCTAATATTTTTTCAAATAATTTGCATTCGTTTTCTAATATTGAAAGCATTTCTAATTTAGAGAAATTGTAAAAATCATTAAATCTATAAAATAATCTTTCATTTATGGCAAGACTCCAAAGATCTATTTCATATTTTTCTTCAAATAATTTGAGATAATCCATATCAACATCTGATGTAGGTAAAGTATGATCATGTAAGAACCAAATTTTCTTAAAATTCACAAACTTTTGATTTTCAAAGAATTTCTTTGGTTTATTTGTAATATCTATAACAGAAAAAAAATCTGCATCAATTTTTTTTTGTAAATAATAAGATAGACAAAATTGTCTTAGATCATTATCCAAATAAAATAATATTTTATCTCGCAATACGCGCTTTCAAATAATGAATTATTTAAGAATAACTGATAAATTGTTTAAAATAGCATAAATAGAAATTTAACCTTCTGCTGTTTTGATTAAATAAATGAAATTTTGTAATATCTTTATCAAGGCACAAAACCTTGCCTAGAATTTGATAATGAAGGCATGTGTAGTGCATCTCTGTTTTTAATATTATTAACTACCGAATTATATTTAACTTGAAATTTTAATTATATGTAGAATTATTTAAATTTCTATTACAGAAATTGACAACATTATTGTATAACCAACAAAAAATTCAGTTATGTTTAAAGGAAAAAAAATCCTAATTACTGGTGGAACTGGCTCATTAGGTACAGCTCTTACTCAACGTCTTTTAACAATGGATGTAGATGCAATCCGAATTTTTAGCAGAAATGAAGATAAACAGATCCAAATGGAATCAAAATTCTCTGATGATCGACTGCGATTTTTATTGGGCGATGTTCGTGATTTTCCTCGTTTATCAAGAGCGCTTGATGATATTGATTTCGTTTTTCATGCAGCAGCACTAAAACATGTTCCAAAAATTGAGTATAATCCATTTGAAGCAATAAAAACAAATGTAATTGGATCTCAAAATGTTATTGAAGCATGTATAAAAAAACATGTTAAAAAAGCAATTTGCATAGGAACTGATAAAGCAGTTTCCCCTCTTAATACTTATGGGGCTACAAAACTTTTAATGGAAAAATTATTTGTAACCGCAAATAATTTTCTTGACAAAGAAAAACAACCACCAAAATTCATTGCCGTTCGTTATGGCAATGTTTTAGGAAGTAGTGGTTCTGTTGTTCCTAAAATGATTCAACAAATTAAAAATGACAAAAAAATAACAATCACAGATCCAAAAATGACACGATTTAGCATTACTATGAAAGAAGCGCTAGATTTTATCTTACATGCATCAACAATTGGAAAGGGATCTGAGATTTTTGTACCAAAACTTAATGCATATTCAATTGAAGAACTATCAAAAATGCTACAGGAACTGTTTGGTGAAGCTGAAGAAGAAATTATTGGAATAAGAATTGGTGAAAAACTTCATGAAACTTTGATAAACAGAGAAGAAATTCGATATAGCTGGGAAATTAAAGGAATGTATATGATTGCAAATCCGCTTTATCCCCTATTTCACGATGATGAAATTAAAACAACATATCCAGGAATAAAAAATATAGAAAATATGACTGAATTTTCTTCAGATAAAGTTGACAGGATACCTAAAGAAATACTTCAAGAATCCATTAAAAACTTGGAACTCAAACTCAAGTAATCTTGAAAAAAAAATCCATAAAAATTAATCTTAATAATCCTAATCACACATTTATTATTGCTGAGGCTGGATCGAATTGGAAAGTTGGGAATTACCACAAAGATCTTAAACAAGCAAAAAAGTTGATAGATACTGCAAAAAAATGTGATGCAGATGCTATAAAATTTCAAACTTATTCAAGTAAAGGAGTTTATGTTTCTAATGCTGGAAAAAGTAATTATCTTTCAAAATTTGGAGTAAATAAAAAAATCACAGAACTTTTTGATGAATTCTCAATGCCACATAAAATGATAAAACAGCTGAATTCTTACTGTAAAAGTAAAAAAATAATCTTTATGTCTACTGCATTTTCAATTGATGATGCACAAGCAGTTGATGAATATGTTCTTATCCATAAAGTTGCATCTTATGAAATAAATCATATTCCACTTTTAAAATTTTTAGCTAAAACAAAAAAACCAATTATTCTTTCTACTGGAGCATCTACACTAGAAGAAATTGATTTTGCTATTAAAACTATTAAAAAAACTGGAAATACTAATTTAGCTCTATTACAATGTACAGCAAAATATCCTGCGCCTATTGAATCATTGAATTTATCAGTAATTCCATCATTGAAGAAGAAATTTCATATTACATTAGGATTATCAGATCATAGTATAGATCCTATTGTTGCACCCCTTGTTGCAATAGGGTTAGGCGCTTCAATAATTGAAAAACACTTCACGTTAAACAAAAATCTTGAAGGACCTGATCATTTCTTTGCTTTAGAACCCAAGGAACTTGCTACAATGATTAAAGCAATAAGAAATGCTGATAAAGCAAAAGGAAATTTTATCAAAGAAATTGTTAAAGAGGAAAAAGAATTAAGAAAATTTGCTACCAGATCAATTCAAGCAATTAAAAATATTCAAAAAGGTGAGAAACTAAAAATTGGATATAACATTGATATTCTACGTCCTGGAATTCAACCTCGTGGAGCAGAAGCCAGATTTTTAAATAAAATTAATGGCAAAATTTCACTTAAAAAAATTAAATCTGGAACAGGAGTAAAATTATCAGACTGTCGATAATTTAGAAAAAAATTCATTCTCTAAAATTGAATATACAAAAACATTCCACCATTTTCCTTTTCTCCAAAGTCTTTGTTTTAATGTTAATTCATATTTGAAATTTAGTCTTTCAAACAATTTTACTGAAATTATATTATTCTCAAAAATTTCTGCGTAAATTCTATGAAGTTTTAATTTTTTGAATCCATATTCTAATAATAGTCTTAAAACTTCAGTTCCTATTCCTTCTCCATGGATTTCTTTTTCACCAAGAATTATCGCAACCTCTGCACTCTTCTGTTGAAAATCTATGTTAATTAATCCACATATGCCAATTGGAATTCCTTTTTTTAATTGTATTAAAAACATTCTACGTTCAGAATTTTTTATAGAAATTGAAGCATACCAATCTTTTTGATGAATCATATTCAACAAAATGTACTGAGAATTAAAATCCCAAATACCTGGAGAATTTCTCCAATCACGAATTTTTTTTAAATCGTTTTTAACTACTTTACGTAAATTCACTTTTTTCTTGTCAACATTTCTATTTAACGACAATTTTCTTTCTATTCTCTAAATTTATTGATTATAGATATTATCTTTTCAACATCATTTTTTGATAGATTTGGATGTGTAGGTATACTGACAATTTGTTTACTGATTTCTTCGGTAATCGGTAATTGAGAATTATTATTATACATTGACATTTTATGAATTGGCTTGTAATGTATTCCTGTTTCAATACCTTTACTTGCTAATTCTTTTCTAAATTTTGAACGATTTTTTACTAAAATCCAATAAAAATGATAAGAAGAATTTTTTTCAAAGGGCATTTTATGTTCTACTTTTATTTCATCATAATATCGTCTTGCTATATTTCTTCTAATTTTATTTAACCTATCTAGTTTTTTCAACTGAGAAATTCCTATTCGAGCTGAAAATTCATTCATATAAAAATTCCATCCTAATTCATTTACATCATAATCTGAATCTTCTCTATTGGAAATACCACACCATCTTTTTGAATTTAGTTTGTCTTTAATTTTTTTATGTTTTTTTGAATTAATAGCAATTAGTCCGCCAGTTGGCATTGCCAAGTTTTTGACAGGATGAAAGCTAAAACATACCATATCGCTAGTTGATCCAATCATTTTTTTTTCATAGGTAGAACCACATGCGTGTGCAGCATCTTCTACTATGATTAGTTTGGAATTATCTGCAATTTGCTTAAGTCTTTTTAAATCGGCTGGTATTCCTGCAAAGTGTACAGGAAGAATAACTTTAGTTTTGTCAGAAATTTTTCTTTTTACGTCGTTAGAATCAATACAAAGATTTTCTGGATTAACATCAGCAAAAACTGGTATCCCTCCATTATAAACAACAGAATGTGCAGTACTAACAAAAGATAATGATGGAAGTATTACCTCCTTTCCTTTAATGTCTAATAATGAAAGAGCTAAATGTAATGCTGCGGTTCCACTATTTACTGCTACACATGATTTACATTTTACATAATTTTGAAATTTTTCTTCAAAACTTTTAACAAAACCTGAACCTTTACCAGATGCCCAAAATCCACTTTTTAAAACCTTGATTATTCCATTACTTTCCTCTGTATCCGTAACAGGATCAAATAATTTTATTTTTTTTACCATAAACCTACAATTTTGATAATTTTGAATAAATAAATGAATTGTACCATTTATTATCCCTCCAAAGTTTTTCCCTTAATTCTCCCTCCTTTACGAAATTTACTTTCTCAAATAGTCTAATATTTTCAGTAGCATTCTCAAAAATTTCTGCCCATAATCTATGAAAATTTAATTCACCAAATCCATATTCAACTAACATATCAATTGTGTTACGCGCTTCTTTTGTCCTTTGCCACTTTTCTTGAGATAAAATTATTGAAACTTCTGCATGCCTATTTTTCCAATCAATATATGTTAAACCACAAACTCCAATAAGCTTATTTTTTTTATCAGAAACACCAAACATAATGAATTTAGGTGGATTCTCCTTATGAATAAATTCAAACCACTGCTTTTGATTAATCATATTTAATAATCTAAATTCTCGAGTATGGATTCGAGTTTTTTTATTATTCCTCCATTTTTTTAATATTACTAGATCTTCTACTTCTAGAGATCTTAGATTAATATGTTTACCCTCAATCATTTTTCCTAATTTCTAACAAAACAGCAAACCTAAAAAGTTATTTTTTTTAATATAAAGTAACATGAATTATGTATTTTGTGCTTATCGAGATTATTCCTTAGAAATTTACAAGAAAATTAAAATTAGATACAAAAATTTTATTCTAATAACTAATACTAAACAACTAAGTTTAAAAAACATTCAAAAAATCAATCCAAAATACATTTTTTTCCCTGATTGGTCATGGATAGTTCCCAATGAAATTATAAATAATTATGATTGTATTTGTTTTCACGAATCAAATCTACCAAAATTTCGTGGAGGTAGTCCTATTCAAAATCAGATAATTCGTGGAGTAAGGAAAACAAAAACTACTGCGTTTTTAATGGATGAGCATCTGGATCATGGTGATATTCTTATACAGAGAAATCTTTCACTTGAAGGTACATTAAATGATATTTTTTCACGAATGATAAAAAATGATTTTGAAATGATAGTAAAAATAATTCAAGGAAAATTCAAAAAAAGAAAACAATCTGGCAAACCAACTTATTTTAAAAGAAGGAAACCTAAAGATAGTGAATTAAAAAATCTCAATCATTCAAAAAAATATCTTTATGATTTCATCAGAATGTTATCGGATCCTTATCCTAATGCATTCTTACAAGTAGGAAATAAAAAAATAATTTTTAAATTTGCATTTTTAGATCATAATAAATTGAGGATTGAAGGAGAAATAGAATGAAAATTTTGATAATCGTGGCTCATCCAGACGATGAAGTTCTGGGAATGGGCGGAACTATAAAAAAATACACCAAAAAAGGTGATGATGTTAAGATCGTTATAATGGCTACTGGGATTCATTCCAGAAGATCATCTAACTATGAAAATACCTCAAGCTATGATGTTGATGAGAACACTTTGACAAAAATGAAAAAACAAGTAGTAGAGTTACAAAAAGATGCTAAAAAAGCAGCAAAAATTTTAGGTGTAAGTGATATAAAATTTCTAGATTTTCCTGATAATGAAATGGATACTGTTTCAAATCTTGAAATTACAAAAGCAATTGAAAAAATTATTTTACAATTTAAACCCACAGTTGTATACACTCATTCCCAATTTGATATCAATATAGACCACAGAATATGTTATTTTGCTACTTTGACTGCAACTAGACCAAAGTCGGGAAGCTTTGTTAAACAGGTATATTCATTTGAAGTACCATCCTCTACTGAATGGTATTTTCCACAAAGTTTTTCACCCAATACTTTTGTGGATATAAGTAATGAACTAAATGCAAAAATAAAATCATTACAAGCATATAAAAACGAGATTGAAAAATTCCCACACCCAAGATCTTCTGTTGCATTGAAAGCCATTTCTCAGAAGTGGGGCTCTGTATCTGGTTTTAAACACGCAGAAGCTTTTACATTAGTAAGACAATTAAAATCAAAAGTTTAACATATCCAATTTTTTTTAACTAGGTTTCTTTGGATTTAAGAAATTTCTCATCTTCTTTAAGTGATTTAAGATATCCTTCATCTGGAATATTGTCTATATTGATTTTTTTTAAGTCAGGTTCTGCTTTTAGTAGCAACAATATGTCTCTCATTAATACTGGAAAAGTTTTAATTCTTTCCACTATTTCCTTAACAAACTCAAAATCATTTTTTTTATCTACAACCCAACTATAATTTGACATGTCTTCTTTGTTTTCAATGTTATAAATCCTGAATTTCTTTTCATGATTACGAATGTATGGTGTTACATGTTCTTTCTCTGAGGGTAATTTTGCATTTTTATGTGCGTTCTCTAATGAACTAAAAGAAAAAACTTCTACATCAGTACCATATGGAAATGTACGTTTGAGACAATTAGTTACATAATCAAAAGTATTTTCTTTATATTTTTCTATTACCAAATCTACAATTTGGGGATCAATTAACGGACAATCTCCTGTAATGCGTATAATTGTTGAAAATTCAAATTTTTTTGCACATTTGTAATATCTTTCTAAAACATTTTTAGAACTACCTCTAAAACATTCTATTCCTTCCTTATCTGCAAAATGGGCTATTTTGTCATCTTCTTTAAGATTAGTTGTAGCAATAACTATTTTATCAATAAATTTACAGTGTCTTAACTGTTTAAGCAAATAAAATAAAACTGATTTTCCTTCTTCTAATTCCTTTAATACTTTACCAGGGAGTCTGGAAGAATTCATACGGGCTTGTACAATACAACCAATCACAAATAAGAATATTTTTTTTGATTTTAATACTTACTTGTTAAATAAAAAAACATAAAACTATATTATGTTAATAAATTAAAATCTATTTTATGATACGATATTGTAGAAATTGTGTTTATCCTGAAACTAAACCTGATCTAAAACTAGATGACAATGGAATATGTGATGCATGTAGATTTGTAAAAGTCAAAGATACTACTAATTGGGAATTAAGAAGAAAAGATCTATCTGAAATTTTTGAAAAATTCAAAAGTAATGATGGGTCAAACTATGATTGCGTTATACCGGTAAGTGGAGGAAAAGACTCTACCTATCAAACTTATGTAGTAAAAGAAGAATTTGGATTAAATCCTTTATGCGTAAGTTACCATCTACCTGAATTTACTGATTTAGGAAGAAAGAATATAGAAAATTTGAAAAATTTAGGCGTTGACTGTTTGGAATTTACACCAAATCCTGAGATTTGCAAAAAAATGCAAAAAATTGCTTTGATTGAATTTGGTGATGCTCAATGGCCAGAACATTTTGGAATTTTTACTGTTCCTGTTCAAGTAGCCGTGCGTTTTAATATTCCATTGATAGTTTGGGGAGAAAACTCTCAGGCAGAATATGGTGGACCATTAAAAGATAGTACAAATCGTTATCTTGATAGTAATTGGTGCAAAGAATATGGAACCAGAATTGGTGGTCAATCCAATTCTTATTTTGGTCCAGAACAAATGTTACAGTATGGTATTGATCGAAAATATCTTAATCCATATATCTATCCATCCGATGATGAAATTAAACGAGTGGGAGTAACTGGAATCTTTCTTGGGTCTTTTCTTAGATGGGATGTCACAAAACAATTAGAAAAAGTACGTGAATTAGGTTTTACATTACATGATGGACCTTCAGAAGGTACTTTTACTAATTATGAGAATCTTGATAATAAAATTCAAGGAATACATGATTATTTTAAATGGTTAAAATTTGGTTATGGTAGAGCAACAGATCAAGCATCTGTTCGAATTCGTTTAAATAAACTTACAAGAGATGAAGCAATGAAATTAGTTAAAGAATATGAAGGAAAACTACCAGAAAAATATCTTGACGAATTTTTAAATCAATGGAATATGACAAGAGATGAATTTCTAACAATTGTTGACAAGTTTACTAATAAAGAATTATTTCAAAAAGATTCTCATGGAAATCTTTTACATGATTCAGAAGGAAATCTTACAAAAATTAATTATGATAATACAGATTAATTCATTTTTAACTTGAGTTCAGATAAACACATTTACATTTTTTATAATTTTTGCATATGTTTCCATAATTTTTGAGAAGCAGTATTTGTATTTATTAAACATAATTTGACAAATTTATTTCCTTGTGCTATTATTCTAGTTCTATACTCCTGATTTTGTAATTTGATTAATTCTTCTTCTAAACCATCTACAGTAGACACTATGCATGATTTACTTTTGTATATTGTTGGAATGCCCCAATCATAATCAATTATAGGTATAGAAATAACAGGTTTTTGCAAGATCTGTCCTTGTAACATAACTGTTGATAAGCCAGTTACAATCAATTCACTACAAGAACGAATTAATGAATTTATATCTCCTTTAGTAATTACCTCAATTTCTGAAAATTGTTCCTCAATAATTTCACTAAGATTTAATATATCGAAAGTAGGATGCAATTTTATAATTATCTTTTTTCTATGTTTAGAAACTATTTTACAAATTCTAATTATTGCTTCAGTGTATTCTTCTAACTTCAAAACATTTATTCCATTTATTTCTTCAATTTGAGGTGGCATAGTTGCTAAAAGTACATAATTTTCATCATTATCAGTTGAATCAAATGATAAGTTATTGAATCGTGGACTACCAAGCATTATAATTTTTTCCTGTTTAACTTTGCCATTTTGTAATGCATCAGTCTTGTAATTCTCTCCCCATACAATATATTGATCAGCTAATTCTGGAAACACACCTTGAGATTTTACATTGTTGTATGCTTCTAACGTATCATAATGCAATCCTTCTTGTAAGTGTAAAATTGGTATTTTCAAATCTTTAGCAAATTTTGTAACAATTTGTTCAGTTCTTCCAGATTCTGAAATAACAAGTACAGAATCAATTGAATAATTTTTAAATAAATTTTTTACTTGTAATATTTCAATAATTACATCATCAATATTTTTTTCAATTAAATCTAGAATTTTATTTTTTATAAAAAACCAAATTGATGTATTATTTATAGAAAAAAAATCTTTTAAAACATTATTATTTAATATTTTTAAAAATTTTTCTTTAATCATTTTTGTATTTTCAGAAACTATTGAATAAAATTCTTCTTCCAATAATGATGATGATGTAATGATTTTACAACCAGAATTTTTAATTATATTGTATGTATTTTTATTCCATATTGCAGGTCTTCTAATACCATAAAAAAGAAGTTTTTTACCACTTTTACCACCTTCTAAAAACAAACTTTCAAAATTTTCAGTATTAAATTCTACTAATAAAGTAGCCTTTTGATTTTTATTTATTCTTTTTGCTCCCACAGAAATTTGTAAAATTTTTTCACCCATATTTTTTATTTTATTATATTTATTTTTTGAAATTTTTAAGTTAACATATTTTTTACCAATTTTGAAACCGGTTTCAACATTATCAAAATAAAATATTTCTGATTCATTATTCTGTGGATTTATTTTTTCAACATTTTTACTAAAATTATTTATAATCTCAAAAAATTTCCCTCCAACAAAAAATTTTGCATTAGAAAACTTTTTGTAAATAATTTGCATTTCTGTAAATGTTTTTAATGATTGTATTAAGCTTGAAATAAATTGATTCGTGAATAATTTAGCAATGTTTATTCCTTCAAAATCTAAATCATTTTTTATAATATCTTCATTATACCATTCAATCATTCTATAACATTCTATTTGAATATTTTTTTGCATTGATTTGTTTAGATATTTATCAGATATCTCATGTTGAATTTTTTGATTATTTAGCTTTCTATGTGAATTTAAATCAAATGTAATAATTTTAAATTTATTTTTATTAGTGATTATTTGTTTTATGTCATTAATAGAAATAGTTGAATCTACTAGAACTATAATTTCTTGATTTTTAAAATTTTTATTTCCATTTACTCCAGTCATAATCCTCAAAATCTATATTTTTCATTTCATTATCGTTAGGTTTCCATGCAATATCTGCAAGTACTAAAATTCTTGATACATCCTTTGATAAATTCAAGTGTGCTGATGCAATATTTTTTGGAACATGCACTAAATTAGGATTTTCATCACTTGATTCTATTTCAATATATTTTCCATTCTCGTCTTTGATTACAAATACTACTTTTCCATGAATACAAACAAAGTAACTATTTCTTTTTGTATGAATATGAGGTCCCTTTAATTCGCCTATATTTACAGAACTTACATATACCATTTTAGGCTCATTTTTTATTATTTTATCCCAATCTCTCCATATTACAGTTAATGAGCCATTTTCATGACCATCAATGATGCTCTTAGTTAGATGTTTTTCTAATTTATTATAAAATTTTTTTTCATTAATCATGATAAAATTCCAGAATTTCTTATCAATAAAAGTTTGATCTAAAATTTATGACTTTTTTAGTTGATTTATAATTAAAAATTTAATTTTACATGTAACGTTTTATTAAGAATGAATTCAGAAATTTTCTTATGAAATTGCTAGTTACTGGTGGTTTGGGATTTATTGGAAGCAATTTTATTATTAATATATTAAAAAATCATCCGGAATATGATATAGTGAATTTAGATGATGAACTTTATGGTTCTAACCATTTGAACTTGGATAAAATTAAAAATTCAACTCATTATACATTTGTAAAAGGCAATCTTTGTGATTTAGAGATTACTAAAAAATTAATAAAGAACTGTAATATCGTTGTAAATTTTGCTGCAGAATCTCATGTAGATCGAAGTATCTCAAATGCAAGACCTTTCATAGATTCAAATATTGTTGGTGTTTTTAATATTTTAGAACAAATTAAACAAGAAAAAAAACGTTTGATACAAATATCTACTGATGAAGTTTTTGGTAGTTTAAAAAATGAAAGTGCAGATGAAGAATTTAAGTTTAATCCTTCTAGCCCTTATGCTTCATCAAAAGCATCAGCGGAATTAATTATTAACTCATATGTTACAACATATGATTGTGACTGTATTATTACACGATGTACAAATAATTATGGTCCTAGACAATTTCCAGAAAAACTCATACCAAAAACTATTCTTCTTGCACAACAAAACAAAAAAATTCCAGTATATGGTAATGGAAAAAACATCCGTGATTGGATATATGTAGATGATCATTGTAGTGCAATTTCTAAAATTTTAATTGATGGTAAATCTGGTCAATCATTTAATATATCTGCAAATAATGAAATTGATAATATTACAATTGTTGAAAAAATTTTAGAAATTATGGGAAAGTCTTTGGATTTGATTGAATTTGTTGAAGATCGACCAGGTCATGATTTTAGATATAGTATGGATTCATCAAAAATTCGAAAGGAATTAGATTGGGTTCAAAAATTTAATTTTGATATAGGATTAGAAAAAACAGTTGATTGGTATTTATCAAATGAAAATTGGTGGAAAAATATTTCTGAACAAACCTTGAATTCTACTCCGTGGAAGAATAATCATCAAGTTGAGGAGTCACAAACTTGAAGGGCATAGTATTACACGGAGGTCATGGAACTAGGCTTAGACCCCTAACTCATACTGGACCTAAACAACTTCTCCCAATCGCTAACAAACCTATGTCTCAATATGGTATTGAATCAATTAAAGATGCAGGAATTACTGAAATTGCAATTATTATTGGAGGAATTGGTATGAATAAAGTAAAAGAATACTATGGAGATGGAACAAAATTTGGCCTTAAGTTTTCTTACAT
>Ga0208879_1002592_pt1 | contig 15680 bp, 12 predicted proteins | sample Knorr_S15_td_Bot_FD_185605 | JGI IMG/M metagenome (GOLD analysis project Ga0208879, IMG submission 185605) | Marine microbial communities from Southern Atlantic Ocean transect - Knorr_S15_td_Bottom_ad_5009_LV_A (SPAdes) (version 2) | ecosystem: Environmental > Aquatic > Marine > Oceanic | place... | reverse complement strand
ATGCAGTTCCTAATGCAAAACCTTTTTATACCTTATATGGAAAGGAGCATGAGGTGGAACATATGAAATATGAAGAAGGAATATTTACCGGATACCGACATTTCGAAAAAAACAACATAGAACCTTTGTTTCCTTTTGGCTTTGGGCTTAGTTATAGCACCTTCAAATGTAGTGATCTCCTTACAGATAAAAACACAATAATTAGAGATGACAGTATTACTGTTCAATTGACTATTGAAAATACTGGAAATTTTGATGGATATGAAACCATTCAGCTTTACATTAGTGATCTTGAATCGTCTTTACCACGTCCTGTTAAAGAATTAAAAGCATTTAAAAAGGTTTTCCTTAAAGCGGGTGAGCATAGAACCATTCATTTCCCCCTTACCAAACAAATGCTTGAGTTTTATCATCCCGATTATAAAAAATGGATAGCTGAAGAGGGAGCATTCGATATTTTAATTGGTAATTCTTCAAATAACATTCAATTAAAGACGAGAATTAGGTATTCGAATTAACAAATTGACGAATAAAATTTAATTATGAGAAGTTATTTAAGGATGAAAACTGGCTACAACACCTTGTATAGTTCATTGCTTGGTTGTTTTTTATTTGGAAAAACCTGCGAATTTCCCGCCAGTTAGTTTCTTTTTTATTAATTTAATTGCTTATTCTCGCACCGAAACCATACACATACACGTTATACAAAAGCAAGTAAGAAAACTTTAGAATGGTAAATTTTTGTTTAATAAAAATTGATCATAGTTGAAGTTTTAAAAATAAACTGGTTACAACAGGGTATATAGCAAATAGGGCGTTCAGTGGTTTACGAAAGTTCGCCCTATTTAGAATTACCGCCAAATCGTTGATTTGGCTTTTAAGAATGAATAATTTAAAAACAAAATACAACGCTTTGGCTCAGAGCTAACTTGATACATTTTCTGTATCTTCTGCCCTACTTGCCTTATACTAACCGTTGTACACAATTGAGAAAAATAAAAATATGAACGAGGAATATTTAAATGCTATTGTGGACGCAGCAGAGCAAAAAATAACAAAATCCGGTATGCCAATTACAGATGGCCAATTGATTCCAGGACTCGTTACTTTTTTATAAAAAAAGGAGCTAGAGAAAAATGATTCAAGGCATTCTAGTAAGGTGAGGTTTAAACAAACCTTTGTGAGTATAAACAGTTTAGTGTTCCAAACCGCCACTTTCGGATAGCTGCTGTACATTATGAAAAATAAAAATAAAAGCCTACATTTGCTGTTCTAATTAAAATTTATTTAAACATGAGTAACGGAACAGTAAAGTTTTTCAACAATTCTAAAGGATTTGGATTCATCACTCCTGAATCAGGGGAAAAAGATGTATTTGTACACATAAATGGTCTTATTGATGAAATCAATGAAGGAGACAACGTAAGCTACGATGTAGAAGAAACTCCTAAAGGAATGAACGCAATAAATGTCAAAGTAGTTTAATATATTACTTTAAACATATTTTATAAAAAAGCCTGTCATAATTGATAGGCTTTTTTATTTGTAATAATAATTGAAAATGTGCACAACAAAACCTAAACTTCAATAAAAGGCAGCTTAGACGAAAAGTTAAAATAAAAAATTCGAAAACTAAACTACTCCCTTTCGTCTCAATATGTACAATCATTTCATGAACCTCAAGTAACAGCTATTCTCAAAACTCAGTGATGAGTTCTATTTACACTTCAATCAACGGCAATTTGTTTTTAATTGGGGATTTGCTTGTAAATCCATCGACAACAATTGAAAGCTGCCCACTGCATTAGATTATAAAGAGCTTATCGGTTTATTTTCAATTGTAAATCAATCTAATTCTTGTCTTTTCGGAATTATTAATATTGTCATGTTAACAAACTTTGGAATAGAACTTGTTAGAAATCAGTTATATTTCTAGACTGTTTTTTTTTAAGAAAATACCATGAAACAACTTACTTTTTTCCTATCATTATTTTTGACTCAATTTGCTTTTGGGCAGGATGGTCCGTTTTATTTTATGCATAATAATATTCAGAGAGAATATTATTTACATACACCAAGTAATTTGCCGCAAAACTCACCGATTGTTTATGCTCTTCATGGTTGGGGTGGAACTGGTGAAAGTATGATGTCATCTACTTCATTTAACCTTTTGTCAGATCAAAATAATTTTGCAGTTTGCTATCCCACAGCAATGATTAATGGTGGCAATGGAAATTCAGGGCAAACAGCATGGGATGTAGAAGGACTAACTGACGTTGAGTTTATTCAATCCTTAAATGATTTTCTTCAAAATGAATATCAGTTTGATGTAAATAGAATTTTTGCAACAGGATTTTCTTATGGAGCAGAAATGTGTTATCATTTAGCACAATGTCAAACAACAAATTTATTTGCTGCAATTGCTCCCGTAGGAGGTACAATGTGGCCGGATATTAACACTTGTTTTACCTCAAACAATATCTCCATTTTTGTAATACATGGCACAAATGACGGGGAATTCAATTATGATGGAGGCACCTACTCTGGTGTAGGGAACTATTTTTCTGTTAATGAAATTGTTTCATTTTGGGTGAGTTATAACTCTTGTACATTATGTAATAACTATACTTTACCAGACAATAATAATGATAATGTTATTACTGAAGTAACAAAATATAACAACATAAATACTGGGGACAGAGTTTGGTTATACAAAGTGAACAATGGGCAACATGAATGGTTTGATGTTCAGCCATTGGGAAATGATGATTTTTCGGCTAGTCAGGAGATTTGGAATTTCTTCGAGCAAATAGGAGATTCTCTTAACGATGCTGCCGATTGTAATGATCTAGTTCTGGATATTTCAGGTTGCACAGATATAGATGCTAACAACTATGATCCATTTACAACAGTGGATGATGGCTCATGTGAGTATTCAGCCTGTGAATACACAACAGTAACAGCTGGTGGCGGCAGTTGGCCAGAAGAAGTCTCCTGGTTAATTTCAGACTGCGATGGTAATTTAGTTACTGAAGGTAGCGCCCCGTTTAATGAGTGTATAGACGTTCCAGAAAATGCTATTATAAGTATGGCAGATTCGTATAGTGATGGTTGGAATGGTAACATTTTAACAATTGGAGATTATACATTTACCTTATACAATGGATCTTCAGGAGAAGCAAATTTAGGGTCTTGTGGTGAGCTGGTTGTAGACACTTTAGGTTGCACAGACCCAGAGGCAAACAACTATAATCCGAATGCAATAGAGGATGATGATTCATGTGAATACGGCCCATCTGATTGTGAGGTAATTACAGCGGGGGGTGGTAGTTGGCCAGAAGAAGTGTCTTGGTTAATTTCAGACTGCGATGGTAATTTAGTTGTAGAAGGTGGGGCACCATTTAATGAATGTATTGACGTTCCAGAAAATGCTATTATAAGTATGGCAGATTCGTATAATGATGGCTGGAATGGAAACATCTTAACAATAGGAGAACAAACATTTAACCTAGCGTCTGGAGGCTCAGGAGAGGCAACTTTAGGGTCTTGTGACGACGTTACCGATGTATTCGATTGTATGGATGAGATGGCAATTAATTACAATCCAGATGCAACTATAGATGATGGCTCTTGTGATTATGAACCATCAGATTGTGAAAACATATATATTACTCTATCAAAGGGTTGGAGCATGATAGGTTTTTCATGTGCAAATAATACAGATGCATCAACAGCTTTTGCTTCAATTCAGGATGAAATGATTATAGCTAAAGATGGAGTTGGAAATGCTTATCTACCGGATTGGGACTTTAATGGTATAGGTGATTTAGAAAGAGGATATGGGTATTTAATAAAAGTTTCTGAAGAAATTATCAATTACAATATTTGTGAATAATAAAAAGTAACTCGTTCGACTTGCTTTTTTAGTACATAAATATTCTTAAATCCCAAAAGAAACGGTTAGTTCAAGAACCTACAAGGGAAGCTGGCAAACAGCCCAGACGATTCAGCCAGGGTTGTTTTTTCATACCCAATAATTGGCGAGAAGCCTATCCCGACATTTAACGTCGGGAAGCCCAAGAGGGGGAGCCTTATTAAGTCAACTTAATTTTAGAATTAAGTTGACCTTTTTTTTTGTATAATTAGTTTCTATAATCATTCATATATGAAAACGACATTCCATCTTTTTTTATTTTATTTTTTAAGTGTAAATCTTTTAGCTCAAAACCAAATAATTGTAGATGGTTTTTTTAATGATTGGATAGAGGATACTTTCACTTTTAATGATGAAAGCTCTGATACTCCTGGAGTTGATTTGTTAAATTTTAGTGTTTGTAACGACGACAAAAACATTTATTTTAGACTTAAATTAGATAGCGAAATTGATTTGTCTGATTCAACTGATCTGTATGCCAGGATTAGATTGTTTATTGATAGCGATAACAACACGCTAACAGGTTATCCTACTAATGGTATAGGCTCTGAGTACGGTATAGACTTCAACGAAAAATTTATTTGGAACGATTTAACATATCCTTTTAATGTCACCCAAGAACCACTGTATTGGTTAAACGTTGTTCCTTTACCGACCATAACTGCAGATGAATTTGAAATTGCTGTTGATAGAACGTTTTTCTCTGATACTATTTCATTTTTTTTCAAAGAGGATATTGATGGAGATAAAATGCCTGATGCCAACCAAATTTTTTCATATGTTTTGAATAATAATTCTACATCTAATACACCACAAGTTTCATTTTCAAAATCAGAACCAACTAACCTTAGATTAATGTCTTATAATGTTTTGAATAATGGTATTTTAAATCCAAGTAGAAGAGAACAATTTAAAAGAGTTATTAGTAGTGTCGACGCAGACTTATATACATTTAATGAATGTGGTGGAGTCACATTAGAGGATATGGTGACTTTTTTTTCCGAATTCTCGTCGGATTATTGGTATATGTATAAATTTAGTGGTGGGGATATTTCAGTTTCTCGTTATCCTATTTTACAAGAATTTAATGTAGATATGACGATTGGAGCTACTTTAATTAATCTGCCCGACAGCATATATTCTACCGATATTTTACTTATTAATGGTCATCTTGCTTGTTGTTCCAATGATGTTTCTAGACAAATTAGTGCTGATAAATTCATTCAATTCATTCACAACTGCAAAAATGGCTTAGTCCCATTAAATACACCATTTATATTCTCTGGTGATATGAATCTGGTAGGCTACAAACAGCAATATGAAACAATTTTAAATGGGTCTATTTTTGATACGAGCTCATATGGTATAGGTGGTTTCCCCGATTGGGATAATACTCCATTAATCGATCAGGTTTGTGTGATTAATGAATCAAATCAATCATATACATGGAGAGATAGAAATCCTTCTTCTGGCGCTTACCCTCCTGGTAGATTAGATTTTATTTTTTATAGTAATAGTGTTTTAACAGTTGATAAATCGTTTACAATATCTACAATTCATATGAGTGAGGAGCTCTTAAGTGCAAACAATCTCTCTACTAATGATACCGAAATAGCTTCTGATCATTTACCTGTGGTGGCAGATTTTATGGTTAAGTTTTCTGATGAATATATTCTAAATAATGGTGGAAACAACTCTTCTGATTGCTCTAGTTATAGTATTTACTTAAGTCAGGGATGGAATATGATAGGTTTTGGTTGTATAAATAGTCTTGATTCTGAAATCGTTTTTTCTCCAATTATTGACCATATTGTTATTGTTAAAGATAATCTCGGTAATGCATATTTACCAGAATGGAATTTTAATGGTATAGGAGACCTCGAACGTGGTTATGGTTATCAAATTAAGATTACTGAGGTTATTGAAAATTACAATATTTGTGAATAATAAAAAGCACCAGCACTATGTAAATAGCATTAAAACTGAACGAAAAAAATGAAATTAAGAGAACAGAATGTAGCCTTAATATTAATTGATATTCAAAAAGGTTTTGATGAAGAAGAATATTGGGGAGGAAATAGAAATAATAAAGACGCCGAAGAAAAATCTGCACTAATATTAAACAAATGGAGAGAATTTAATTTACCTGTTTTTCATGTCGTTCACAGTTCACAAAATGCGATTTCAAGATTACATGAATCTCATCCAGGATTTGAAATAAAGGATGAAGTTAAACCAATAAATGGAGAGCCTGTCATTAAAAAAGATGTGAATAGCGCTTTTATTGGAACTGACTTAAAAGAAAGACTTGACAATCTAGGAATAAATAAGCTTGTGATTATCGGATTTACTACAAACCATTGTGTTTCGACTACGACAAGAATGGCTGGAAATTTTGGGTTTGACACTTTACTCATTTCTGATGCCACTGCAACATTTGACAGAATTGGAATTAATGGAGAAAAATTCTCATCTGAATTAATTCATCAAACAACTTTGGCTAATCTGAACAATGAATTTGCTCAAGTAATTAATACAGAAAAACTACTTGGATTAGTGTAAAAAACTAATTACAACAAAGTATATAAAAATAGCTGATTATGCGAAAATCTATAAAACTTAAGCTGTTTTATTACATTTACGCTCTCTGAGAACTTAGTGCTTGTTAAAACGCTACATTTCATACACAAACCGTGAGGAATTAAAAAAATGATTTCAATAATAGAAACTGAAAGAATAATACTCAGATAATTTAACATTAACGACTATAAGGATGTCTATGAATTTGAATCTAATATTGAAGCTCAGAGATATATAGGTGATAAAATTATTGAATCATTAAACGATGCAAAAGATCTCATAAAAAATATTTGGTGTGAAGACTATAACAAATATGGTTATGGCAGATGGGCTGTAATTTACAAACCTGAAAACAAAATTATTGGATTTGCTGGATTGAAATATTTAACTGAGTTTAATGAAACAGATATTGGATTTAGGATTTTACCTGAATATTGGGGAAAAGGATTGGGTTCAGAAGCTTCAAATGAAATTATAAAATATGGATTTGAAAAATTAGGACTTGACAAAATAATTGGAATTGCAATAGCTGAAAATATTGGCTCGTGTAAAGTTCTTGAAAAAATAGGATTGTCACTTTACAAAATAGATAATTATGATGGAGACGGAAAAGAATATAATTGGTATAAAATAGAAAAGTAAAACTACTTTCTCCATAACTAACTTGTAAAGTGTAACTTAGTAATTTAACAAATTATTCTAATAGGGTCTGACTAGTGCACAGCAACCATTAAAAACAAAAGTCATGAAAAGATTTAAATTTCTGATTTTCAGTTTGGCAATTTTATTTAATTCCTCTTGCAATAAAGACAATGAAATAGAATTAAACCAGACTGACTTTTTGATTTTCGGACATTTTTACGGAGAATGTCTTGGTGAAGAATGTGTTGAAACATTTAAATTAACCAATAAAAAACTCTTTGAAGATTCAAATGACAACTATTCAGGAACAGATTTTAATTTTATAGAGCTAGGAAATGATAAGTTTGAACAAGTGAAAGACTTAACGGATTATTTTCCAAATCAGTTGCTATACGCAACTGAAAACAATTTTGGATGTCCTGATTGTGCTGACCAAGGCGGTTTATTCATTCAATATTCGGAAAATGGAAATGTGCAAAGTTGGAGAATTGACCAATCACAAAGTTCTGTTCCAGATTACTTACATGAATTTATGGATAAGGTAAATGAAAAAATTGACTTGATAAATAATTAAAAACAGTGCCAACAATGGCTAAAATGCATGCCCAAGCAAACTAACCGTTTCAGGACATTTTAGACAAACGTTAGGCAATATTAAAGTGATAAATGAACAATAAACTCTACATAGAAACACCAATATATAAATCCTATAAATTACTGGAAGAGCAGAATAAAAATGTCTTTTATAAAATGGAATGTTATCAACCAGTAGGCTCTTTCAAAATTAGAGGTATGGAAGAGTTGTGTCGTTTTCATTTCAATAAAGGGAAAAGAAATTTTATTGCTTCTTCAGGTGGGAATGCTGGATATTCTCTGGCATACATTGGGAAACAGATAGGAGTAAAAGTTAAGGTAGTTGTTCCTAAAAGCACCTCTGAGTTTATGATTAAAAAGATAACAAACTTAGGAGCTGAAGTTGAAGTATATGGGAATGTTTGGGATGAAGCTCACCAATATGCCCTAAAAATTTCTAAAGAGATGGATGCGGTTTATGTTTCTCCGTTTGATGACCCCTTACTCTGGAAAGGTCATTCTACGATTATAGATGAATGCGCAAGGCAGATGGAACAACCAGATAAAATTATAGTATCCGTGGGAGGCGGAGGATTACTTTGCGGAATCTTTGAAGGAATGAAAAGAAATGGATGGGTAAGTACTCAAGTTATTACCACCGAAACTATTGGCGCAGCATCATTTTACGAAAGTTATCAAGCAAAAAAGATTGTAGAGTTAAAAGAAATATCTTCCATTGCTACCAGTTTAGGAGCAAAAAAAGTTACTGAGAAATCATTAGAATTAGCTTATGATTTTGACGTTAGACCATTTGTGATGCGTGATGAAGAAGCAATTAATGCTACCTATAATTTTTTAAATGAATATAATGTTATGGTAGAACCAGCCTGTGGAGCGGCACTTTCAGTTCCTTATTTTCATTCTGAATTGATACGAGAAAATGACAAAGTCTTAGTAATTGTATGTGGTGGTGTGAATACGCAAATAAAAACATTATCTAACAAAACCTAAACTGCATTAAAACGCAGTTTAGCTACACCATTGAAGGTAGTATAAATAACCTATAATGACAGAAACTCAACTCGCTATTTATTTGCACACAGAAGTATATCAATAGTTTATACTTTAATACTCTTAGAAAATAAAGATTAACAAATTACTTAGCATTCGGAATGCTCTTTGAAGCTCAGAAATAAATTCAGAATTACATATATAGAGGCGCGATTTTTGCGTCTTTCATTTTTTCAAAATTAGGCTATACCTAATTGTTTATATTTGTTGAATTCGCAAATGGGGAAACCCAAAACATAAATTAGAATGAAGATAAATTCCATCCTTACAGCCCTAGTGGCTCTTTTTATTGCCCAATCGGTTTTGGCACAAGAAAAAATGATACAGCTCGAAGACATATGGGCGAGTCGTACTTTTTCTCCTGAATGGGTTTGGGGCATCAACTCTATGAACGATGGTGTACACTATTCGTCTCTTAATCATGGAAATGGAAATGTTTACGTAACCGAATATTCTTACGAAACGGGCGATTCAGTTTCTACCATTGTAGATTCGAAGAATTTAGAAGGGATCTCTTTTGAAGATTATAGTTTTAGTGCAAACGAACAAATGGTTTTACTTCCAACGGAAACAGAATCTATTTACCGCCACTCTAGTCGCTCTAAATATTATATTTATGATAGAGCCACAAAAAGCATTCAAGAATTGTCTACCGATAAACAAAGACTTGCACAGTTCTCTCCAGATGCCACTAAAGTTGCCTTTGTAAGAACCAACAACATCTTCATTAAAGATCTTAAGAGCGGTTCTGAAACTCAAATCACGACCGATGGTGAAATGAATAAAATCATCAATGGTGCTACAGATTGGGTTTACGAAGAAGAATTCGCTTTCGACAATGGATTCCAATGGAATTCTAGCGGAACTAAAATTGCTTACTACCGTTTTAACGAAGAAGCCGTTCCAGAATTTAGTATGGATATGTTCTCTGAACTTTACCCTAGTCAATACCGGTTTAAATACCCTAAAGCAGGTGAAACCAATTCTACTGTAGAGATCTTCATTTACGACCTAGCTACAAAAGAAATCGTTGAAGCAGACATTGAAGTAGAAGATGAGTTTTACATTCCTCGCATCAAATGGACTAAGGACAAGAATGTACTTTCGGTACAAAGAATGAATCGTCACCAAAACAATTTGGACTTTATTTTGGTAAATGCAACCGATGGTTCTGCAAGAACTATTTTCACAGAAACAGACGATGCTTATATTGATGTAACCGACAATCTTACTTTCTTAAACGATGGAGAGCACTTTGTATGGACGAGCGAAAAATCGGCATACAACCATATTTACCTTTATAACTTAAAAGGAAGACAAGTTCGTAAAATCACAAAAGGTGATTATGATGTAACTGATTTTTACGGAGTAGACGAGACAAACAACACCGTTTACTTTGCTTCTGCAGAACGAAGTCCTATGCATCGCGATGTATATGCCGTTCAGTTAAACGGAAGAAACAAAAGAGTTTTAACAAATAAGATGGGTACAAACTCAGCTACTTTTAGTACGAGTTATAAATATTTCATCAATCAACATTCTGATGCAAATACACCTTATTACTTTAGCCTATACAATGCCGAAGGTTCTGAGGTTCGTATGTTAAAAGACAATTCTCGTTTAAACGGAGCCCTTTCTGAATACGCTTTAAGTAACAAAGAGTTTTTTAATTTCGAAACTACCGAAGGTGTAAACCTGAACGGTTGGATGATGAAACCTCATGACTTTGATGAGACCAAAGAATACCCTGTATTTATGTATTTATACGGAGGTCCAGGTTCGCAACAAGTAACCGATGCTTGGGGAGGTTCAAACTTCTTATGGTTCCAAATGCTGACGCAGCAGGGTTATATTGTAGCTTGTGTTGATAATCGTGGTACGGGAGCTCGTGGTGCAGAATTCAAAAAGTGTACCTACCAACAATTGGGTAAACTAGAAACCAAAGATCAAATAGAAGCGAATCGTTATATAGCTAATCTACCTTTTGTAGATGGTTCTAGAATTGGAATCTTTGGTTGGAGCTACGGTGGATATATGTCTTCGCTATGTTTATTAAAAGGCGCCGACGACTTTAAAATGGCGATTGCAGTTGCCCCAGTTACAAACTGGCGTTATTACGACAGCATTTATACAGAACGTTATATGCGTACGCCTCAAGAAAACGCCTCGGGTTACGACGACAATTCTCCAATCAATCATGTAGAAAAGTTAAAAGGAAAATATTTATTGATTCACGGCTCGGCAGATGATAACGTACACTACCAGAACACTATGGAGATGGTAAACGCAATGGTAAATGCCAATAAGCAATTCGACTTATTCATCTACCCGAATAAGAATCACGGAATTTACGGAGGCTATACACGTCTGCACTTATTCACTAAAATGACCAATTTCATTAAGGAAAACCTATAGTCGGTATTTTTTTTACTATTTTCGAAACTTATATTTAAAAAACCCTCCAATGACAAAAGACAACGAATTATTCGGACATCCTAAAGGACTCTTTGTTCTTTTCTTTACAGAAATGTGGGAAAGATTCTCTTACTACGGTATGAGAGCTATTTTAGTACTTTATTTAGTAACACAAACTACCGGAGATAATCCTGGTTTAGGATGGACTACTGGTGAGGCTTTAGCCTTATACGGATGGTACACGATGTTGGTTTATGTAGCTTCTATTCCTGGTGGATGGATTGCAGATAGAATTTTAGGTCAGAAAAAATCTGTTTTAATTGGTGGACTCATCCTTTGTTTAGGTCACGGTATTTTAGCCGTGGAGGAAATGTGGGCATTCTATACTGGTTTAGGATTAATCATTGCGGGTGTTGGTTTACTAAAGCCAAACATTTCTACTATGGTAGGTGGTTTATACGAATCTGGTGATAGCCGTAGAGATAGAGGATTTACTATTTTCTATATCGGTATTAACATCGGCGCTTTCCTTTCGAGTATAATTGTAGGGGTAATAGGTGAAGTTTACGGATGGCACTACGGATTTGGTTTAGCAGGTATCGGTATGTTGTTAGGACAAGTAGTTTATATGTGGGGCCAGAAACACCTTACCCATGTTGGGAATTTACTTTCTGAAACTTCAAATCCTGAAGACAAAAAGAAATTCGATCAACCTTTAACAAGTATTGAAAAAGATAGAATTAAAGTATTAATGCTTTCTTTCTTAATCGTAATTGTTTTCTGGGGTGCTTTTGAGCAAGCTGGTGGGTTGATGAATATCTATACTTTAGAAAAAACGAACAGAGTTATTGCTGGAATGACAATTCCTGCTTCTGTATTCCAATCTTTAAATGCTGCCTTCATCATCATCTTAGGGACTACAGTTGCTGGATACTGGGTTAAAAGATCTAGTAAAAATAAAGAAGCTTCTTCTTTATTCAAAATGTCAGTTGGTACCATGATTATGGGTCTAGGATTCTTGTTTATGACTGCTGCTTCGGCTCAATTTGAAGTACAAGGATCTTCTGCTATGTACTGGTTGGTATTTGCTTATTTATTCCACACTATTGGTGAGCTTTGTGCTTCTCCTGTAGCGCTTTCGTTTATCACTAAACTAGCTCCTGTAAAATATGGATCTATTATGATGGGTGTTTATTTTGCCATGACTGGTTTTGGAAATAAATTAGCTGGTTTACTTGGTGAGTCTGCCTCAGAATTAGGTGAATATGTAATCTTTACGGGTATTGCAATATTCTGTGTAGTATTCGGATTACTCATCCTTACACTACTTAAAAAGCTAAAAGTAATGACGCATGGTGCTGAAGACCACGAAGTGGAAATGCACTAAAACTTAAATTATTCAAAGCCTCCTCGAGTTCTCGAGGAGGCTTTTTTATTCTAAACACCCAAATCATGAGTACAACAACTACCTCCCACGACTTTTTCAAGTCTAATGTACTAGGGCATCCAGCCGGATTATTTGTATTGTTTTTCACCGAGATGTGGGAACGTTTCTCGTTCTATGGAATGAGAGTTTTACTGATCAACTTCTTAACCTATGCAGCTGTAGGAGCAAATCCAGGTTGGGAATGGACAGCAGAAAATGCGAGTGCACTATTTGGTACTTACGCCATGTTGTTATACCTCACACCAATTGTGGGTGGTGTTATAGCCGACAAATACACTGGCTATCGTTGGGCTGTAGTTATTGGAGCTTTAATAATGACTTTAGGGCATGTAGCGATGGCTTTAGAAACCGAGTTTATGCTCTACGTAGGTTTAGCGCTGTTGGTTATTGGTACCGGTTTCTTTAAACCCAATATGACCTCTATTATCTCTGAAATGTACAAAGACCTTCCAGAGAAAAAAGATGCTGCTTATACTATTTTCTATATGGGTGTAAACGCAGGTGCTTTCTTCGGGATGATGCTTTGTGGATACCTTGCAGAAAGAGTTGGTTGGTCTTGGGGATTTGGATTAGCAGGTATATTTATGCTTTTGGGTACTCTACAATTCTGGATGGCTAAGCCCCTTTTCGGGACTATAGGAGATGTACCTTCTAAGGTTCAAAAAGAACTAGAAAATCACACAGGAGAAATTGATTCACACGGCGAAGAAATTGCTTCTGAAAAGCCAAATCCATTTACACTTGTAGATAAAGTTTTAATTGTTATTTCTTCGGTTATCGGTTTGGCTTATGCCATTAACGATCCTATGTCTAAAATTGCAGGAATCGATTTATTCCCTTTTGAATTAGGAGTCCTTTCAGGACAATATGCAGTGGTCTTATTCGGATTACTTTGTTTCCTAACCCTAATAATTGGACGTATAACTAGATATACTAAAATCGTTCGGGATAGAATGATTGCAGTAATCATCTTTGCTTTTTTCACCGTATTCTTCTGGATGAGTTTCGAACAAGGAGCTACTTCATTGGTTCTTTTTGCTAGAGACTATGTGGATAGATCTTTGGTTGGTGATGGGCAAATGATATTCAATATCGTGAACACCTTACTAACCATTATTCCTTTAGCAATTATTTCGTGGGTTCTATACTTATTGAGTAAGCAAACCATGAAGAAAATCCCGGGTTCAAATTATGTTTTAGCCTTCTGCTTTTTAGGTATTTGGGGAATTGTTCTTTGGATGTTAGGAAGAGAATTTACAGCTACAGAATCTGAAATTACGGTGTCTTGGTTTAGTATTCTTAACTCTTTCTTTATCATCGCATTTGCTTCGGCCTTCTCTAAATGGTGGGACAGTAAACACAACCCGTCTGCAGCTGTTAAATATGGCTTAGGTTTGATTATAATGGCTGGTGGATTCGGATTCCTTGCTTTCGGTGCTTACGGAATTGAAGCCGGTGTAAAAGTGAGTATGGTTTGGTTGATTCTGGCCTACCTCTTCCATACTCTAGGAGAACTTTGTTTATCACCTGTAGGATTATCTTATGTATCTAAACTCGTTCCTGCTCGAATGATTGCCTTTATGTTTGGTATGTGGTACTTAGCAATTGCGATTGGTAATAAGCTTGCCGCAGTGTTAGGTGGTCAAATAGAAAATATAACAGAAGAATATAGCTTATCTACTTTCTTCTTAATATTCACCATCGTTCCGGCTATAGCAGGTCTTTTAGTGATGTTCTTAAATCCATTATTGAAGAAGTTAATGCACGGCGTAAAGTAACAGAATACAGGAGACGGAATTCAGGAGACAGAATCAAAAGACTATTTGTATTTCTTGATTTTATTTTCAAATTCTTAATTATCAACCTTTAACGTTAAACATTTCACTAAAACTACAATGGAATAATAATTGTAGTTTTGAAATAAGAAATCAAAAAGAATGAAGAAGATACTTTCCTTAGTAATTATCACAATAAGCTTAACGAGCTTACTTTTTGCGCAGAGCGATAAAATACATTGGCGTACAGTAGAAGAAGTAGCCGTATTACAAGAAACAGCTCCACGTAAAGTCCTTATGGATGTTTATACTACTTGGTGTGGTCCTTGTAAAATGATGATGAAAAACACCTTCACCAACAAGAATGTTATTGACTACATAAACGCCCATTTTTATGCTATTAAGTTTGATGCTGAAAGTGGAAAAGACATTACCTTCAAAGGAAACACATATACAAACCCAAGTTATATAGCTGGAAAACAAGGGAGGAAAGGTCAGCACCAGTTAGCGCAAGCTCTTGGAGTTAATTCCTACCCTACCATTATTTACATGGATGAGGAGATGAATGTAATTGCGCCTATTAAAGGCTATCAAACTCCAGACAAAATAGAATTGTATTTAAAGTTATTTGCTGAGAACATCTACTTAACAGTAAAGTCTCAGGAAGAATTTCAGGAATTCCAATCGAATTTCAAGCCTACTTTTCACTTGTTAAATTAATCTCAACTAGGCCTTTATAATTCACAAAGGACTCATCTCCTTTCATAGGTTTAGCCATCATATTATTGCTATCGGCAATACCGACACCGGCATACAAAAGGCACGCTTTCTTCTCGATAGCGTGCTTTTTCATTTTCTGCATCCAAGCCTTATCGTATTTCTGAGGATCAACAGGAAAAACAACCGTACGTACAAGAACAAAGAATAATTCCTTTTCGTTCTTCACACATACAAATTGAGGCGATTGTCCTAATTCACTCTTCACAGCTAAAAACTCAAAGCCATTCTGTTCCAAATGTTTACCAACATGGTTCATCCCAATTTGGTGTATTTCTTGTGTACTTAATTCCATAATACAAAGGTGTGAAACTAAAAAAGTCTCTTGAATAATTCAAGAGACTTTCGTTTTTAGGGTGGATGATGGGATTCGAACCCACGACCCCCGGCACCACAAACCAGTGCTCTAACCAACTGAGCTACAACCACCATTTTAACGAGTGCAAATATAGAATTATATTTTTTA
>Ga0208879_1002589_pt1 | contig 15694 bp, 12 predicted proteins | sample Knorr_S15_td_Bot_FD_185605 | JGI IMG/M metagenome (GOLD analysis project Ga0208879, IMG submission 185605) | Marine microbial communities from Southern Atlantic Ocean transect - Knorr_S15_td_Bottom_ad_5009_LV_A (SPAdes) (version 2) | ecosystem: Environmental > Aquatic > Marine > Oceanic | place... | reverse complement strand
CTCCCGATAGCTATTGGGATTCAAGGGAATTCATTATATATGCAACGCTCTGTCTTCTGTAGCAGCAAGAGCGGCTTCCTTAATTGCTTCGGTAAATGATGGATGCGCATGAGACATACGAGATATGTCTTCGGCAGATGCTCTGTATTCCATAGCAACAACAGCTTCAGCAATCATATCTGCTGCACGAGCACCTATCATGTGTACTCCTAAAATTTCGTCTGTGGTTTTATCTGCAAGTATTTTTACAAATCCGTCTAGATCCATACTTGCACGACTTCTACCGAGAGCTCGCATTGGAAACTGCCCAACTTTATAATCTATTCCAGCGTCTTTTAGTTCTTCTTCTGTTTTACCAACTGCTGCAACTTCTGGCCAGGTATAAATAACGCCTGGAATTAAATTATAATCGATATGTGGTTTTTGTCCCGAAAGAAATTCAGCAACCAAAATACCTTCTTCTGATGCTTTATGAGCCAGCATTGCACCTTTAATTACATCGCCAATCGCATAAATATTTGATGCAGATGTTTGTAAATGGTTATTTACTTCAATCTCTCCTCTATCTGTAAGTTTCACTCCCGCTGCTTGAGCATTTAAGCCATCAGTATAAGGACGACGACCTACTGACACCAAACAATAATCGCCTCTAAACTCGACTTGTTCGCCTTTTTTATTGTTTGTCTTTACAATAACTTCATCACCAACACGCTCCACAGATGTTACTTTGTGAGACACATTCATTTTAAATTTTGCCTTTTTAAAAACCTTATTTAACTCTTTAGATAATGAAGCATCCATTGTTGGAATAATTCTATCTAAATACTCAACAACAGTTACTTCAGAGCCTAATCTTCTATATACTTGTCCAAGTTCCAAACCAATAACACCTCCACCAATAACAATAAGGTGTTTCGGGATTTCCTTTAACTTTAAAGCTTCAGTTGAAGTGATGATGCGTTCTTTGTCTAACTTGATAAATGGCAAATTAGAAGGTTTACTTCCTGTAGCAATAATTATGTTCTTTGCTTCAATGTCTTCCGAAGAACCATCTGCTTTTACAATAGTAATATGGGTCGCATCTATAAAACTTCCCAAACCTTCGTAAACATTAATCTTATTCTTTTTCATTAAGAAATCGATTCCTCCGGTAGTTTGATCTACAACAGATTGCTTACGTGCAATCATCTTTTCAAGATTCACTTTAATCTCTCCAGAAATTTCAATACCATGTTCTTCAAAATGTTTTACAGCATCTTCGTAGTGATGCGACGAATCTAAAAGAGCTTTACTTGGTATGCAACCTACGTTAAGACAGGTTCCGCCAAGAGTTGTATATTTTTCGATAATGGCAGTTTTCATTCCCAATTGTGCACAGCGAATTGCTGCTACATAGCCTCCAGGACCAGAACCAATAATAGCTACATCGTATAGATTCATAAGTTTTTATATTTTTAGAATTGCAAAAATACAAATTTTGATTTATGAATTTTGATTTATGATTAATGAATTTTTTGCTGCATACTGAACACTGAAAACTCCAAGCTATTTAAGACGGAAAAGCCAGCATTTCTCCCATACCAACCGTAAACAACCAACAGCCATAAATAGCATGTTCAATAGTTACTAAAATAGTGGATCGTGTTTTATTAAACGTAATTGCGAAAAGAATTCCACCCAAAAAAGTGAGCAATAGTACTAAACTATTTCTGAAAAAAATATGTGCCAGTGAAAATACTATGGCATTTACAAAAACAAATACACTTCTGTTTTTAAACAGCATTTCGTAACGCTGAAAATAGAAAGTCCTATAAATGAGTTCCTGTGGATAAACCGAAAAGAAGCTATAAACAAATAAAATGAAGAGCCAAAGTTTCGGTTTATTGAGTAACACATTGAACAACGCTTCCTTTTCAGTAAACCAAACATAAGCCGTTGTAATTACAGCTATAACTATGAGTTTAAAGAATGTATGTTTCCAAAATTGTATCCAATTTAAGTTTTTCGACATTCTAAATTTACTTTTCTCAACTCTTAAAAGGACGAAGACAATATAAGCAAAGCCTAAAACTCCAATAACCAGTTTTATCTCAATTAAAATATTCAAAGCTAGACTTATAGGAAATACAATAAATAAAAGGAAGAATTCAATCAGTTTATATTGAGTGCTTTTCATGTGTTTATTTTATTGTTTTTTAACGGTCATCCCGTCCCGATAGTTATCGGGAGTTATCGGGACTGTTCGCTTTTAATCATTCCCTTGGGTGATAAGCTTTTTAACATGCTCGTTTCATGTATTCTATTACTTATTTAATTTTTAAGGAAACTAGCCAAACTAAAAACTCCACATAACGAGGAGTCTTTATAGTTAATACAACCTGTAGGCAGGTGCTTTAATACCTTGCATTCGTAACGAAACCTGCCTGACCTCTGTGATGAATGATGTGATCTTCAATAAATTGAAAGCCTTGTTCTTTAGTGAACTTTGGTTTATTAGGATCAAAAGGCACTTCAAATGTTTCACTTAAGCTTTCTGCATTCATACTTTAGTAAGTAGAAATTAGACTATCGAAAGCTTCAGTAATTACTTTAATACATTCTGCTTTAGATGCGCCTATCTCTTTTTCCGTCTTACCGATATTGGCTAACACTTCAGGATCCGTTGGCATTGGTTCACATTTTATAAACATATTTAATAAAAATTTAGATGACATACCAAGATGTGCCATTTGTTCGCCAAAACTTCTAACGGAGTCAGCAGGTTTAAAAGTGTACTTATCTTCTGGCATAGCTTCAGCTATCTCTAAAGTGTATGCTTTAGAAGATTCTAACATTTTACTATAAGATTTAGTCAAACTGTCTTTTGCAGAAGTATTTTCAACATTAACGAAAGCATTAGTACTTAACACAAATACACTAAAAACGAAATAAATAATAGATTTTTTTAAAATTATATTGATTTTTAATTGGATTTAAAAATAACAAATTTATAGTACGTATATCAATAATTTGCTAATTAATATTAAATGATTGTTGCTTAATTTTAATAATATTTATAATTTTTGTAACATTACAACAATAAAAAAAATCATAAAAATGCAAGACAACAAAAATATTTCTGAGCTTAAAGAAGATAATCAAAACATCATTGAAAACAAAGAACTTAATATTTGGGAAGCCTTAATTCCAGTTGTCATATTAATGGCAATGTTAGCTTATAACATATTTTTTGTTGAAGATCAAGAATGGTTTGGTGCCTACACAAACCAGATTATTTTATTACTTGGAGGTGGTATTGCAGCTATTGTCGGCTTGTATAACAAAGTGTCTTTTAGAAGAATGCTAACCGAAATCTGGGAGAACTTAAGAAGTGTTTATGTGCCCATTATGATACTCTTTCTCGTTGGTGCTTTGGCTGGAACATGGCTGGTTAGTGGTGTTATTCCGGCAATGGTTTATTATGGATTGCAAGTATTAAGTCCCGGGATATTTTTACCAGCTTCTGTAATTATTTGCGCCGTAATTTCTATAGCTACAGGAAGTTCATGGACTACTTCTGCAACTGTAGGGATTGCTTTAATCGGTATTGGAACAGCGTTAGGAATAAACCCAGGAATGATTGCCGGAGCTGTAATTTCCGGTGCTTATTTCGGAGATAAAATGTCGCCTTTAAGCGATACTACAAACCTTGCTCCTGCTATGGCTGGAACCGATTTGTTTACACATATAAGGTATATGGCTATTACAACTACACCAACAATTTTGATAACTTTAGTAGTCTTCGGAATTATAAGCATGAATATTAAGACTTCTGGAAGTGCTGACGTAAGCAATTTATTAGAATCAATTAATAGTACTTTTAATATTACTCCGTGGCTTTTTCTAGTACCTTTATCAGTTGTTGTTTTAATCCTTTTTAAAACTAAACCACTCATTGCTTTAGGAACAGGAGTAACTTTGGCTGTTGTATTTGCTTTAATTTTTCAACCGGAAATTCTAACCAGCTTATCTGAATCTAAATTTGGAGCTATTGTGAATTCAGTTCTGACTGATACACAAATCAATACCGATAATGAAAAACTAAACGACCTATTCTCTGCTGGAGGAATGAAAGGTATGCTTTGGACCATCTTCCTCATTATTTGTGCTATGGTTTTTGGTGGTGTTATGGGTGCTATTGGTGCTTTAGCAAGAATTACAAGGGCTTTGCTCTCTATTGCAACAACAGTTTTTGGTTTATTTGCAACTACTGTAATAAGCTGTTTAGGATTAAATGTAATTGCTTCCGATCAATATTTAGCGATTGTTATTCCAGGAAAAATGTTTAAAAAAGCTTTTGATGACAGAGGTTTAGCTCCCGAAAATTTAAGTAGAACACTTGAAGATTCTGGTACAGTAACATCTGTGTTAATTCCTTGGAACACTTGTGGTGCTTACCAATCTGGAGTTCTCGGTGTTGGAGTTGGAGAGTATTTTGTGTATGCCGTGTTTAATTGGTTAAGCCCATTTACTACACTGTTTTTCGCTGCTCTAAATATTAAAATCAGACAGCTAACTACAAAATCGGTAGAACCTGTAGTTGTATAAAAAATAATTCTTTTCGTTGTTTTAAATTAAAAAATTATCAGTTTAGTAAATCAATGAAATTACTTCAAAAACGATTGTTGGACTGAAAAAATGTTTAAGTAAACAATAGAATTGAGAATATTAAGAGGTGGCCTGTTGCCAGACCACCTCTTAATGTTAAATAGCTATTTTACGAGATTGGTGTTACAGTCAAGCTAAATCAAAACGGTCAAGGTTCATTACCTTTGACCATGCAGCTACAAAGTCTTGTAAAAACTGCTCTTGAGAATCCTCACATGCGTAAACTTCAGCGAGAGCACGTAGCTCTGAGTTTGAACCGAAGATAAGATCAGCTCGGGTTCCTGTCCACTTGAGATTACCGGTTGCACGATCACGACCTTCAAAAACACGTTCTTCTTCTGTAGTTGCCTTCCAGGTTGTTCCTAAATCAAGTAGATTAACAAAGAAGTCATTGGTGAGCGCTTCCGTATTATTGGTAAAAACACCGTGATTGGATTTATCGAAGTTCGTTTTAAGGACACGCATACCGCCAACCAAAACTGTCATCTCAGGTGCAGAAAGTGTTAAAAGTTGTGCTCTGTCTACTAACAATTCTTCTGCAGATGTAGAGTGTTGTACTTTAAGGTAGTTTCTAAACCCGTCAGCATTTGGCTCTAGCACATCGAATGATTCAGTATCGGTTTGCTCCTGTGAAGCATCTGCACGACCAGGGATAAAAGGTACTGTCACATTGTGACCTGCATTCTTCGCTGCCTGCTCAATACCTGCACATCCACCTAAAACTATTAAGTCTGCAAGTGAAATCAACTTACCATCAGTTAGAGCGCTGTTAAATTCTTTTTGAATACCCTCTAGAATTTTTAAAACTTTTGATAGTTCAGTTGGGTTGTTTACTTCCCAATCTTTCTGTGGTGCAAGGCGAATACGTGCGCCATTAGCGCCACCACGTTTATCTGATCCACGGAAGGTTGCTGCTGAAGCCCAAGCAGTAGATACTAATTGGGATACAGACAGTCCTGAAATAAGGATTTTACTCTTTAGTGAAGCAATGTCCTGATAATCAATCAATGAATGCGTAACAGTTGGGATAGGGTCTTGCCAAATCAACTCTTCTTTAGGAACTTCTGGTCCAAGATAGCGAGCGATTGGTCCCATGTCACGATGCGTCAGTTTGAACCATGCACGAGCAAAAGCATCTGCGAACTCGTCCGGATTCTCAAAGAAGCGTCTTGAAATTTTCTCATAGGCAGGATCTTCTCTTAAAGAGATATCGGTTGTTAGCATAATTGGTGTATGACTTTTAGCAGAGTCATGCGCATCTGGCACTGTTCCTTCACCTGCACCTCCCTTTGGTTTCCACTGGTGAGCACCAGCTGGACTCTTCGTTAGCTCCCATTCATAGCCAAATAGATTCTCAAAGAAGTTATTACCCCACTTAGTTGGTGTTGTAGTCCATGTTCCTTCAAGACCACTGCTAATCGTATCGCCTGCATTTCCTGTGCCATATGTATTTTCCCAACCAAGGTTTTGTTTTTCAATGCTAGCAGCTGCAGGTTTACTACCAACGTACTTGTCTGGATCGGCAGCACCATGGGTTTTACCAAATGTATGACCTCCCGCAATAAGTGCGACAGTTTCTTCGTCGTTCATAGCCATGCGACCGAAAGTCTCTCTTATATCGTGAGCAGCTGCAATGGGGTCAGGGTTTCCGTTTGGACCTTCTGGATTAACATAGATCAATCCCATTTGAACAGCACCGAGAGGATTCTCGAGTTCGCGATCACCCGTGTAACGCTTGTCTCCTAGCCACTCGGTTTCGGAACCCCAATAGATATCTTGCTCTGGCTCCCAAACATCCTCACGTCCACCAGCAAAACCGAACGTATCGAATTCCATAGATTCCAGGGCACAGTTACCAGCGAGAATCATCAAATCTGCCCACGAAATTTTCTTTCCATATTTCTTCTTTATGGGCCATAATAGCAAACGCGCCTTATCCAGATTTACATTATCGGGCCAACTATTGAGTGGGGCAAAACGTTGAGTGCCTGAGCCTGCACCACCACGACCATCAGCTATACGGTATGTCCCAGCACTGTGCCAAGCCATACGAATAAAGAATGGTCCATAGTGACCGTAATCGGCTGGCCACCAGTCTTGCGATGTAGTCATCAAATCGAAGATATCTTTCTTAATAGCATCCAAATTGAGACTTTTGAACTCTTTAGCGTAGTTAAACGCCTTACCCATGGGATCAGATTTAGAGGAATTTTGACGGAGGATATTTAATTTCAACTGATTAGGCCACCAGTCTTGGTTTGAGGTCCCACCACCAGCACTTTGCTTTTGAACTCCGCCCATAAACGGACACTTATTTTCATTATTCATATTTATAGTTTTATACTTTTATTTAATTTTTAAAATTACTATTTTTAAACACATCAACAAAATTGATTGTTTCTATATTTGTATAAAATTAACTTATAAAATCTTAAACTATATTAGGTTTGTTTAAGCTCTATAAAAATATTATTTTTACAGTATAACTTATAAAAAAATTATGGCAACAGTAACATTAAAAGGAAACCCGATACAAACTTCTGGCGAATTACCAAAAATTGGTGAAAAGGCTCCAGACTTTAAATTAACAGCAACCGATTTATCTTCAAAAAATTTAAGTGATTTTTCAGGGAGTAAAATCGTTTTAAATATCTTCCCAAGTATCGACACAGGAACCTGCGCAGCTTCCGTAAGGCAATTTAACAAAGAGGCAAGTGAGCTAGAAAATACTCATATATTATGTATTTCTCACGATCTCCCTTTTGCTCATTCGCGTTTTTGTGGAGCTGAAGGATTGGAAAATGTAATAAGTTTATCCGATTATAAAGATGGTAACTTCGGAAAAGCCTACGGAGTTAATTTCATTAATGGTCCGCTTGAAGCATTACTTTCCCGAAGTATCGTCGTTATCAATGAGCAAGGAGTTGTTACATATACCGAACAAGTTCAAGAAACTGTTGAAGAACCAAATTATAGTGCTACACTCGATGCTTTATTATAATGACTAAAAAAAAATATTTTATACTAAATCGATTAAAAAGTGTTAGATATGCTTTTAAAGGTGCTTACCTCTTGATTACTACCGAAGCAAGTTTAAAATTGCAGTTTTTTATTGGTGTTATAATGACAATAGCTGGATTTTACTACCAATTATCTCCAATAGAATGGATAATTCAAATACTTACAATTGCATTAATAATGGCAATTGAAGGCTTAAATACAGCTATCGAAGAAATGGCAAATTTTGTACATCCTGAATATCATAAAAAAATTGGCTTAATAAAAGACCTTTCGGCTGGAGCAGTTTTTATTTTTGCAATTGCAGCTATAATTGTTGGTTGTATTATTTATTTTCCGAAGATTTTTTAAATACTAACTCTTTAGGATAAACGTTTGTAATTTGTATTTTTGTTTCAACTAACAAAGGGTTAATGGCCAAGAAAAAAAGAGCAGCAAAAAGTAATAGAAAATTAAGTTTAGCTTTATCAAATCAACAAAAATTAGTGCTTGGTAGTTTGTTGTTAATTCTTGGTATTTTACTTTTTATAGCATTTCTTTCCCATATTTTTACCGGAGAAGCAGATCAAAGTACTTTATCTGAATTTACATCTAGAGATGTTGAAACAAAAAATTGGTTAAACAAAATTGGTGCTTGGGCTAGTGACTTGTTTATTTATCGTGGCTTTGGTGTAGCATCCTTTATCTTTTCTGGATTGATTTTTATTTCAGGCATATATATACTACTCGGAATTAACAAGGCCAGATTAGGTCGTCATTGGTTTTGGGGAACACTTATCGTAATTTGGATTTCTATCCTTTTTGGTTTTCTTGCAAATAATAATCCGCTACTTGGAGGCACTATTGGGTTTGAAATGAACGATTTGCTTCAAGACTACATTGGGAAAATTGGAACTGCACTCCTACTCGTTTTGGGTTTAATCACATATTTAGCCATTAGATTGAAAGTAACAGCCCAACAATTTGGTAAGTTATTTAAATCGGCAGAAAAAGAAATTGAAAGTGAATTTGATTCTGAAGAAAGCCATGAATTTGTTCCTATAGATAATGATTTAACGGCTGAAGCTTATGATATCAAATCTGCTTTTGAAGTAGAGTTAGAAAATTTAGAACCAACAATAGCAAAGCATTCAAAACCTAAAAACGACGAGGAAGAATTAACCATTAAAATCTCTCAAAAAGCTGAAAATATTGAAATAGAAGTTGAAACTATGACCGAAGAAAAATCAGAAACTGATAATCTTGCAAACAAACTTATAGAAGATTTTGGGAAGTTTGATCCAACGCTTGAACTTGGTAATTACCAATTTCCTCCATTAGATTTATTAAAAAAATATAATGAAGACATAAGCGTTAACAAAGAAGAACTTGAAGACAATAAAAATAGGATTGTAGAAACGCTTCGCAACTATAATATTGGAATTAAAAGTGTTAAAGCAACTATAGGTCCAACGGTAACGCTTTACGAAATAATTCCGGAAGCTGGTGTTCGGATTTCAAAAATTAAAAATTTAGAAGACGATATTGCACTTTCACTCTCAGCTCTTGGTATTCGTATTATCGCTCCAATGCCAGGAAAAGGTACAATTGGTATTGAAGTTCCTAACAAAAATGCAACCATAGTATCGATGTACTCGGTAATTGCATCTCAAAAATTTCAGAAAGCAGAAATGGAATTACCTATTGCTCTTGGCAAAACAATAAGCAACGAAACGTTTGTGGTTGACTTGGCAAAAATGCCACATTTGCTTATGGCTGGAGCAACAGGACAAGGAAAATCGGTTGGAATCAATGCTGTGTTAGCATCACTGCTTTACAAAAAGCATCCTGCAGAAGTTAAATTTGTTTTGGTTGATCCTAAAAAAGTTGAGCTTACACTTTTTAATAAAATCGAGCGTCACTATCTTGCTAAACTTCCAGATAGCGAAGAAGCCATTATTACAGATAATACGAAAGTTATCAATACTTTAAATTCGTTATGTATTGAAATGGATAATCGTTATGAATTGCTAAAAAACGCATTTTGTAGAAATATAAAAGAATACAATACAAAATTTAAAGCTCGTAAATTAAATCCAAATGATGGACATCAGTTTTTACCATATATTGTTCTGGTTGTTGATGAGTTTGCAGACTTAATAATGACAGCTGGCAAAGAGGTAGAAACACCTATTGCTCGTTTAGCGCAATTGGCTCGTGCCATTGGCATACATTTAATTATTGCTACACAAAGACCATCCGTTAACGTAATAACAGGACTAATAAAAGCTAACTTTCCAGCGCGAATCGCATTTAGAGTAATCAGTAAAATAGATTCAAGAACAATTTTAGATAGCTCCGGAGCAGACCAACTTATAGGTCGTGGCGATATGCTTTTTACACAAGGCAACGACCTTACTCGTGTGCAATGTGCTTTTATAGATACTCCAGAAATAGAGCGCATTACAGAGTTTATTGGTTCCCAAAAAGCGTATCCCGATGCACACTTACTTCCTGAATATATTGGTGAAGAAAATGGCATAGGTCTTGAAATAGATATTTCGGATAGAGACCAACTCTTTAAACAAGCTGCCGAAATAATAGTTACCTCACAACAAGGTTCTGCTTCGTTATTGCAACGTAAGTTAAAATTAGGATATAACCGAGCAGGGCGTTTAATAGACCAGTTAGAAGCCGCTGGGATTGTTGGTCATTTTGAAGGCAGTAAAGCTCGACAAGTATTAGTGCCAGATCTTGTTGCTCTTGATAAGCTTTTAGAAAGTGAACGAGAATGATGACATTAATAAAAAAAGATGTATGACCGCTTCGCTGAAAGAAAAAAGAAAAAAGACTTGATTTTAGATTGTTAACAATCCGTTTAGTACTGATTATAAAAACATAAAATTGAAGGAATGAGAATAATTAAAAGTAAGCTCTCTAAAATAAAAACTTTTGAATTATTTTATTTTTGGAATAAATGGAGTTTCAAAATTTTGAATCGAACAAAAAATTAAGTTTAATTATATAAGATATCCACTTTCGTGGGCAATACTATGAAACGGGCATGCCAAAAGATTATTACTCAAGAGAATGATTAATAGCGAATAGTCCCGATAATTATCGGGAAGACCTTTGAAAAACAATAAATATAAACACATGAAAAATATATTAGTAGCAATAGCCTTGATTTTTACTGGATTCGTGTTTGGGCAAGATTCAGTAAAAGCACTTCTCGATGAAGTTACTGCCAAAGTAAAATCTTACGAAAATATTTCTATTGATTTTAAATATGTATTACAAAACACTGAAGAAGATATTAGACAAGAAACACGAGGTGACGTTGTTATGCAAGGCGAAAAATATGTGCTTAACATTTTAGGTATAACCAGAATTTATGATGGAAAAACGCTTTATAGCATTAGCCCTGAAGATGAAGAAGTCACTATTTCTACTGAAAATATAGAAGACGAAAATACAATTACACCAAGTAAAATGTTGTCCTTTTACGAAAATGGTTACAATTACAGCATGGATATTCTTCAAAATATAAATGGTAGAAAAATACAGTATGTAAAATTAATACCTATAGATTCAAAATCAGAAATTAAACATGTGTTATTAGGTATCAATGTTAATACCAAGAACATCTATAATTTAATTGAAATAGGAAGTAATGATACTAAAACAACACTTACTGTTAATTCTTTTAAAACAAATGAGCCCTTATCAAAAACCTTATTTACTTTTGATAAAAGTAAGTACAAAAATTATTACATCAATAAATTAGACTAAGTTTTCTCTGTGAAAATATTAGATAGATACATACTAACAACCTACTTAAAAACTTTTTTTAGCGTATTTATTATACTCATGCTAATTTTCGTTTTACAATCAGTATGGTTGTATATTACTGAACTTGCAGGAAAAGATTTAGATATTAGTGTAATCGCTAAATTTTTAGTCTATGTTACTCCCAGACTTATCGTTTTGGTGTTACCATTAACCATTTTATTAGCTTCAATAATGGTGTTTGGCAGCTTTGCTGAAAACTATGAGTTTGCTGCGATGAAATCTACCGGAATATCCTTGCAACGGGCTATGAGAAGCTTGAGTATTTTTATTGTAGGATTGGCAATTACCACTTTTTTATTTGCTAACAATGTGATGCCCTGGGCAGAATTTAATTTTTATAATTTAAGAAAGAATATTGCAAAAGTAAAACCAGCCTTGGCAATTGCAGAAGGTCAATTCAATCAACTTGGTAGTATAAACATAAAAGTTGATGAAAAAAGTGGCGATCGTGGGCAATATCTAAAAGGCGTTATCATTCATCAAAAGAAAGGAAATTCTCCTGGAAATTATACAGTTATAATTTCAAAAACAGGAGAACTTGCAAGTAGCGAAGATTCCGATGTACTCAAATTAGTCCTCTTCGATGGTAATTTTTATGACGCACTTCAGCCCAAAGATTTTAAAGAGAGAAATAAAAAACCATTTGTAAAAAGTTACTTTGAAAAATACACTATAAATGTAGATCTTTCAAACATCAATAATGTTGATTTCGATATAAAAGACGTGACTACTAAATACAGTATGCTTAATGTTAAAGAGTTGAATTATTCCATCGACTCTTTAAATAAAATAAAAACGAACACATATAAAGAGCTAGCAACAACAATGTATAATCGCTCTACTGTAGCTGCTTTAAATTCTAATATAAATCCAAAAAAAACAGATTCAGTATTTCAGAAAAATAGTATTTATGAATTATTCAAACCATTTAAGAATGTTCAGCTTATAGATGTTGCCATAAATTCGGTTAACAGTACCAATCAAATTATAAATGCTAAGAAAAGAGAAATTGCTTTAAAAGAAAAAATCATAAATAAACATATAATCTCTTTTTATGAAAAATTTGCTTTAGGGTTTGCATGTATCATACTGTTTTTTATTGGCGCACCTTTAGGAGCTTTAATCAGGAAAGGCGGTTTTGGTTTACCAATCATTATTGCAATCATTTTATTTTTAACCTATCATTTTATTGGCATTTTTGCTAAAAATAGTGCTGAAGATAGTACTTTAAACCCTGTTATTGCCACTTGGCTTTCTACGCTTTTTATGCTTCCTTTAAGTGTTTATCTTACTAACAGGGCAACAAAAGACAGGAGTTTACTCGATTTAGATGCTGTACTTATTCCAATTAAAAAACTTTTAAGCAAAAAAGAAGATGTACAGGTTGAAGACCACACTTTGTTAGATGTAAATTCTGAAGCCTATAGTCATTTATTGAATTATTCAAACGATAAACTTATCGATATTTTAAAGAATTATCGCCAGTACGAATTACATATTAGTTACTACAATACTGCTTTACAACTACTAGATTCCAGAGGTTTAAGTAAACAGGATCTGAAGTTTGGAGGTAATCTTATAAATGAAAATTATGAAAATGCTTTACGGTATAAGAATGATTATAGCTTCAATTCAGTTTTGGCATTTAAACTTTATTTTATTTCTCTGTTTTCAGATATTGTTGGAGCTGTATTAAATAATAATGGTTTTCCAGCCATTGGATTAATACTAATTATTATTGGAATGTTAGCAACGTTGAGTTATTTGATATATCTATTTAAATCGGTTATGAATTTGTCAAACTTTTACAAATTAACTACTAACAAAAATAGCATCAATATTCTTGCTTTACTTGTATTAGGAATTCCGCTTTATTTCTTAATATATTTTAACTACAAAAAGAAATTAGATGAAGATATTAGACTTATTATATAGTGAATAATGTAGTATCTTTGCGTTTTAATAAAAACTTATGATAACTACTGTGCAAACTGCAGAAAACAACATAGATATTAAACTAAATACCATTGAAGACGCCATAAACGATATTCGCCAAGGCAAAGTAATTATTGTTGTAGATGATGAAAATCGTGAAAATGAAGGCGATTTCATTGCTGCTGCAGAAAAGGTAACTCCAGAGATGATTAATTTTATGGCTGCTCAAGGTCGCGGATTAATTTGTGCACCACTTACCGAAGATAGATGTGAGGAACTGGATTTACAGATGATGGTAAAAAACAATACCGATATGCATCATACACAATTTACTGTTTCGGTAGATTTAATTGGTCATGGCTGTACAACCGGAATTTCTGTACAGGATAGAACAAAAACAATACAAGCTCTTGTTAAAGATAAGACAAAAGCTTTCGACCTCGGACGACCAGGACATATTTTTCCGTTACGAGCAAGAAATGGTGGTGTTTTACGTAGAACAGGACATACAGAAGCTGCTGTAGATATAGCACGATTGGCTGGTTTTAAACCTGCCGGTATTCTTGTGGAAATATTAAATGAGGATGGAGACATGGCGCGTTTACCACAACTAATAAAAGTGGCAAAAAGGTTTGATTTAAAAATTATTTCGATTGAAGATTTAGTGGCTTACCGCATGGAACACGATTCCTTAATTGAGAAAAAAGAAGACTTCGAGATAGAAACCCGTTTTGGAAGTTATCGTTTAAGAGCATACCAACAAACTACTAATAATCAAATACATATATCTTTAACTAAAGGTATTTGGAGTCCTAATGAACCTGTACTTACTAGAATAAACGCCACCTTGGTCAACAATGATATTCTAGGAACACTTACCAATAACGCAGACAAGAAATTAGACGACATGTTTAAAGTGATCAATGATGCAGGTAAAGGTGCTATCGTATTTATTAACCAACAAAGTCAATCAATGAATCTTTTAAAACGTCTCAATATTTTAAAGGAAACACAAATACCAAACAAAGTTGTAAAAGCGCCAAGAATAGAAATGGATACCAAAGATTTTGGTATTGGTGCTCAAATACTTCACGACTTAAACATACATAAATTACGATTAATCTCTAATGCCAAACAAACCAAACGTGTTGGTATGATTGGATATGGGCTTGAGATTGTAGAATATGTGAGATATTAAAACAGTTCTTCATTTATACATCTTACCATTTTTCGTGCTCTTTCTTTTACTTCATCCTCTGTCCAGGAAAGTTTTATTAAACAAGAAATATTACGTCTAATATAATGGTCGGATTGTGGAAAGGTTTTAGTATGCAGGTATTTTAACCCCTCTTTAACTTCGGCAGAAAGCGGATATAAGGTTTTTAAATCTTTAAGATGTTGCCACTCGCGTATGTAATGCCAATTATTATCGTAGTAATGAAAACAAGCATCTATTCCATTTTCTCTAAATGCTTCTGAAACTTTACGCGCAATTTCCAAATCGGGTAAAAAGAAGCTTAAAAACGAATAACTTTCTTCGCCTCCTTCCGGAACAGTTCTAAATATAATTTCAGGAATTTGTGATAATGCTTTACGAATAATAGTATAATTTTTCTTTTGAATGGCTACAAATTCGTCTAAACGTTTTAATTGTGCCAGACCAACAGCAGCATGAAGTTCTGAAATTCTAAAATTATAACCCAAAAACGGATGTGTTTCAGCTCCTCTGTCATTGCCAACATGATCGTGACCATGATCGCTAAAATGGTCGGCGTTTTTATAATAGCTTTCGTTATTGGTCAATACTGCTCCACCTTCTCCACAGGTAATAATCTTTACATAATCTAAAGACAAACAACCTAAATCTCCAATGCTTCCTAATGGTCGTCCATGATAAGTTGCTCCAGTAGCTTGAGAGGAATCTTCGATTAAAATAAGATTGTGTGTTTTACAGATAGATTGTAACGCATCAAGATTCGCCATACTTCCACACATGTGTACTGGCATAATGGCTTTTGTTTTTGGAGTGATAGCTTTTTTAACTGCTTCAGGGTCTAATGTTAATGTGTCATCAATGTCAACCAAAATAGGAATTGCGCCAAGCATCAAAACAGCTTCAAAACTTGCGACAAAAGTAAATGTTGGGATAATTACTTCGTCTCCTGCTCCAATACCTGCAGATGCTAATGCAATAGTTACAGCTGCTGTACCACTTGACACTAATTGTGCATGTTTTACTTGCAATTGGGTTTCTAATTCACGT
>Ga0208879_1002588_pt1 | contig 15698 bp, 9 predicted proteins | sample Knorr_S15_td_Bot_FD_185605 | JGI IMG/M metagenome (GOLD analysis project Ga0208879, IMG submission 185605) | Marine microbial communities from Southern Atlantic Ocean transect - Knorr_S15_td_Bottom_ad_5009_LV_A (SPAdes) (version 2) | ecosystem: Environmental > Aquatic > Marine > Oceanic | place... | reverse complement strand
AGATATCATTTTCTATAAACCAGATGTTGAAGGAGTGGCCCGGGCCGGAATCGAACCAGCGACACAAGGATTTTCAGTCCTCTGCTCTACCAACTGAGCTACCAGGCCACAAACAACCTTTTTAAACTATTAGGAGACTGGTAGCGAAGTTGTCAAACTGCTTGTCCGCCTTCGGCGGGACCTACCAGGTCACATAAGGATTGGGTTTGCTACAAAAAAAGCGGGAAAAATTACCGGCGGGTCTTCGCAAAACAAAAAGAATTAATGCAAAATAAGCCTAAAGACTTATCTCTTGTATCATCTCCGGAATCCCCATAGTTTTCCCGACATTTTTTGAAGGGTTTTGTTGATCATGTCACGACGGAAAACGTTGGTCTTAGCCACACATAATACACATAAACAATCTGAGATGAATTCTATTTTAACTGGATTGGGACTAACCATAATCGGATTGGACAAATTTCCCGAGATAAAGGACATAGAAGAAACGGGAACAACGCTCATTGAAAACGCATTGATTAAAGCAAGGACTATTCAAGCAATAACGGGGCTTCCATCTCTGGCTGATGACACAGGATTGGAAGTAGATGCATTAAATGGTTCTCCTGGGGTTTACTCAGCTCGGTACGCTGGTGAAAATGCAACCTTTGAGGAGAACGTAACTAAAATGTTGGTCGCATTAAAGGGAATTCCTGACGAAAAAAGGACAGCTAGGTTTAGGACAGTTTTAGCTTTTGTAGATTCTAATTCGGAACTCTGTGAAAATGGAGTCATAGAAGGAAAGATTACTAAAAAAGCTTATGGGATAGATGGATTTGGATATGATCCTATATTTAGACCAAAAAATTATGATTTGACATTTTCGGAAATGCAATCTGAGCAGAAAAATAGAATTAGTCATCGTGCAATAGCATTAGGTAAAATGAAAATAATTTTAGAAACATATTATAAAAAAGGAGAGTTTATCGACTAGAACGATATCAGGTTAATCAAGACTGAACTTGATCTTTCAAAAACAAACTCAACTTTTCTTTTTCCGATTCGTATTAATCGGTTTATGGGGATTCCTTTCCCTAGGGCACCTCTGTGCCCAGAATTCAGATTCAATTTTAACCGTGGAGTCACGGACAATATTACTTCCCGATTACATTCCATCTTCCCCTTATGTAATCAATCCATTTCCTCAACCATCACCCTCATTGATACAGCCATTAGATTCTTTACAAACACCCATTGGTATTTTAGAATTCCCATTTGAATCAAAAAAGATGGATATAGAATTATCGTGGGATTGGAAAATAATTACGATATCCGAAACCGTAGATGGGTTTAATGTGAAAATGCCCTTTACTGCTTCAGTGGAATGGTATTTGGAAGTGTTTCACCAACGGGCATGGCATAAAAAATTCTTAGAAACTATGCAAGCTACAGCAAAAGACGACACGCGCCGCCGCCGAGGTCAGATGTTAGAAGTAGTTGGCGTGGATATTGGCCGCTTGGGTAGAGCATCTCTACGGGTGAGTGGTAATGTGAATATTAATGGTAAAATGGTTTTTCAAGACCAAGAACTTGTCCGATCTACTTTGAATCAAACCCAAAACACTCATCTTGAATTTGACCAGAAACAAAATTTAAATATTCAAGGAAAAATTGGAGATCGAATCACTGTAGCCATGGATCAAGATTCTGAACGTGACTTTGATTGGGAAAATAATATTCGTATATCTTACGAAGGGTACGAGGATGATATTATCCAAAAAGTAGAAGCTGGGAATATTTCACTATCATTGCCATCGACAAAATATGTTACATTTTCTGGAAAAAACCAAGGCTTGTTCGGGATCAAAGCCATTTCAAAATTAGGTCCTATTGATATCACTACCATTGCATCAATCGAAAAAACAAAGAAAGAACAAAAAGAATGGGAAGGTGGTGGACAAAGTAGCATCCAAAAGATCCGAGATGTGGATTGGATTAAAAATAGATACTTTTTTATTCATCCATGGTTCAGAGATGGAGCAGATACAGTAGCAATGCATGAAAACATTCTTAAATCAGTCACAATTGAATCATTCTATCCTCTCATTGAGGGGATACACAATATTTCAAAAACAAATGTGATTGTAAAGAATTTTGAATTATATAAATCGGTTACAACCAATGACGCAAATGCTATGACTGGGGTTGCCTATATTGATCCAGTAAATCCTGGTGATACGACTTATGTAGATGATAAAGAGGAAGGAAGTTTTATTAGATTGGATCAAGGTGCAAATTATTCGGTATATCCTGATTTAGGATTTATTCGGATTCGTGACCAAGTATCCCAAGATATATTAGCTTGTACATTTGTTCTGTCTGATCGAATTACAGGTGATACTCTTTTAGTGGTCGGCGCCGGACCAGATTCCCTGGGTACCAATTTATCCCTCATGATGCTAAAACCTAGGAGTAGTCATCCAAATCATCCAACTTGGCCATTGATGTTTAAAAATGTTTACTATCTTGGAACAAGGGAGATAAATCCAGATGGTTTTGATGTAAAAATATATAACACTATTTCCACACCGGTTTCTGAACGGGATAAGACCAGTAGCTTACCCTACATCACTCTTTTTGGATTAGATAGTTTAGATGAAAATGGAAAAAGGAATTTTGACGAAGTCATTGATTATACTCTTTCTAATATTGTGAATATGGATGACGGAGAAATTATGTTTCCTGCACTACACCCATTTGCACATATCGATTCGTTGGAAGGAGGAAATAAAACAACCCAATTAGCAAATCAACTTGGGCCGGGTATTTTATATTCATCAACCGTTAATTCAGAAGTAAATGCTGACCATAGATGGTCTATTGAAGCTTCCTATACCAATCAAAGTTCCACCATAAATCTTGGATTTATGTTGGTTGAAGGAAGTGAAGAGGTCATTCAGAATGAAGTGCACTTGAAACGTGGATTAGATTACAATATCGATTATTTTACAGGAACTATTGTATTATTGGGGGATGCTGCAAATGATCCCAATGCAAAGCTAAAGATTAATTATGATAAACATGAATTGGTCTCATTTGATAAGAAAACTATTTTTGGAACCCGAGCCCAAATGGATCTTGGGAAACCAAATTCATTTATAGGAGCGACTGCCCTTTATTTTAATCAATCAATTATTAATGAAAAAGTGGAAGTGGGGTATGAACCCACCCGGAACTTTATTTGGGATTTAAATGGTCGGTACGAGTGGGAAATGGATGGAATGACTAGAATGCTGGACAGGCTTCCTCTTATTGATGCAGATAAAATGTCATCCTTAACAGTGGAAGCTGAAATCGCTCAAGTTATGCCAAATCCAAATTCCATAGGTAACCCGGAAACAGGGGATCCAGACGGGGTTGCATTTATTGATGATTTTGAAGGAAGTAAACGAACCACGTCTCCATCAATCCAACGACGTTTCTGGAAATCATCATCGGCACCATTACGATTTAATGAAATTGGTTCAACTTTTAGTGATGAGCTTAAGCAGCGTCATCGTGGATATCTTTATTGGTTTAACCCTTATGTACCCTACCGAACAAAAGAGATTTGGCCGAATCAATCCACATCTTTAAGAGCCGGTAATGAAACAACTGATGTTCTTATAATGAGATATAAGGCAAGACAGCATCAAAAAGATATTAATCCAGATTCACTTTGGGTGGGTGTTACAACATTCCTTTACTCTGGGGATCATGACCAAACTGAGAGTAAATTTTTCGAAATTTGGTTAAAGGGAGAATCAGGGAAATTGCAAGTTGATCTTGGGAAAATTTCAGAAGATTCTGATGGAAATGGTATTTTGAATACAGAGGATATCCCAGGTATAGGACAATCGAAAGGAAATACTTTTCTCGAAGATGATGAAGATACAGGCGTTGACGGATGTTTCGATTTATTTGAAGACGGCTGGGGAACATGCTTGGATACTTTAGGGTCAACTTATAACGAATACGTAGGTACCGGAGAAACAGTCATAATTAATATAGCATCGGATGTTGATCCGGATGATCCAAATGGAGATAATTGGCATTACGAATCGGGAAGTAATAATTATACAAAAGTAAATGGGACAGAGGGGAATGGAACAGGATCTAAAATTCAGGAAGGTGGTAAATACCCGGACACAGAAGATCTCGATCGTTCAAGGTTTTTGAATACAATAAACGATTATTATTCGACTAATTTTATGTTAACCGATACAACATACCTTGCAGGCGAGACAGAAAAGGATGGCGCTCCAACTGGTTGGCGATTATTTCGAATACCATTAGCAGAATTTTCAAAAGTAAAAAGTATTGAATGGAATGAGATCCAATATGTTCGTTTAGCAGTTTCAGGTTTGGATTCCTCATTGAGACAACTCCAGATTGCAAGAATGGAAATTGTGGGGAATGAGTGGCAGGAAATGGGGATTATTTCTCCAAGCAATTTGAATAATGAATTACCTTTTGCAGATAAAAATAAGCAAGGGAAAATAAGTGGAATTTTTATGGAGGATGAAGATGAAGATGATCCCACATTCCAAGTTGCAGTGATTAATACTGAAGATAATGCGGATTATGTTCCCCCAAAGGGTGTAAAAGGTGAATATGATCGATTGAATGAGATAAGATCAAAGGAGCAATCTCTCGTTCTCAAATTCAATAATTTACCTGCAAAGCATACAGGGATTTCCCAAAAAACTCTTTACACTTTAAACGATGATCAAAAACGAAGTTTCATGACATATAAATTCATGAAAATGTATGTGAATGGAAATAGTCCTTGGATTAATTCTTTGGAAACAGATGTAGAAGTTTTCTTAAAATTTGGATTTGAAAAAAATTATTATGAAGTGACACAACCTGTCTACTCCGGGTGGGACGAAGATGAGGGTCGAAATAGCTTTAAAATAGATCTTGATTGGTTAACTGCGTTAAAACAGGCTGATACATCTAGAATCCAAAAGTTGCGTGAGACGGATATTTTAATTGATTCGGCTAATGTTAGAAAATATTTTTTCACAGATGAAAATGGTGACTTCAATGGAGAAAAAATAAAAATTGTAGGAAAACCGGCTATAAATCGTCTTAAATATTTTTCGTTAGGAATTAAAAATACCGGAGATGAACCCATTACAGGAGAAGTTTGGATTGATGAATTGAGGCTAAGTGGTGTAAAAAAGGAAAGTGGTATGGCTATGCGTGTTCAATCTAAGTTTAATTTATCGGATTTGGGGTCAGCAACAGTCGTTTATAGTCGTAAGGATGCAAACTTCCACACGCTTCAAGAAAGATTATCCAAAAAAACCAATTCATCGGAAAATCTAAATATTTCGGGGAAAATTGATCTTCACAAATTTCTTCCAAAATCATGGGGATTTTCTATACCATTAAATGGGTCGATCACACGTAACCAGAGTCGCCCAAAATATTTCTCGGGTGAGGATATTTTGGTGGACCCTGAAAATACACCTGACTCAATTATGACTTTAAGTGAATCTATTTCCCTGAGTACGTCCCTAAAAAAGACGGGGAAATCTGATAATCGTTTATTGAAATACACCGTAGATAATGTGCACGTCACATTTAGTACTTCGAGAACAAAATCATCTGATGTGTTATATAAACAAAAATGGAATGAATCTTATACGGGAAAATTTTCATACAATATTCCTTTTGGCAGAAATAATTATTTAAAGCCTTTTTCGTGGACGAAGGATTTACCATTTCTGGGTACCCTTAGTGATTTTCAATTTTATTATACCCCATCTTCGTTTAAAACGGGGATTAAAATGAATGAAAAGCTGAGCTGGAATGAGACAAGAACTGATGTACGAAGTCCAGATAATTACAATTTTGGATTGGATCGATCCATGAATTTGGATTATAAAATCACGAATAATTTGTCTTCAAAATATTCTTGGAGTGGACAAAGTAAATTAAATGATTTCCGAGGCTATGCCTGGACAGCACTCCAAAATTTAGATCCAGGAACTGTGACGCAAACAAATGAAAGTTTTAATACGACATTTAATCCGGGTCTGTTGAAATGGCTCAAGCCATCCTTCAATTATACGGCCAATTTCCGTTGGAGTGATGATTTAGCCAGGGAAGGACAGAATATTAGTACCCAACTTCGTTTCGGATCCAATTTTTCTTTAACACCGGTTCAATTAATTGAACTTATTTATAAACCAAAATCGACCCAGAAAGGTAAATCAGGTTCTAGGTCTAGAGGCTCTCGATCAAGAAAACCGCAGAAAAATAAGGAAAAGTCTGTTGGTGAAAAAAAGAAAAAACCTAATTTGAATCCATTGGCCATTCTTCATGGATTATTTAAGAAAATTAATCCAATCAGTGTGAGTTATACAGAGAACTTAAATCGTACAGCAAACCAGATTATAGGTGATGTACCAACAGGATATAAATTTGGATGGCTACCAGAACATGGATTAGAACAATCACCGGAAGTTGGCAGTAACCTTGGGAGTTGGGATCATAAAAGAGATGGTTCTATACGCAGCGGGTTTAAGGTTAGTCGTGCATTAACGATTAGTTTTAATTTTTCCCAAAATTTTTCAACGAATCGTTCTGCAACCGGTTTAGAACAATTATCCATGACTCGGGATTATCTAGCTTATGGAGAGTTAACAGAAACGGGCCTACCCTTCCCGAGTTGGAGTTTTAGAATGAGTGGGTTAGAAAAGTGGCCCATAATTAAATGGTTAGCGAAATCAGCATCTTTAGAGCATAGTTATTCAGGGAAGGAAACACGATCTTGGAAATTTGAGGACATTTCACATAATCAAATGAATTTTTTCAATTTTGGGTCCTTTGCGGAAGACTATAAGGACCACGAACTATCATCAAGGATCAACCGAAACTTTTCCCCATTACTCGGATTGAATATGACGTTAAAAAAGAATATTTCCATCACATTCAGGCATAATCGAAATAAATCACTGGATGAGTCACAGAATGGGATGACCATTCATAGTGATAATAGTTATACTTCAACTGGAACGTACACGCATCGAGGCGGGCTCAAAATCCCTATCCCATATTATGGCGTCGTGAATATGAACAATACCATGAGTTTTACCCTAAATTTTGACATGAATGAGAGTAGTGAAGAACGATCTGGAGACAAGGTAAATTTTGAAACAGGGTCTTTTTCGGAAAGTTGGAAAGCAGGGTTGAGAGTTTCCTATCAGTTTAATACAAAGGTCAGTGGTGGTATTCGATATGAATATCGAGAAAATGACAGTAGGACGACTGGAAAGAAAGTTGATCGAGATTTTGGTTTTGACGTGAATATCGCAATTTCGGGATAATATGAGATACCTTTTTATAATTGTTCTTATCGCTTCTGGATGTCAATCCAATATTCCAAGATTTGATGGTGTTCGAGCCTTTGAACATTTATTAAACCAATGTGATTTTGGTCCTAGAAATCCCGGATCTGAAGGGTATTATGAATGTTTAAAATATATTCGTAATGAGGTGGGCTTATTAACGGATGAAATCATCTTACAAGATTTTTCTTTTGAGGAAAAGCAGTATAAGAAAAAATATAATCTTCAGAATGTAATAGCCCGATTCAATCCAGATGCTGAATTTCAAACTATCATTTCTGCGCATTGGGATACGCGTCCATGGGCAGACCAAGAAGAGAATCAACAAGATCAACTTACGCCAATAATTGGGGCAAATGATGGTGCATCAGGCGTTGCTATTTTGTTAGAGCTAGCAAGGATTATGGAAAATAAGCCACCTAAAATTGGCGTGAGTCTAATATTTTTTGATGGGGAAGATCTCGGGACGCCAGGGGAAAATGAGACCTATTGCCAAGGATCACGATATTTCGCAAAACATCTACCATTTCCTAGGCCAAATGAAGCCATTAATCTGGATATGGTTGGAGATAAACAACTGAGTATTCCGATTGAGCGATATTCATTGGAACAACACCCTAAGTTGGTTCGCCATTTATGGGATAGAGCAAGTGAACTGGGACTAACAGCCTTTGAGGGTCGAGTTGATTACGCAATTTATGATGATCATATTTCATTATACGAAATTGCAGGTATTCCATCCATCGATCTTATCGATTTTAAGTACCCAAATTCTTATTCAAATTATTGGCATACCTTAAAGGATGTTCCTGAAAATTGTAGTGAAGAAAGTCTATGGCAAGTCGGTCAACTAATCGTGGATTATATTTATAATCGGGATGGACAAAACTGGGGTGATAATTGATCTTTCAAAAACCTAAATTACAGGGGATGCGTTTACCACTTATTTTTTTATTTACCCTTTTATTCTGGGCTTGCCCAGGTACTCAAACTGAGCCGGAGCCGGGAAATCCAATTTCTAATATCCAATTCACATTTCATCAAGATGTGAATAAACTCTATTTTGGTGCCGGAATAGAAAGTACATATAATTCAAACTCCCTAATCCAATCGTCCTTGTATTGGTTTGGAACTCATAAAGAGAATGTGCCAGATACCCTAGCTTTTATGGATGATGGAATGAATGGAGATATCATTTTTAATGATAATTTTTATGCAGTAAAAGTTGACAATGACACATCTCATATAATGAATTTATTAGGGGATGATTCTGGTATGGTATACCTTCATGTTATAGCAGACTATGGATCCGAAATTATTACAGTTACAGATTCATTTAGAATTGGGAATATTATTCCAAGAATTATTACCGTTTCAGCACCTGACACAATTGTAAGGCCAGCGGGAAGTACGGTTAGCCTTCATCTTATTACAGCAGAGGTTTTTGACGCAGATGGACTTGAAACTATTAAATGGGTAGGATTTACATCATTCCATGTTGATGGCGATTCTTTAATGAATAAAGGAAATTATATTTACCTCTATGATGATGGTAGCGAAGATATATTATATGAACCGGATTTTACCAGTGGAGATAGTATTCGAGGCGATGGTGTTTACAGCTTTAGAATTCCAGTATATGGTACCGGGTTTACAGACCCTGGTTTTCAGACGAAAACAGGTCTCTTTCTTTGGCGATTTTTAACTCAGGATAAATCAGATGATTACAGTAAGGTAAAAGAGCATGCTTTGGTTATTGAATAGCATTGGGCTCCTAATTCTGATTTCAAGTTTGGTGAGTGCTCAGGGACCATCTCCATCTAGATTCTCTTTAAAAACGGCAGTTGAAGATACCTTTTTAACTCGCGGATTAAGAAGTAACATCGTTGCAGAAATTCGAATTATGGGTGATTCCCTAACTTGGTTTGGAACAGGTCAGGGATTGGCTCTCTTCGATGGGCATTATGTTTACGCCCACCAGACAACAAGTGAATCTCTTAATAATGCCCAATTTACAACGCTGTTACCAGTTGGAGGTATTCCTGCAATTTCGGTTATGGGCGATACGATGGCCGTTGCATTTTCAGGCGATGATGGTTCAATTCAAATGGGGTTTGGTTTAACATTAACTTATGATGCTGGGGATACGAACGGTATTACTTGGACTTATTTAGATCAGCCCGTCGATAATGTTGCCGATACATTGGTTCCATTTGGAGAAGGGTATTATAGACAACTACCAGTGACTGTTCCGCAAGCAAATGTGTCTTATGATGCTAGTTTATCTGGTAATTATTTATGGATAGCGAGTTGGGCAGGAGGATTACGTCGGTATCATTTATCTAAAAAATCTTGGGAGAATGTTCCTTTACCCATGGACCAACAGTCGGCCCTTTCTCTTTGCCAGGATACGGCATTTGTGGATACAACGGGGATATCAATTTTAGCAAATTATTATTTGAATCCAAGAGATCCTGAAGACGGAGGAAACCATAATCATAAAGCATTTTCAGTTCTTGCATTCGGAGATACAGTTTGGGTTGGAACTGCAGATGGTATAAATAGAGGATTAATCATCAAGGAAGTGGTGGAGATTTCTCCAGGTATATTTGAAATATTGAATTGTATCGAATGGGAACATTTTTCATATCCCGAAGATGGATTATCTGGGAATTTTGTGGTTGGGTTGGCAAAACAGGTCTGGAATTCACAGATTACAATTTGGGCTGCTACGATGAATGCAGATCAGGTTGGTGAGATGAGAGGGCTGAGTTATTCCAGAGACGATGGGTTAACTTGGGAAACAGCATTATTAGGGGAAAGAGTCTATAATGTAACGGCAAAAGATTCTTTGGTTTTTGCCGCAACTGCTTCTGGATTATGGAAAAGCCTTGATGGAACCAACTGGGCAAAATTTGATGCTGCTGTGGACCTAACTTTTATGAATCAAAAACAAATATTGACAGATATTGTATATACAGCGGTATTAGATGAACGTGATACAATTCCAAAATTATGGATTGGAACTCCAGATGGGGTGGCTCAATCTTCAGATATACAAGGATCGATGTGGTCTGTATTCCAGGCAGATTATGATTCATCGGAAGTGTATGCTTATCCGAATCCTTTTTCTCCTTTAAGCCATAATCAACTGGGAGAAGATGGATACATACGGTTTCACACAGGCAATGTTGTGAATACAGAAATTTCATTAGATATTTTTAACTTCGCTATGGAGAAGGTCCATAAAAAAACATTTAATTTGAATTTATACCGAGGTGCTATTAAATGGAATGGTCGTGGGCAGGATGGAAACCATGTATCGAATGGTGTTTATTTTGCTCGATTAAATTTTGCATTTTCTAAAAATCATGCCCCAAAAGATTACTGGACTAAATTTATTGTTGTAAAATGATGAAAAAAATATTTCTAACCCTTACATTCATATCAATCCTTTTCTCTCAGGACTGGGCAGGCTATTCTGGTGGATTCCTTCGAATGGGAATGACATCAAGATCTATAGCAATGGGAGGGGGTCTTACAGCTGACTTAGATAATAGTTTTGCTGTATTCCATAATCCTGCCTGGGCAGCATTTTTGGTGAACAAACAGGTGGGTTTTTCTTATTCAAAACTCTCGTTAGATCGTCGTCTGTCTGCAACCAGTTTTGCATCACCTCTTCCTCCGACAGCTGGCATCGGCCTTGCATGGATTAATTCAGGGGTTACTGATATTCAAGGACGATATAGTACGGGTGAAAAATCAACGATGATGCAATCGGGCGAAAATGCAATCATGATTACTTTTGCTCAAAGAATCCTACCTTGGTTATCTGTAGGATCTAATGTAAAGATTCTACAGTATGACTTACCCATAACAGAATCAGATCAAATATCAGGAAAGGGGATTGGTTTCGATGTGGGGATCCTCATCAAAACGGGTGACTTTGTGACTCTGGGAATTATGGTACAGGATATTAGTTCGAATTACCAATGGAATACTGGGGATGTATATGCTGAAGGGCGAGTTTATAAGGATGAATTCCCGACCCTTTATCGGATTGGATCCAGAATGAATTATAAAGGTCTGATTATTGTTGGTGATGCTGGCATAATTACAGATCATAAGTCATTCACATCTTTTTTACCAAGGATCGGTGTTGAATATGTATTTTTGGATCAGTATTATTTTAGAGGTGGATATGGAAATAACAGGATTGCTTTTGGTGTTGGGCTAGAATATGGATTATTCAAAGCTCATGATTCTCACTTGGATTATGCCTTTTCCATGGATTGGGTAAATCAGACAGCACATGTAATATCCTATGCATTCAATTTTTAAATTATTATTAATTATTGTTTTCCCCCTTCATGGAATGGGAACTCAATTTCTTGTATTGCCATCCAGTGCAGAAGAAATGGCAATTGGAAGTCATCCTACTTTTTTAGGATTTAATCAGATAAATCCTGCCCTGATCCATGCACCCATTCACAGCCCAAGTCTATCTATTGGTTTGGGAAATTGGATAGGAGGTGTCACTCTTTCTCATCTTGAATATGATCAGTCCTTAAAGGGAAAAACAGTCCACTTCGGATTAAAATATTCTGGGTTATCAGATTTGGAATTTAGAGGACCTGTACCACAAGATAATGCCTTAGCCCACTTTTCTTCCTATGGTGTAACAATAGATGCGGGAATCTCCTTCAAAAGATTGAATCATCAATTAGGGTTATCATTTTCGATTATTTCTTTAGGGCTTTATGATAGATTATCATCTGGAACAAGAGTCAATTTTGGATATTTAAAAACATTTAAAAAAGGGATGAAAATTGGAGCGTCTATTTTAAACCTTGGAAAGATGTCAATTCTAGAAAGTGAATCACCTGCTCTTCCATACAGAGCTATTGTAGGGCTATCCAAAAAACTTTCATTTAATAATTACCACAATACGGTTTTTTTATCTACAGAATGGAATCAATACGCATCATCTTATAAGTTATCTTTGGGTAATTATTTTAAATGGGAAAAGCTTAGATTGATGAGTGGTTTCTCACTTTCTGAAAATGTTGTTGAAACATCCGTGGGAATGGGGATTCATTTTAGTAAATATCAGATTAACTATGGGATTTTATTTGGATCTCAAAATTTGGGAACCCCACAAACCCTAACCTTTCACTTTATGCTCCCTTGAAAAATCAAAGTTTCCAATTAAAGATTATTTACATTTTAATTGCGATTATTGTGGGACTACTATTCGTGATAAATAGAATGAATTATGAGGATACAAATTTTGTCCAAAAAGAATTGATTGAAACTGTTGACAAAAAAAAGGATACAAAGTCACATAAACTATCACCAGAAACACCTCCGCCATTAGTCAAAGGTATAATTGGTTTGATTATCGATGATTTTGGATACCGAAACGATGAAATATCAGATGGTTTTCTTAATTTAGATGCAAAGTTAACCTATGCAATAATTCCTGGGCATGAATACAGCAATACTTTTGGCAAAAAGGCAGTTAATAAAGGATATGAAGTTATTGTTCATATGCCCCTTGAAAACAATTCAGATTTTGGGGGTGAGGAAAATTTTGTTTTACAATCATCCATGGACAATGAAACAATTCAGAATCGTGTTCGATTAGCTTTTGACCAAATCCCCGAGGCGATAGGAATGAATAATCATCAGGGATCCAAAGCATCTGCAGATCAACATGTTATGTCTAATATTGCAAGAGTATTAAAATCAAAGAACCTTTTTTTTATTGATAGCAGGACAACGGTAAAAACTGTGGCAGAGTCTACAATGGAAGTTTTTAATATTCCAACTTCACGCCGAAATGTTTTTTTAGATAATGAATCAAATGAGACAAAAATTTTGGCACAATTATTATTTCTTTCACAAGTAGCTGAGGAAAAAGGATCAGCTATTGGAATTGGTCACGTAAAACAAAAAACACTCAATGTATTACAAAAACAAATTCCCGAATTGCAAAAAAAGGGATTTAAATTTGAGTTTGTTTCTAATATGCTTCACTGATTTTTATGCCTATCCTTTGCAGAGTTACTCGTGGTGAACTAACCGAAAGCATTCAAATTATTTTTGCGGTTGCCGTTGATGAATCCGGGCAAATATTTTCTACAAGTGATCCATATTATCCGACAATGAACGGAATAAATTAGATAAATTCAGAACTAAAAATTTAAAGAACCATAATGAAAAGGAAATAGGTCAGATTGAAGCCTATATTGACACCTAAATGAAATTGATAATCTATTTAACGCTAAGTGTTTGCTTGAATGCATCTACCTCAAGAATATTAACATACAATTTATTGAACTATGAAGATGAAGATTCCCGAGAGGATGATTATATCTCAATTGTTAATAATATCGAGCCAGATTTAATTGTAGCACAAGAGCTTATTGGCCAGTCAGGCTATGATCATTTTATATCAGATGTTCTCAATGAATTTGAACCTGGAGATTGGTCGAGCGCTCCATTTACCAACCAAAGCGCTCAACAGGACATTGCTCTTTATTACCACCATGATGTTTTTTCTTTTGTAAGTACATCAATAATAAATACAGCATCATCATCGGGGTTAAGAGATGTGGTGGAATTTATAATGGTTCATGAATCTTCAGGTATTGAGTTCCGGATTTACGGCGTACATTTAAAAGCAAGTTCAGGTAGCTCAAATGCTTCAGAACGATTAGCAGAGGTGACAATTCTTCGTGATTATTTAAATGAATTAGATGAGAATAGTTACTTTATGGTTGTTGGGGATTTCAATATTTATTCTAATAGTTCAGATTCAGAACCTGCTTTTGACATGTTAACTGGCGAAACGGCTGATAATGATGGTAGATTATTTGACCCAATCGATCGAATCGGGCACTGGCACAATAACAGTTCTTATGCTGATGTTCATACCCAATCTCCAAGGACCACACAATTTGGTGGGGGAGCTAATGGCGGAATGGATGACCGCTTTGACTGGATTTTTTCGTCTCTTGCTATCCTAGATCAAGAATCTGACATGCATTATGTAGAAGACACCTATACGGCAGTTGGTAATGATGGAAATCATTTTAATGATGCAATTAACAACGGAAACAATTCGTCCGTCAATGATGCCATGGCCGATGCACTTCACGATGCGTCAGATCATTTACCTGTTTATATGGATGTATGGTTCGACGATTTAGTCTATAATGATGCGGGTATTGTAATTACAGAAATAATGCCCAATCCAGCATCGATTTCAGATTCTTACGGAGAATGGTTTGAGATTCATAATACTACAGATTCCACAATTAATATTGAAGGGTGGACAATTAAAGATAATGGGAATGATAATCATTATATCTCCAATGATGCGATGTCTGTTCTAGTTGCATCTGGTGAATATTTTGTTTTTGCCCGGAATGCTAATTCTTCATTAAATGGTGGCGTAGTAGCAAATTATGAATACAGTAGCTTCGTGCTCTCAAATAGTGAGGATGAGATCATTCTATTAGATAATGAAGGTTCCATTGTGGATGAAGTTCATTATACCAGTTCCTGGGCATTTGGTAGCGGGGAATCCATGGAGATCCACGATCCTAATGTTGATAATAATGTAAGTGGGAATTGGTATGAAGCGACACTTGCCTACGGAGCTGGGGATTTAGGCACACCTGGAACAGATTATGATGGGTCAACTGTTAGCATCAGTCCTGAAACTCCTGTCCCAAGTCAGTTTAAGCTATATCCACCTTATCCCAATCCATTTAATCCAACAACAACCATTAATTTTCAATTAGAGATTCCCATAAGTGGTAACAAAACGTTTCTACTAATCTATGATATTAAGGGCAGATTGGTTGAAATGATGGACCAAGGTTTATTGAAACCGGGGAGTTACGATTATAAATGGAATGCTCAAAATCAACCGAGTGGAGTTTATTTTATTCGACTGGTACAAAGCGGCAAACATTCCCAGATCCAAAAAGTTGTCCTGTTAAAATAAATGAGATTTTCTTTATATAGTTTAATAATCATCAGCTTGTTGATGGGACAAGAGAGGAGTCTCTATAGAATTCAGACTTCATCAGATGAATACGATAAGTATACCTCAGTAGGAAACCTTGGAATGACAATTACTAATTTTGGCATTTTGGGTAATGGTTGGAACAGAATGGAAGATGGAAGTATTCATCCATCGTGTGAGTATAAGCAACATACAGAGGTCGCAAGAGAGCAAATTGAACATTTTTCATATTGTGGTCTTTGGGTTGGTGGAATTGTTAATGGCCAAAGACGTGTTTCAAC
>Ga0208879_1002586_pt1 | contig 15698 bp, 10 predicted proteins | sample Knorr_S15_td_Bot_FD_185605 | JGI IMG/M metagenome (GOLD analysis project Ga0208879, IMG submission 185605) | Marine microbial communities from Southern Atlantic Ocean transect - Knorr_S15_td_Bottom_ad_5009_LV_A (SPAdes) (version 2) | ecosystem: Environmental > Aquatic > Marine > Oceanic | place... | reverse complement strand
CCATAGGGCCAGTTAGGCATGTTCGGCGCAATGATGTAAGTGAGTGAACCGTCTTCATTCTCGATCAATTCGTAAGTGCTTGAGCCGTCACCGACGCAACTGCCTCGAATCGGTGCAGAACCAGCAAAATCGTCTCGATCTGCAGATACATCGCGCCCCTCGCACTCCTCCCACATATCGAGTCGCAGATCTGGTGTGGCAGGGAAAGTGAATCGGGCTAGGATATTCGATGTGTTCGACGCATTGTAAGAGATTGTGAATTGTTCAGGTCCGGAGATTCCGCTGATGTCCAGACTGGCATTCAACCAGAGAATCAACCTGCATTCATCAACTCCGGAAGAGGCATCGATATCGGTGTCGCAATCTCGATTATCATCGGGAAAAACCGGCACTTCAACACAATCATTGCTGCTGCCGAATGATGTGCAATCCCTGATTTCCGAATGTCGCGCAGGAACCAGATTCCATTCCTCGACCGTGACTTGGTCCTCTGTCCACGTCGTGTTCTTCCATGAGGTCCCAACACCTCCTCGGTGGGGTGAACCACCTCGAATTCCGATTCGAGTCAGCGTGTGCTCGACGCACTCAGAGGCGATAGCGCGTACGCCCTCCCTCTCATCGGTTGACATCCAATCGTCATCTCCACTCGGATAGACGGCTGCGACATACTCGTCCAAGGCGTCTCTGACCACATCGGCGAGGCTGTCATTGACCCAAGCGACGCCCTTGACCTCAGCCGAATTCCAATCTTCGGAGATTCTGATGTCGAAGATAGCCGAGCTGTACTCGAACATGTCTTCGAAGGTGATTGAACTGCATTGTTGTTCCAATGTCCCGCCACCTCCAATCTGCTCTCGGCGTTCATCCAAGTCGTCGAGAACATAGAGGGGCGAACTGATCGGAAGCCAGGATGTCAGCATCACGAGGATAGTCAACAAGACTGCAAGACGCAAGACGCCCTCGCCGGTCATGAGGATTGACGGCGGGTCGCGCACGATATGGTTTTTGGCGGCACGTAATGGCTTTTCCAGAAGTCTCGATAGACTACCAGTACTGCGATTCAGTAATGATTTAGGGAGACCTAAACCTTATATCAATAAAATTGGTGGCGCGGCTAGATATAGAGTCAGTCAATCGATGGACACACTTTGAAAAAGCTCAGGAAATGAGACCGAAATGAATAGACTGAAAATACTCAATGGTCTACTGGTGATGCTTCTGCTGAGCAGCGGTATGGCCGGATGCTTGAACTCGAATGACGATGATATGGTGATTCGAATCGCCTTCAAGATTCAAGATGATTATGATGACCCATCCGTCGACCCACAGACTCTCGCCGACTTCATCGCAGATCAATCCGGCTATGATGTCGAACTCTACCCAATCGCTTCCGATGTCGCTGCGATCGAGGCTCTGCGCTTCGGGCATGTCGACATCGCTTTCCTCGATGGTGGTGCGGCTTGGCTGGCTTGGCAGCAGCACGGTTTGGAGGCGATTCTGGCTGACCAGAAGTCGGACGGCAGCACTTACTACACCGCGCAGGCTTGGGTGTTGGCTGATTCAGATATTCAGACCCTAGAGGATCTCGAGGGTCGTGATTCATGCCACACCGGTTGGCTGAAGTCCGCTGGCATGCTGATGCCGATGGGTTATATGATCAACAACGGAATCGTCGAAGTTTCCGGAGATGCTCAAGACATAGACTCCCTCCGTACGACGATTGAGAATCACTTCGGGGATGCGACGATTCCGGCGAAGGGTGATCTGTACTACGGGTATTCAGGCGCTTTCCGCTGCATGACCGAAGGCGTCGGTGACATCGCCTTCGCCAAGACGACTTCTTACGAGGATCACTGCGAATGGAATGATTGGTGTCTCGAGCGCTCGGAATACCGACCGCTCGACCCGGTTTTTGGACAGGTGCCTAGCCATCCTGTGATGGTCAACACCGAGGAGACCAGTTCTGAGAAGATCGAGGCGATTGTCATGGCTTTCATGGCTCTGAATACCGAAGAAGGCGGAGCCGAGATTCTCGCAGGAGTGCTGAACACGCCTGGAATCTCGCAAGTCAACAGCGAGGATCACCTCGGCAGTTACAGCGCTGCGGTAGGATCTATCCCCGGCATCGCCGCCTACTTCGATGAGAAGTACGACGAATGAGACTGATGGTGTGAATGAGTCATGGTAGTCGAAAGCCTGCCAAGACTTCGCTTCTCCAAGGCGAGCATAGGCTTCGTTGGGGATACGCCGTTGATCGTAGACGTCGAAATGACGGTCAATGCTGGTGAGATCGTAGGACTCACCGGCCGTTCAGGCATCGGCAAGACGACACTTCTGCGAACCGCAGCTGGATTGATACCGACTCTTTCCGGCACTGTCGAGTGCTGTTGCACGGAATCGACTCGTGCCGAGCGAGGAGCAATCGGATTGATTCCACAGCGGCTCGGCCTCGTCCAGCATCAGTCAGTCGGATACAATGTCATCCTCGGTGCATTGGCGAAGGCGAGTCTCTTGCAAACCGCCTTTTCACTCCCGAATCGGGTGATGCGCGATGCAACGCGCGATGCCATCGAAGCGGTCGGCCTTTCAGACAAGACCCTCGAATCGGTCAACCGCCTCTCGGGTGGCCAACAACGCCGAGTCGCCATCGCCCGCGCCATGGTTCAGAATCCACAACTCCTGCTCGCCGATGAGTGCCTCGGCGAACTAGATGCTGAAACCGCGCGCGAGATAATCGATCTGTTGCGAAGCCTCGCGCGAGACCATGGAATGGCAATCCTCGTCGTCGACCATAATCCAGTCCGCGTTCGAACCTTCTGCGACCGGGTCTTCCAACTCCGCGGGCACAGCCTGATACCATTCGATGAAGAACCAGCAGACAGAGGCTCGACTCTTCCCCTCGTCAAGGAGGATTCAGCATGAGTGAAAAGACCTTTCAAGCAAGGCTGATGCAGCTCGTCACACGCCGCCCAGTTCTCAGAATCGGATTGATCATCGTTGTACTCTTGATTCTGATCATCAACCATCTAGGAATCACATTATGGAAACTCGTCGAGGGTGCTGGAAATCTCAAGCGCCTCGGTGCCGAAGCACTCCCACCTGATTTCAGCGTCCTCACGGAGAGGGCGGGATGGGCTTATCCAGCCTGTACCTACGAGAGTGACTTCCTCTGCAGCCCAGCAGTGATCGGGATGACGCAGACCATCGAAATCGCGATTCTCGCAACGGTTTTCGGAATGATTCTGTCTCTGCCGCTGGCAGCGATGGCAGCGACCAATCTCTCACCACCATGGCTCGCACAGTCAACCCGCCAAGTGCTCGCCGCGATGCGAGTTTTACCATCACTCATCTGGGCACTGATTTTCGTCATCGTTGTCGGAATAGGTCCCCTTGCAGGCGTCCTCGCGATGACGATGTACACGGTCGGCTACCTTGGAAAATTGCAGTACGAAGCCCTTGAAGGAGTCAGCAAGGAACCTCTCGAAGTAGCGCGCACGATGGGTCTGCCGCGTTGGCAGGTCGCGCGCTTCTTCGCAATACCAGAAGCCAGCAATGCACTACTCAGCCAGATGCTCTTCATGTTCGAGTATAACGTCCGCCACGGGTCGGTGATAGGCCTTGTCGGAGCGGGTGGAATTGGTTGGTACATGAATCATTATCTCTCACCATTCCAACAATATGACAAGGTTCTGGCACTGATCATAGTCTTGTACTTCGTCGTCGTCACAATCGACCAGATCTCACTTCGAGTGCGCCGGAACTTCATCGATGGAGATGCAGAATATCGCAAGCCGCGCTGGCGAGATGTGCTGATCACGCGAGATGTGCAGGGCTGAGAGGAAGGCTCTGGAACAGTCAGAATTCGTCACTCGCGACGATTCGAATCGCAGAATCTTCGTAGTAGATCTGGATGTTATGAGGTACTTTCACCGTCAAGGCCGAGAGCGCCTCGTAGACGGATTTCTCCTCGACCTTGAAGGCTTCAGCAGCTCGTTTTGTTGACCACGGTACCTCTTCAAAATCTGAGGCAGCGAGCCACTTCAATAGCCGTGTCTCGAATTCGCTGAGGTCTGCGGCGGCCATGTCCTTCGCTTGCTTCTGGGGGCTGCCGGCAATCAAACATTGCGCGCGAAGATGTGGGTTTCCTGAGGTTCTAATCTCAGACTTCGTAGGATTCGACCATGCGCCGTACCGCTTCACGGACTTCGACCTCGCCGTCGAGTAATTCTCCGAGCGAGGTCAAGAATGGCACATTGACTTCGAGTCGCCTCGCCCTATTGAGGAACATCCTAGCGGCTCGTACCCCCTCTGCAACCATGTGCATCTCGCCCAGAGCCTCTTCCAAACTCTTGCCCGAACCAAGTTTCTCACCGAGCGTTCGATTCCGAGAGCGTGGGCTAGTCGCGGTAACGTAGAGGTCGCCTATTCCGGCCGGACCGAAAGCCGTGCTCGGCTCAGCCCCCATCACTTCAAGCAGCCGAATCCCTTCGCTGAATCCGGCGAGGACAAGCGCAGCCTTGAGATTGTCACCACCGATTCCGCCGCGCAGTCCATCGACAAGCCCGCAGGCGAGCGCGACCGTGTTCTTGTACGCCCCCCACAGTTCAGCGCCATCTGGGTCATCGGTCGCCGCCAGAATCAGAGTTTCAGTCGAAAGTCGCTCGGAGATCCTATCGGCCACCGAGCGGTCATGGCAGGCAACCAGCGCCGTCGTCATGACACCGCGAGCAACCTCCGGCGCAATCGTCGGACCAGTCAGAACCACGACAGGATTCGATTTGCCAGCCATCGCGAGCCGCGCCTCGATCTCTTTCGAGATCATCCCCGACTCACTTTCATCGCTCGGAGCAAGGCCCTTCGCCAGATCCAAGAGAACGTGGGAGGGTCGCAGAAGAGGTATCAATTCATTCACCACGGATAGGATGACACTACTTGGTAAAGCGAGAACAATGATTTCACAAGTTTCTGTAACATCGGACATCTCCATCGTCGCTTGCAATTCCGGAATTTCACTTTCTGGCAGATATTTTTTATTGATATTCTCAGTCATCAACGACTCATAGACTTCGGTCTCAATGGTCCAGCCCATTACCTTGTGACCGTCCTCACACCAGACCTTTGCCAGCGCTGTGCCCCAATTGCCGAGGCCTAGAATACCTATACGAGCCATGACTGCACCGGATTTGCCTCGCCCGAACCTCCTGTTAAGACCCTATGGATTCAGGAGTGCCTCGCCGTTGGATTCTTGATGTGGTCGCGCCGCCTCGGATTCAAGCAGGGGTACCCGAGTGGTCAAAGGGGCTGGGTTTAGGTCCCAGTGCGTAGTGCTTCGTAGGTTCGAATCCTACCTCCTGCACCAACAATCAATCGTATGCGGTGCTGATCATCAATCGCCCCTGTTTTCGATTGACGCCATGATGAAATATGGATGGTCATTCGACCGGAACCCAAGCAGGGGTTCCCGAGCGGTCAAAGGGGCAGCGTTCAGGTCGCTGTGCGTAGTGCTTCGCAGGTTCGAATCCTGTCCCCTGCACCACCCATCTATGTCAAGCGATGCAGGCTCCTGCAGCATCAAGACAGGATTATTCGGCGACGAGTCGAGGGCCATCCTGTGCGAGAGCGAATCGATTCCCTGCTGGATGACATCGCGGGCCATGAATTGGTTCGCGATGTGCCACGGCCAGCCTTGGCCGCAGGTGCGATTGTAATCGTTCTGGTGTTGATTCTCGCGACCATCTTCGGCGCTAACACACTCAGCGATGTTCTGTCAAACGATGGCTCGAATGAGCCGCTGCCGACCGGCCCGCCACCATCGATGCCCGAAGCGAACCGCGTCGTCGACGACATCGAGACATTCGCCGACTTCGGCTACCGTAAGATAGACACTGTCCCGCACGCGAACGCTGGCGATTTCATCCAATTCCGCCTCGAGGATCTCGGCTACGAAGTCGAAATCCAGAACTTCACCACAGAACTGTGCGAGGATTGCCGCAACTACATCGCAACCTACGAGGGCGAGGACCCGAATTCATGGATTGTAGTCGGAGGTCATTACGATGCGATATGCTACAGCCAACAGATCATCATTGGAGTCGAGTACCCCGGCTGCACCTCACAAGGCGCCTACGACGACGCCACAGGAGCATCCTCGGTCCTCGAATTGGCCCGCCTGATGAAGCAATGGGGCGGGACTCCGCAACACACGTGGAAATTCGCCACTTGGGATTACGAGGAATGGCAAGGAAGTGGTTCTCCCGAGGGCGCGGGTTATGGCAGTGAGACCTTTGTCACGACGCTGCCCGAGGGGGTTGAGATAGCGACTTACATCAACTTGGACATGTACGGATTGAATTGGCCTGTCGAAACCCAACTGATCAGCAGATTGAGCGGCTGTGACGAGGATTATTTCCACCTCTATCTGTTCACTTCGCCCGTCGAAGATTGGTCCTATTACGAAGATCGTGGGACGAATGTGACGGATGAGATGAGGTCTGAGGCCGCCGCACTTCAAGCGAGGTTGAACAGCGTCCTTCACGACGAGCTCGCCTATCCCGATCAGTGGGTTGTCGTGCTCGACGACACCAAAGGGAATTCAGATCATTACAACTTCATTTCGCGGGGTTGGCCGGCTACTTGGTTCCGCGGAATGCACGAGTTTCTGCAAGAGGGCGATGACACCTGTGAGCAATCGCCCAAACATGCGCCTACCGACAGGGTCGACGTGTTGTATCAATTGGCGGGAGGGAGGTCTGGGCTCGAGGCTGGGATGAAGACTGGGCTCGATGGGATTGCAATGCTGATGTGGTATGATTTCACAGGTCAATGGTGACGGATGCCGGCATCATCTTCAAAAGAGATTTCGGGCGGGGTCTAGGCAATGACACGAGTATATGCTTTACTTGCAAGCCTGATTCTTATCGCTTCGCCGATGGCTGGTTGCCTGACTGGTGAGGATATCGAGGATATCGAAGAAATCATTGATGACATCCTCGGTTGCATGGACGAGAACGCCGAGAACTATGCGGAGAACGCCACTGCGGAGCTGTTGGGTGACTGCATCTATCTAGCATCTATGGAGATATTCATCACTGCAATGACCGAGCAGATGGAAATAGACGAGATGCTCGAAATTGTTCCTCGCGCGGGATATTCAATGTCAATCACGATGAGTGAATGGAATACCGATGCGAACATGCAGATGGACACAGTCATCGAAGAGATGGTGATGGCCGATTTGGATACCGATTCGGTCTATGTCAAGAATAGCATATCGATAGTGCCTTTCATGACCTACGAGTTCACCCAGATCCAGGTTGGCGAGCTTGTCAACGTCCACTACACCTTGGGTGGGATGATGGCTGGCGAGGGCGCCGGAATGGGCTCGTACCAGACCAGAGATGCGGACCCAGACGTCATGGACGTCATCTCCTCGCTGGTGAGTGTGTCTGATGCAGGCGACACCGGAGAAGAGGTAGGGCTCGATTTGCCGACGGGCGATGTTAGCGACCTGTTCAGCGAGATGCCTGCCGATACGGAGCCTGTGATTACCTACGAGGATGAGACCGGGGTCCAGACCATGACCCTCGAGTACACCAACGACACCGGACACGACACCTCTATCGTCATCCTGATCGATGAGAACGAGGAACTCATGTCCTATCACATATCCACCGACAACGGCTCTGCCACTTCATCAATCAGCTACACAGTGATGTGGGGAGACGCCGTGGTTATCGAGGTCGATGACACTCTACCTAGGACCTCGATACCAATCAATTTCCACGTCCAGGGTATGCCCGAGGACAACTGGGACGAAGGCGGCGATGACACGTTCTACTGCGACAACGGAAACGAGATTCCGATGGACTGGGTCGATGATGGTGCGGATGACTGTGGCGATGGCTCAGATGAGAGCGGCGGCGATGACGACGACCTCTATTGGACTAACTACAACTATTGCGAATGGGAAGGCGATGAGCAGGCAGTCGGCTACGGTGATGACACACGCTGGTTCTGCAAGTATGACGAGTCCGACGACGACTGGGCTGACTGGTGGTTTTACTGCGAGTACGACGGTGAGGATGAAACATGGTACTGCACTGACGCCTTCGGCCAGAGCGAGGACTACGAGTACTCCGCAGATGGCACCGAGCACCTTGGAGGCGACGACGGCGGAGACGAAGGCGACGACGGCCCGCCGACTCCTGAGGAAGCCATGTACGTGACAGACACGAATGGCGACGACAACATGTCTCTCGATGAGTTCGTGGACTTCTGGAATTCCGACAACCCTGATGCCCAGATAGACTCTGATAACTCGTTCCTGACAACTTCAGACGTATCTGACCTGATAGGGATGTGCGACTACGATGGAAACGAAATGATAGACATCAACGAGATGCAGTGCTTCATTGACAACCTAATGGATATGATTCCCGACGGTGACGACGCGTCTGCCGACGATGTCTTCGAATGGATGAACGCTGACGGTGACGGACAGGTCACACCCTCTGAGTGGGCCGACTTCGCCAACACTACTGGTGACATTATCGATGGAGATGACTTCGACAATCTCAATTACATGATGGACATGTACGACTACGATGAAAGTGGCGGACTGGATATGTACGAGTTCGCTGAATTGTGGGATGAAATCAACGACGATGACGATGATGGCGGCGATGGCGACGGAGAAGACGATAGCCCCTTCCGAGTCACCATGATGGTCATCGACCAGACCCTGAACGCTCCTATCTCGGACTTCGAGGTCAGGTTCCTTGTCGATTGCGGTGAGCCTGACGAGGAGGGCAACGAGCCCCCGATCTCGGATTGCACGGTCGTCGCCTCAAACGGACTTTCCGAAGGCTCAGCTACGGTCGATCCTGAGATCAGCGAGTACGAGTTCACTTACCAGTACCTGGATCTCGATGGTGATGGGATGATATCGACCATGGACACTTTGGTCATTGACAATCTCATGCCGGGCGTCAAGGTCGAGTTGTACGACACCTGGGCCGACCAGTACACGTCTGATTCGTACGCCACTTCTCAAGTACCCGGCTTCGGCGCGCTGATGGCCGTGGTTGTGCTTCTGGGAGCGGCTTTCGCAACCCGACGCGACTGAATAGGCTACGAATTGTATAGTCCCAGTCCCCTTTTGGGGGCTGGGCTATGAGGCCCTCCTCGCCTGCTGCGAGCGTGACGACATCGAGTTTAAGGCATCAATTCAACCGCCATTGGCCGATGACAAGAGCGTACGCTCTACTTGCAAGCCTGATTCTGATAGCCTCGCCATTGGCTGGTTGCCTGACTGGTGAGGATATCGAAGAAATCATCGATGACATCCTCGGGTGTATTGACGAGAATGCAGAGAATTACGATGAAAACGCTACTGCCGAGTTGGTCGGCGAGTGTATCTATCTGGCCTCGATGGAGGCTTTCATCACCGCTATGGCCGATTCGATGGATATCGATGCGATGCTCGAAAAAGCTCCGAGAGCAGGATATTCCTACCATCTGATATCGGATGAATGGAATGATGAGGCTGGACAGATTACGATAGACCTTGAGAAAATCGTCAAAGTCGACCTCGGAAATGATTCCGTCTACACAAAAATGCACCTTGACATTTCCAGCATGATTGTGATCGATTATGAGGTCACTCAGGTCGGTGAAGTAGTCAATGTGGCTTCCTCGGTTGGCGGTCAGTACGCTGGAATGGTCCCTGGTGATGTAGCGGGCACGTCGAATGTTCAGACTCGCGATGCGGACCCAAATATTCTCGATTTGGCATATGCGATGGAAGATTCGACTGGAGAAGAGACAGTCGGTGATTCTCCAGGTGATTTATTTGATGAATTGCCAGTCGACGCTCAAACGAATATCACTTGGGATTCGGCGGAATCGAAGCACACATTGGTGATGGAATTCGTCGATGAAGAAACGGGACATGATGTCCGAGTCGTCATCGGTTTGGATGAGGGTGAAGAGTTGCTTTTCTACTCGATGACTTCCTCAAACAACACCGATTCAATGCAGATGGATTACACCGTGATGTGGGAGGATGCAATCGTCATCGAAGTTGATGAAACTCTACCTCGAACCTCTCTACCGATATCCTGGGAGGGTGACGAAGAAGGCCCTGATGAAGGTGGTGAAGATGTCTTCGTCTGCGATGATGGACAAGAGATTCCTGCAGAATGGGAGAACGACGGCGAGATCGATTGCTCAGATGGTTCTGACGAATCTGATGACGGTGAGCCGGAGAGCTGCGGAGGTTTCGTCGGCACAACCTGCCCGGATGGCTACACCTGCGTGGACGATCCCAACGACGATTGCGATCCTGAGAATGGTGGTGCCGACTGCCTCGGAATCTGTGTAGAGGAGGAGGAGTGGACGATGAATCACTTCTGGGGCTGTGGCCTCGTTGTCGTAAATGCAGACAGCCTCGATGACTGGGAGGACCAGACCATCATCTCTGCTCTGTCGACAAGGCCTGATTACCCCGATTGGTGCGGTGAGGTCATCGGCATCGACGATCTTCCTCCATCGACAACAGATGCTGTTGCTACCCTGGCTTCAGGGACACAATGGGCGTCCCACGATTACGCCAGTGGTCAATCGTACATCCGCACACTCAATGAAACCGAAGAGACGACTTACATCTTGGCATTCGACGAGATGGAGTGCTCGAATTCCTCTCTCATCTGGTTCGAGGACGACGCAGCCTGCGGCACGATCGAGCAGATATCGCTTGTCAGCGACGATGAACTCATCGTCACTGAATATCTGTCTGATGGCTCGATGGTTTATTGGCGCTACGAACTCATCGGCAATCACTTGTTCATCGGAGAATTGAATCCGACCACCGAAGAGCCCGAGCCCGAGCCTCAGGAGATGAAGTTGATAGTGGCTGAAAGCCAAGTGTTCAATGCGCCAATCTCAGACTTCGAGATTCACGGACTCGATTGCAGCGCTGCTCCTATTGATTACGATGATGACGGCAATCCTCTGCCTGCTGATCCGAACGATTGCTCGGAAGTTGAATCCGCAAACCTTGGAATGATGACTGGAACGTGGGTTTACGACGATGGCTCTTGGGCGAGTTTCGTTTACAACGACAACGATGGTGATGGCCTCATCTCAGCGGGCGATTCGATCGACCTCTCGAAGACCACCGATGCTTTCGACTCGGTTGAATTCTACGACACCTGGGCGGATGAGTACGTCTCACAGTCTAAGGCAGCAAGCATGAATCTCCCCGGATTCGGCGCTCTGCTCGGTACGCTGGGACTTCTAGGTGCTGCCTTGGCTGGCCGCAGAGATTGAATCCGTCGATGGATTAACATCACGAGTTCCTATGGAACTCGGAATGAAACACCGTCGAGTTGATGGCCTGAACTTCCCCTGTCCACTCTGTGACGGCGGCTGCACATCCCGACGAGGCTGAGAAAGCCCGCCTCGACCGAGAATTAGATTTAATTCGAGCTCGCCGCGAGGGTGACAAGCGCTTTTTCCGCGGCGCTTTCGAAGATTACACATTATTACTCGGCGTCATTATTGGGGCGGTCTTTTTCGGTGGTGTTTTCGTAATGTCCTCCGGCTGGATTGCCGGAGATTCGGTCGTAATTGACAGCGCCCTCTCACAGACACCTCTCGATCCAGGTGGCGATTGCATAGACCCTGAAGGACAGATTTGGATCAAGGTCTATTTCGATTACGATCCCCATCTGATCGTTGCAAAATCAAATAATATCGGGGACGACCAAGCTACCGTTATGAGGATGATTATTGAGCCAGAGTCACCTCATTCGATTACCGAATATATAGGAGGAAAAGGCGACCTGAGCCGACACTTTGATCCAACCGATTTAGCCGATGGTGAATACAATGCCACCTTCCTCGTTTGGATTGTCGATACTGATGAAGACCTAAGTGGGAAGTCGTCTCCTGAATTACAACAATTAGTCATCGATCCTGTGGATCGGAAGACAGTCGAAGTTGAAATTGAATCGCGTTCAAAGGGGTTATTCAGCCCTGAATTGAAGCAAGAAGTCACAATTCATGACGATGAGCCCCGAGAGTGTTGGACAGTCGAAGGATTGGGTGATTGGGGTTGGAAACTGATGGGCGCTGAATGGATTGGAGGACGTGAGACAGCCATGTTGACGGGCGGTAGCGCCGGTATCCCTGCGTGGTGGTTAGCGGTAGTCTCGCTGGGAATGTCGCTCTTCTTCCTCTGTGTCCAATATCCCTTGATGCACAAGATGTATCATCGAGATGTCGACGATCTTCTGACGGAAGCGCAATTGCGAAGATTGATTCGCCGGACTTTACGCAAAGCTCAGAACGAAGTCCGAATAGATATCGATTTCTCATTGATGAAGATGCAGGAAAGAGCCATCTCGATCGATGTGCTGCTCCCCTATCGGACGATCAGCACAACGATCGGTGACGCGGTTGAGATCAAGGCAGGCTTGACGCGGAGTCTGCTTGAGGAATTCTCGATTTTCGGCGAAATGCGTCCTCTGCAACTCAAGACACTCTGCGTCGATGATGCCACCTACGAGGCTCACGAAGGAGCACGTATCTCCCTCGATGTGAGATCAGCGGCGATCTCTCCCGTTGAGGATTATTCAAGTTTCTTCGCCGACATGAGTGCTTATGGATGGCTCGAGGCGGCGGCTCAAACCAGCCTCAATCGATGGTTCAAAAAGCATGATTTGGCTGAATATGGAACGGCGGTTCTGGCCGATGAAGATGCTGTTTTCGTGAGGGTGATTTACCGTCCGGTGACGCGATTCACTTACTTCTTGTTCAAGCCCTCATACCGTGACATGCAGGATGATTTACGCGACCACCTAATGCGTGACCTCTCCCCACACCTTGACGGACGTGACCTCATAGTCAGTGCTCGAAATGAGAAAGCGACATTGTCCGACCGTGCCGCGGCTGGCAGAGTTGAGCAGGGTTCTGACGAGTTCAGAGGCGAGGCGATGGTTGCCAAACAAGGTGGAATCACCGGGGCACTGCTGCAAAATCCGTTTATGGGCGACATCCTATCGAGTGTCGAATACGTCGCCCACAAAAATCGCGCTCGAATCGACAAATACGGTTATTGGGGCTTGATTGTATTCGTTTGGATTCCGTTCATGGCGAGTGGCGTGCTCGTTGGTGCGATGCTGGGGCTCGTCGCTCGTATGCGTTTCCAGAGGGTTCTGGCAGCTTGCTTGTTCGGTGGTACCGCGGCTTCGCTGACTTGGGCTTACACGGCGCGCGGAATCATCGAGACGATGAAGCAGTATCATGCGGAGGCATTCATTCCCTTTGTCATAGCGCTCGCTGTTCTTTTCACCATCATGCACCTGCGGCGAAACAAGCGCCTGCGGCGCGAAGAACTGTTCCGAGAGTCGATGGCTTTCTTCGCTGGAGCCGCCCCGAATTGAGATACCATTGATGACGAGATTCAAATTCTTATTCAGATTCGATATGACGGAGCCAATCAAATGTCTGCACCACTAGTCGAGATGCGAGGTCTTTCAAGATTCTACAAGATGGCCTCGGGCGTAGTCAAAGCATTGGATGGCATCGACCTCGATATTCGAGCCGGAGAGAGGGTGATTCTGCTCGGGCCATCCGGCTCGGGCAAGACGACCTTGCTCAACTGCATCTCGGCTCTGGACAATCCTACTGCCGGCACATACGTCTTTGATGGTAGAACAGTGCCTCGATCCGACGCCGAGGCGATGACTTCGTTCCGGCGTCAGAACATCGGTTATGTCTTTCAATTCTTCAATCTCCTGCAGGATCTCACCGTGCTCGAGAATGTCCTGCTAATCCAGGAGATCGCGGGAGGTCGCGACGAGGCTCGCGCCCGCGAATTACTAGCCTTGGTTGGATTAGAAGCAGAAGTCGATCGCTTCCCCTCTGAGATCAGCGGTGGTCAGCAGCAGAGGGTGGCAATCGCTCGCAGCATCGCCAAGAGTCCTCGGCTGCTGCTCGGAGACGAGTTGACAGGCAATCTGGACACGGCGACATCGGAGACGGTGATGCAGGTTCTCATCGACGCGTGTGAGGCCGAGGGGATCACCACGGTGATGGTGACGCACGATGAGTCATTGACGAAATTCGCGACGCGAGTGATTAGGCTTGACAGCGGACGAATCGTCGCCGACGATGCGATGCAAGCATGAGGCGAGAGTAATGTCGATGCTGCTGACGAAAAGGCTGGCTCGGAGTCTCTGGCGTTCCAAACTACGACTCTTCACAGTCATCCTGTTGATCATGATGGGCGTCACAGCAGGAATCTCATTCGGTGGTTATGCACACAATGTCGAAAATCTCTACGATGTCATTTACGCCGACGATGATGAAGGCGTGAACCTGCCCGATGCTTGGATAATCCTGCCATCGGGAACTTGGTCAGCCGCCGAGGCCGACGGCCTCTGTGATGCGATCAGTGATGGCTGGAGCGAGGCTGGCTCTGGTCTCGACGTATGTGAGCCGAGATTGGTGCTTGACGGAGTGATGTTCCATGTGGATGTCGAGGGTGAGGAGGCAATGATCTCCTCGGTCTGGCACGGCACCGATGAAGGCTTGACAGACAAGGTCTGGATTCCTGATCACGAGTGTTGTGGTGGTCGAATCGCTAGTGCCGAGAATGAGATCGTCATCGACAGGCACGTCGCGAAGCACCTCGAGATAGAGATTGGTGACAGCGTCGAGATCGGATCGGGACACGGCCGCCTCGTCTTCGAGGTGGTTGGAATCGGATTCCACTCGAACCATCTCTGGTTCACCCCTGATGGTTCGATCTTCCCTCCTAAGGAGGGTACTTTCGCGACTGGCTATCTATCGGCCGCTGGTCTTGAGAGACTTGCTGCTCTTGACGAGGGAGCTGCGAATTACATCCTCATCGACGTGCAGGATACCCCAGCTTTCGATCTGCCCGACACCGATGAGGATGAAGGTCAGGATGAGATGACTCCGATCCTCGAATACCTCAGTGGAACGATGGTCGATAATGGCGCAGAATCTGCCGCGGTACGTGATCGAGGAGGGATGCCCTCGATCGAACTACTTCGTGCGGATCTGAACGGCGCCAAGAAATCCATCCTGCCGATGACCATCATGTTGACGCTCGTCGCAGGCATAACCATCGCCCTCAGCCTGCACCGTCTGATATCGAGTCAAGCCCGTGAGATCGCCATTCTGCGAACTCTGGGAATTCCGAGTTCTTCGATTCTCATCGGTTACATCATCGCACCTTTGGTAATCGGTGCAATCGGCGTTCTGCTCGGCTTGTTCTTCGCCTTCCTCTGGGGGGTGCGAGGAATGCTCGATGTCTATGAGAATATCATCCAGATTCCGATACTCACCGAGCAGGTTCCGCCGGAACTCGTTCTCGAGATTTCATTGTTGACCATGCTCGTGGTGTTCATCGCTGGGATTCAGCCAGCTTGGAAAGCGTCACGCCTGCAACCTCTCGAGGTTCTGGGAGGCGAGCATCAGATTCGTCTCGGCTCTCGTTGGCTACAACGCTTGACTGCAAGGCTTCCAGCGACGATCGGCCTGATCATCCGCTCGAGTCTGCGCAAACCGGTCAGGCTCGGTGTGACCTTCTTCGCCGTCGGCCTTTCGATGCTCATCTTCGGCTCTGTGATCATGATGAACGCCTCGATGGCCGAGACGATGATCGG
>Ga0208879_1002583_pt1 | contig 15709 bp, 16 predicted proteins | sample Knorr_S15_td_Bot_FD_185605 | JGI IMG/M metagenome (GOLD analysis project Ga0208879, IMG submission 185605) | Marine microbial communities from Southern Atlantic Ocean transect - Knorr_S15_td_Bottom_ad_5009_LV_A (SPAdes) (version 2) | ecosystem: Environmental > Aquatic > Marine > Oceanic | place... | reverse complement strand
TTATTCCTGAATACTTAAAAGAATACGCAAAAATAAAAAAGAACGTGGTTATCACAGGTTTAAACAATCGCTTAGAGGTATGGTCAGAGGAATTATGGAGTACATACCGACAAAAGGCAGAAGATAACATAGAAGATTTTGTATCAAAGCTCAGTGATTTTGGCGTTTAATATGCATATTCCAGTCCTTCAAGATGAGGTTATAGAATACTTGGCTCCCAAGCCCAATCAGAACTTTATTGATGCAACATTCGGAAGTGGGGGACACACCATGCTTCTTTTGGAAAAAACTGCTCCCAAGGGAAAGGTGCTTGCTTTAGACCTAGACGCCGATGCTCTCTTACGCATTAGCATAAAAGCAAAGCAAGCTAAAGTTCAAGCAAGACTACAAATGATAGAGGAGAACTTTTCAAATATTTTAAGAGCTACTCAAGAAAGAAAGTTTAAGCCTGTCCATGGTATACTCCTTGACCTTGGACTTTCCTCTGACCAATTGGAAAATTCAGGAAGGGGATTTACATTTCAAAAATCAGAACCTCTTGATATGAGGTATAGCAAGAAGAATCCAACGACAGCTGAAAAAATTGTGAACTTTTGGTCAAAACGTGATTTAGAATATATCTTAAAAGAGTATGGTGAAGAAGAATTTTCAAAAGAAATTGCAGAAGCCATTATTCAAGCAAGAATCACAAAAGAGATTACCAAAACTAATCAACTCGTGGATATTGTATTGAAAGCAACCCCAAAGTGGCAGGGCAAAAAGAAAATCCATCCTGCAACAAAAACTTTTCAGGCCTTGCGAATGGCGGTAAACCAAGAATTGGAAAACTTAAAGATAGCATTACTCAAATCAGTAGAATTGCTAGAGGATCAAGGAACCCTTGTAGTGATTTCCTTTCATTCGCTGGAAGACAAGATAGTTAAAAACTTCTTTAAGGACAATCCACAACTCCTTGTTTTAACCAAGAAACCTGTTGTAGCGCAAGATAAGGAGATAGAGCAAAATCCAAGGTCACGATCAGCAAAGTTGAGGGCAGCAAGAAAAACCATATAATTTTTGCAAATGATTACTTCTTTTAACCTACATCCAACAAAAAAAATATTGCTCCTGGGAGTATTTCTGTCCGGACTTCTCTTGCTCTATATCTTTCAAATTAATACCCTTACCGCCAGTGTCTATTCCATAGGGGACCAGGAAAAACGATTAAATCAATTAAAAGAACAAGGTAGTTATCGTAAAACACAAGACCTCCCAAGCTTCACAAGAGTACACATGGAAAAGTTAGCACAGGAAATGCAGCTTGAGCGAGTTCAAAATATTTCTTATCTTAATGTTCTAAGCCCCAGTGTGGCTACAACCACAAATCAAGAATAGCAATAATGGAAAACTCAATCTATTTGGATAAATAGATTGAATATACAAATATGCGAAATTGGAGATTCTTTCTCATCGTCTTTTTTTTCTTGGCTCTTGGGAGCGGGCTCATAGCCCGCCTTGCTATTCTCCAAATTATCAACCATGGATTCTACAAGGCTCTCGCAAAAGGACAGCAAAGCCTTCCTTCCATATCAACTGGAGAAAGGGGAGATATATTCTTTACCGACAAACAAGGGACTCAATATACAGTAGCTACCACAAAGAAGTTGCCCTTTGTTTTTTTGACTCCACCAGAAGTTAAGGATCAAGAAATTACCGTTTTTGCTCTTAGCGAAATACTAGATATTTCAAAGGAAACCATTCTAAAAAAACTTTCACGAAAAGAAAGTCTTTTTGAAGTTTTAAAAAAGCGATTGACACAGGAGGAACAACAGAAAATAGAAAACATCAATCTGCCTGGGGTATATATGAGACAAGAAAATATACGCTCTTATCCGTATGGCACTCTAGCATCTCGCACCTTAGGATTTATCAACCAAGATTGGGAAGGACAATATGGAATAGAAAAATATTACGAGGAATATCTTGAGGGAAAGAGAGGACTTGAGAAGACACTACGCAATGTTGCAGGATACCTACTTTCCGGGCAAAGAGATACTCTTAAGGACGGGAAAGACCTTATCCTTACCATTGATTTTAATATCCAATCGATGGCCGAATCCTTGCTTCAAAAAGCAAAAGAAAGCCATGATATTAAAGAGGGGACCATTATTGTAATAGACCCTACAACAGGTGCGATTTTAACTTTGGCAAACTATCCGAACTTTGATCCTAATACCTATTCTCAAGTTACCGATCTTAGTATATTTCAAAATCCTGCCGTCCAAAAGCTCTTTGAACCAGGTTCTGTGTTCAAGCCTTTGACCATGGCCTCTGGTATTGATGCTGAAAAACTTACGCCCGCCACTACCTACACAGACTTTGGCGTGGTTCGTATTGGGGGGTATAAAATTTTAAATTATGATGAACAAGTATGGGGCGAACGAAGCATGACTGAAGTATTAGAGTTTTCCATTAACACTGGCGCAGTATTTGCAGAGGCTGAAACCGGACATCAAACTTTTATGGACTACGTTTCTCGCTTTGGTATATTTAAACCAACAAAAGTAGATATTGCAGGAGAAATATATTCACAAAACAAAGAATTAAAAAAAGGATATGAGATTACCTATGCTACAGCTTCTTTCGGACAAGGAATTGAGATGACCCCAATGCAATTGGTGCGAGCATACTCTGCCTTGGCAAACAATGGATATTTAATAACGCCTCATCTTCTCAAACAAGATACCCTACCATCAGAGGCTGTTATTTCACAAAGGACTGCTTCCCAGATAACCGCTATGTTGGTATCGGTAACAGAGAACGGATTTGGAAAGTCAGCTCGAGTTCCTGGTTACTATTTAGCTGGGAAAACTGGAACCGCCCAAATCTCATATTCAGCTTTAGGAGAGCAAAAATCCGGATACTCAGATGAAACTATGCAATCTTTTATTGGATACGCACCAGCTTTTCAGCCAAGATTCTTGACTTTAGTGCTACTTAATAATCCACAAACCAAAACCGCAGAATACTCTGCTATACCAATATTCCAAGAGCTCTCAAAATACATCTTGGATTATTATGAAATTCCTCATGATTATGAGCTTTAATCATAAAGAGTATTAAGCTAAAAACTCTCTGAGATTCTCTTGAAAACACACAAGAAATACGCTACACTTATTAAGGTATGGCCCCATCGTCTAGTGGCCTAGGACACTTGGTTCTCATCCAAGAGATCAGGGGTTCGACTCCCCTTGGGGCCACTGATTTAAAGAATAGCTATATAGGCGGTTTTTTGATATTTGGAACCCTTGAAAGAAGCTCTGATGAAGCAGTATAAAGTCTGCTGAAAAAACAAAACCCCCGACTAAATACTGGGGGTTTTGCTGTCTATTCTTTAAAAATACTAAGGGGAGGTTACGGTAAAGATAGCTGTCATATCTTGGCCATCATAATAGTCTGTTGAATTGCCGCTTGAGTCGACAATAGAAACTCTCTTTATTGCCCATGATCCTTGTTCTGCGTTGAAAGGTATGGTTAGAGAACCAAATTTTCTCCCTTCCCCATCAATATTTACAATACTCCCTTTTACAATCTGGCCAGAGTTTGTGCTTTCTGCATAAACATCAACGAATAAAATAAAGTTGGAGATTTCTGAAGTATCAACTGTTACTGTTATATCTCCTCCGGCAGGCACAAAAGTACTTGATACCCATACCTTTTGTGAAGTAAGAGGAGCAGGGTTGGTCTGCGGCTGTGGCTGCACACTTGTATCTTCTAGGGTCACAATAGCTTCTATAGAGATATCCTCTGTATTTATGCTCTCTACCACCTGAGAAATACCTGCAGTTAAAGAGGCTTTATTTTCCTGTCCTGAAAAAATAAGTAATGCACCAGCTGCAACCAAAATAAGGAGAAATGCTCCAAGAAAGAACGATAAACGAATAGCTCCTCTATTCTTTTTTGTGTTTAATTCCATAAGTACCTATATCATGATCATGCCACATAATTTGCATAAGTGTCAAGTGCTTTAGAGGTTTCTTTAAAACTATCCTAAATAATACACATTTACCAAGAAATTTGCTTTTTTTATTTGAGATGATAAAATAATACAACAATCTAAACACAGTCCCGCTCTTTTTAAGGAAAAGAATATGACTCAACTACCTATTAAGAATGTAGAACTTGCTTCTTCCCTTAATGCTGTAAAAGGGAAGAAATCAAAAGAAATTTGTATACATCATTGGGTGATCCAACCTGCAAATGGACCTGTGAGTAATGGAGCTTGCCAAATCTGCGGAGAAAATCGAGAATTTGAGAATTATGTGGAATCAGCTCACAGCTCCATCTATTTGGGGAAATAGTAATATAAAACAACCTTCCTCGGAGAACGCAGATCAAGCGACAGAGGACGAAGACGACAAAGGAGATTCTGAGACTAAAGATGACAACAATGGTCTCCTGCCCGAAGAATTGGACGGAGATGACGAATAGTCATAAATCTCTAGTCTCCAATAAGAGGCGACCTGTCAATACCAAGGTTACCTCTTTTTTTTCTTCCTATTACATCTATAATAAGAAAATGACTCCAAGAGCTATTTGGCATAGTATTCCAACAAAAGAAGCAGTAAAGATTCTCAACTCAAATGCAGGGCTTGGGTTAAAAGAAAGCGAGGTTGAGTTACGAAAAAATGAATACGGATTAAATAGTCTTCCAGAGGATAAACCCTTATCTCCTCTGGTTCTTTTTTTGCGTCAGCTTAAAAGCCCTCTTATCCTTGTTTTAGTACTCGCTGGAGCTGTTACTTTGTGGCTCCAAGAATACACCGACAGTACTGTTATCTTTAGCGCCGTACTTCTCAATACTGCCATTGGATATTTTCAAGAGAATAAAGCAACCAAAGCGCTTTCTGCACTAAAAAATATTCTCAAACAAAAAGCTTTGGTCTTGCGAGAGGGAAATGAAAGAGAGATACCTCAAGAAGATCTCGTACCAGGAGACATTGTGATTCTTAGTGAGGGAAATAAAGTTCCTGCGGATTGCCGAATCCTTGAGTCCTTTGAGCTACGCATTAATGAAGCGGTGCTCACTGGAGAATGGTTGGCATCTTTTAAGCGGGAAACTGTCCTTGCTAAAAAGACGCCGCTCGCTGATCGAGACAATATGGCATACATGGGAAGCGTGGTAGAAGCAGGAAAAGGGAAAGCTCTTGTGGTGGCAACCGGACAAAAAACAGAACTTGGGAGAATTTCAAAACTCCTATCTGAAGTTAAAGAAGAAAAAACTCCTTATCAAAAGAAACTTTCCCGTTTCTCTTGGTTAGTTACCATTGTTATTGCATTCCTTACCTTATTTATTTTCATTCAAGGAATAATAACGGGAGGAGATATTGTTGAAATGTTCACCATTGCAGTAGCTATTGCGGTAGCTGCTATTCCAGAAGGTCTACCTGTTGCAATAACCGTAGTATTAGCAGTTGGTATGCAACGAGTCCTAGCAAAAAAGGGTCTTGTGCGCCATTTAACTTCTGCTGAAACTTTAGGATCAACTTCTATTATTGTAACCGACAAAACCCTCACCCTAACAGAGGGCAAGATGAAAGTAGAAAAAATAGTTCCTTTAAAAACAAAAAACAAGCAGGCTGTTCTTTTAGCTTCTGCTCTTGCCAATGAAGCATTTATTGAAAAGCCAATAGCAGCATTGGAAAAGCCAATACTGCGAGGTAGACCAACAGACAAAGCTTTAATGGAATCTGCCGTGCAAGCTAATATTTTCAAAGAAAAGATAGAAGAGCACACACCTCTACTCTTTCGTCTTCCCTTTAACTCTCAGACAAAATATGTGGCCTCATTTCATAAACTTGAACATGGAGTATTACTCTCTGTTTGTGGAGCACCAGAAAGAATTATGGAGCTTTCGCGCCTCTCAGAAAAAGAACTAGACTACGCAGAAACCAAACTTCAAGAACTTACCTCTTTGGGTTTTAGGGTAGTCGCGCTTGCAAAAAAAGATATTTCACCCCGCCAAAAATTCACAGTAAAGGAAGGAACACTGAGAGACGAAATTAAAGGGCTTGAATTTCTTGGTTTTATCGCATTAAAAGATCCTGTCCGAAAAGGCGCAAAAGAAGCTATTCAGTTGGCAAAAGATGCGGGACTTAAAACTGTCATTGCAACTGGAGACCATCTCTTAACTGCAAAGGCGGTAGCAAAAGAGATTGGCCTTCCAACTAAAGATGAAAATCTTTTTGAAGGAAAGGAACTAGATAAACTCTCAGACGAAGAACTTAGCTTAAAGTTAGAGCACATTTCAGTCTTTGCTCGAGTGGAACCGAGACATAAGCTTCGTATCATTGAAGCATGGCAGAGAAAGGGAGCTATTATTGCAATGACGGGAGATGGAGTAAACGACGCTCCTGCTTTAAAAAAAGCAGACATTGGTTTGGCCTTAGGATCTGGGACAGATGTTGCAAAAGAGAGCTCAGACCTCATTTTGCTTGAAGATAACTTTGCCATCATCCCGCAAGCCATCAGAGAGGGGAGAGTTATCATAGATAATATTAGAAAGATTATTACCTATCTTGTATCTGGCTCATTTACCGAAACTATTCTTATAGGGAGCAGTCTTCTTATGGGCCTTCCATTGCCTCTAACAGCTCTTCAAATTCTTTGGATTAACCTTATTGAAGACGGCTTACCTGGCATGGCCTTAACTTTAGAAAAACCAGAAGAAGATGTCATGGCTAGGCCTCCCCTTGAGAAAAACTCTAATCTTCTTACCCGAGAAATGAAAGTCATTATCTTTGGCATCAGTATTACAACCGATCTTCTTTTGTTTTTATTATTCCTCTTTTTATTAAACACCTCCTATACTTTAGAGCACACACAAACAGTACTGTTTGTGGGATTGGGACTTGATTCGTTATTCTATGTTTTCTCGGTTAGAAGTTTAAGAAAAAACATTTGGGAGTATAATCCTTTTTCCAATCTCTGGGTTACAGGAGCTGTGATTTTGGGACTTTTATTACTTGTAGCTGCAGTCTATCTTCCTTTTTTCCAATTCTTTTTAGGCTCAATAGCTTTGTCCTTGCTTGATTGGATAATTCTTGTTGGTCTTGCACTGCTTAATGTCCTCCTTATTGAAGCTGTAAAATGGTACTATATTAGAAAATCAAAATGATATTTCACGTTCTCTTAGTTATATTTTCTGCCTTCATTATGTTCCGTGCTGCCAATTGGTTGGTGCAAGGGGTCAGTAAAGTTGCTCAATACCTTCAATGGTCAGAGTTTGTTATTGCTTTTTTTATCATGGCAATAGCAGGTTCTCTGCCCAACCTTTTTGTAGGACTTTCCTCAATTGCTCATGGTATTCCAGAACTCTCCTTTGGAGACATAATAGGAAACAGTGTGGTAGACCTTACTTTGGTGGCGGCATTAGCTGTGCTTGTAGGCTCTGACCTACTTGCCGAAGGAAAGCTTGTTCAAACCTCTGCCTTTCTCACTATTTCCATTGCTCTCTTGCCTTTGCTGCTTATTTTAGACGGAGAACTAGGAAGAGGAGATGGCATTGCCTTAATCATTATTTTTTTTGGATATGCTGCTTGGATGTTTAGCAAGCGCAAATATTATCAACAAACCTTGGATGAAAACCATAAACCTCCGCTCAAGCAATTTCGCAACTTTATGGTTGGTTTTCTCCAAATTATCGTCGGCGGAGCGTTGCTCTTAGCTGCAGCAGAAGGCATTGTAACGTCTGCAAATTTCTTTGCACAAGAGTTTTCTCTGCCCATTGCTTTAATTGGTCTTCTTGGGCTTGGTTTAATGTCTGCGCTTCCAGAGATCTATTTTGCAATAGCTGCAGCCAGAAAAGGAAAGAGCTGGATTATCTTAGGAGAACTCACGGGCTCTGTTATTATCTTAACCACTCTGGTACTTGGCATTATTGCTTTTATTAAACCCATTGTGATAGAGGACTTTTCGCCTTTTGCCTTTGCTCGTTTCTTTATGATTCTTGCAGCTTTGTTTTTCTTAATCTTTATTCGAACAGGAAGAAGAATCACTAAAAAAGAGGCGCTTATTCTCATTGCCCTGTATATTGCTTTTGTGGGAGTAGAGATATTTACCAAGATTTTATGCGATCCTGCTTTAATCTTTTGTTTGAAGTAATAAGGTCTCGTTTATTGAGCAAAGAATGGAACAATGATAATATAGAGGCATGGAGCCTCTTATTTTAATACTCATAGTAACTGGAGTCTTTTTGGTAGGGATGTTTATTTTTGGAGTACTTTTTTTAAGAAAAGAGATTCTCAGTTTAAAAGACAAGGATAAAGATTCAACGCAGTCTCTCATGCTACAAAATCAGATTACAGAGCTAAACCGTACAATGGATGTAAAGTTGAGTGAGTCCAGTAAAGCTATTCGTGATCAGTTTGGCGAGAGTACAAAGATTATAAAGGAGATTACGCAAGAGCTTGTAAAAGTAGGGGAGGGTCAAAAACAAGTAATGAGCGTTACTGACCAATTAAAGAGCTTGCAAGATATTCTTAAAAACCCCAAACAAAGAGGAGTGCTCGGAGAGTATTACCTTGAAACAGTTTTAAAGAATGTTCTACCCCCAGATTCCTATCAAATGCAATATTCGTTTAAGGATGGAACAATCGTAGATGCAGTTGTTATTACCAAAGAAGGTATTATTCCTGTGGATTCTAAATTCTCTTTGGAAAACTACAACCGTATTCTTGAAGCCTCTACAACAGACGAGCGTGAACGCTATGAAACAGCTTTTATTAACGATCTTAAGAACCGGGTAGACGAAACCGCAAAATATATCAAGCCAAATGAAGGAACTCTTGGCTTTGCTTTCATGTTCATTCCATCTGAAGCTGTGTACTATGATCTTTTGGTAAATAAGATAGGAGCAGTAAAAACAAACACCTTAAACCTTATTGAATACGCTGCAGGTCAAAAAAAGGTAATGGTGGTCTCACCCACAACATTCCTTGCCTATCTTCAAACTGTGCTCCAAGGATTAAAAGCCTTAAAAATTGAAGAATCAGCCTTGCAGATTAAAAAGCGTGTGGAAGATTTGGGGCGCCATATTGGAAGCTATGAAACGTATATGAAAAAACTTGGAGGACACCTTGGTACTACGGTAAATACTTATAATATCGCCCACAAGGAGCTTGGTAAGATAGATAAGGATGTACTTCGTATCACAGGCTCTTCCAAGGGCATTGAAACCTTGCAGGTTGATCGACCTGTTCAAGAGGACGACGAATAACTCTTTTATAAATTAAGAGGGTAGAGCGCTCTTTACTTTTCTCTTACTATTTGGTATTCTATTATCCATATGGCAGATATCGCTGTTATTAAAACAGGGGGTAAACAATACATTGTGCACCCTGGACAAAAAATAAAGATAGAAAAACTCTCCACAAAAGAAGGAGGTGAAGTTGAATTTAAGGAAGTTTTGCTTTTGGATAACGAAAAGAGAACAGAAATTGGTACTCCCGAAGTAAAAGGGGCTACGGTAAAAGGAAAGCTCTTAAAGCAAGCCAAAGCAAAAAAAGTAGTTGTCTTTAAATTTAAAGCAAAGAAACGTGAGAAAACAAAAAAAGGGCACAGACAGCCCTATAGCGAAGTAGAGATTCTCACAATTGAAACAACGTAAAGGGGAGCAAGCTCCTCTTTTCTTTTACCTACGATTTTCAAGAGATTGTTTTAAGGTCTCTGGATCCGCGTATTCAAGCTCAGCTCCAATAGGAAGACCTCTTCCCAAGCGAGTGAGTTTTACATTTGAGTCTTTGAGCATTCGCTCTATATAGAAGGCAGTAGCTTCGCCTTCCGTTGTTGGGTTTGTTGCAATAATTACTTCCTTAATAGGGGACTTACTCAAACGATCTTGGAGTTCCTTCATTCGCAATGTATCTCGCTGTTCTTTTTGTAAAGGATCTACTGCGCCTCCTAAGATAAGGTAAAGACCCTTATACTCCTTAATTGCTTCCAAGCTTTCCAAGTCGCTTTCTTTTTCCACCACACAAAGAATTTCTTGATTCCTTGTTTTATCTCGACAAATCATACAGAGTTCTTCTGTTTTTTCACTCGCATCAAAGGGCTGAAAACAGAGTTTGCATAAAGCAATCTGATTTCTTAATTCAGCTATTGCTTCCACAAGCTCTCTAACTTCACTCTTTGGGGCACGCAAAAGATGAAATACAAAGCGGGCTGCCGTTCTGGAGCCCACCGTAGGAAATTGAGAAAAGAGTTGAATAAGTCTTTGAATCTGACGGGGATACATTAAAATGAAATTTCTTCTGCTGGTTCTTGATACTCAAGGTCTTCTTTTGCAAGATCAGAAAAACTCACAGTCTTTTCATCAAAACGCAGCTTTACTGAACCCACAGGTCCGTTTCTATGTTTTGCAATAATGATTTCTGCTATTCCTTGATTGGTAGGATCGGCTCTATACTTGTCTTCTCGGTAAATAAACAGAACCACATCTGCATCTTGTTCCAAGGAACCAGATTCTCTTAAGTCAGAGAGGCGAGGACGTTGAGGAGTTCTTTGTTCCACAGCACGAGAAAGCTGAGACAAGGCAAGAACTGGGATATTAAGCTCTCTTGCCAATCCCTTTAGGGAGCGAGAAATCTCAGAGATTTGCTGAACAATATTGGATTGTGGATTTCTTGGTTCAATTAACTGTAAGTAATCTATGATTAAAAGACCCAATCCTTTGTTTGCTTGCAATCTTCGCGCCATCGATCGCATTTTAAGCATGGTCTGTAAAGAGCTATCCTCAACATACAAAGGAGCTTCAGATAATACTCCCATGGCTTCTTGTATTCTTGCAAAATCATTATCATTCCCTTGTGAAGAAAGCTTTCCCGTTCTTAATTTCCAAAGGTCAACTCCTGCTTGGGAAGCTATGAGACGATCTATAACCTGGTCTTTGGACATTTCCAGAGAGAATAAACCTACTGGAATCTTATGGTTTATTGAAACCCTCCGCGCAATATCCGTTGCAAGAGCTGATTTTCCCAAAGAGGGACGAGCAGCTAAGATGATAAGATCTGAATTTTGAAGTCCTGAAAGGATGTTATCTAAATCTCCAAATCCTATGGAAACTCCTCTAGTGCCGCCTTTATGCTTTGAGAGCATATCTATTCGCTCAAAAGCTTCCTCTAGATCATCCTTTACCTGGGTGAAGTTTTGAGAAAAAGACTTTTGCGCAATAGCAAAGATACTGGCTTCTGCTTTATCTAAAAGAAGATCTGTTTCTGCAGCTTCATCATATCCCATTGTTCCAATTTCTTGTGAAACAGAAATTAAATCTCGAAGGATTCTCTTTTTTTGTACAATCTTCGCATATGCCATAACATGCGCTGCAGTAGGAACAGAGTTAATAAGTTCGGTTAAATATACATTGCCTCCAATGTCATCTAATTGCTTTTTCTCTTTGAGTCTTGCTGCAATCGAAAGAACATCAATAGGGTCTCCTTTTTCAAAGAGTTCTTCCATTGCAAGATATATTTGCTGGTGAGTTCTTTTATAAAAATCACGAGACTCCAAAAAGTCTCCAACTTTCAAAAAGGCATCTTTATCCATCATCAAGCTACCTAAGAGAGAGCTCTCAGCCTCAATATTTTGAGGAGGTAGTTTATCTGGTATAGTGGACTTTTCTTCTGCCATAGTGCTGTTATCTTAGCGTATCAAGAGATTTTCTTCAACCGAGGGCCTTTGGGTGTGTCATCTACCTCCCAACCCCAATCTATAAGTGTTTTTCTCATCCTATCTGCAGATTGCCAATCCTTTCTTCTTCTGAAATTCTCTCGTTTTTCTGCAAGCTCTAATATAACATTTGGGGGAGGTAAAATATTTGGTCTACCAAAAAAGATAAACCCAAATATACTATCTATTTCTTTTAAGAAAAAGAGAATTTCTTTTGCATTTTTTTCAGATAAAACCTCCTTTGTCCGTGCAGTATTTCCCTTTACGACCACATTAAACAGAACAGCAATGGCCTTTGGGGTATTAAAATCATCATCCAAGACTGAAATAAAATCTTTTCTAAATTTCTTTATGGGAAAAGATGTCTTGGTTTTTCCCTTGCATAACTTGAGTCTCTCAATAAATTCATCAATGCGCTCAAGTTCTCGTTTTGTTTGTTTGAGCAATTTATCTGAGTAATCAATAGGGGAGCGATAATGAGCTTTTAGTACAAGAAGCCGAAGTATTCTTACAGAGTGCTGATTTAAAAAGTCTTGAATAGTAATGAAGTTACCAAGCGACTTTGACATTTTCATGCCCTCTACCGTTAAAAAGCCAGAGTGCATCCAGTACTTTGCCATGGGATTTTTACCAGAGATTGCTTCCATCTGAGCTATCTCTGCTTCATGGTGCGGAAAGATAAGATCTCTTGCTCCTCCATGTAAGTCGTACTGCGAGCCAAACCTCTTCTCTGTTATAGCAGTATCTTCAATGTGCCAACCAGGACGTCCCCATCCCCAAGGGCTTTTCCACTTTGGCTCTCCTTTCTTTGATATTTTCCATAAAGCAAAATCTCCTTTATTTTGCTTTTTAATTGATTCATCAATGCGAGAAACCGCATCCTCTGCTTGAAGTGATGTGCGACGTGAAAGTTTCCCATAGTCCTTAAACTTTAAAATATCATAGTATATGCCGTCTCCCTCAAGCTCATAGGCATATCCCTTTTTAAGTAGCTTCTCTATCTGCACAATAATCTCTGGGATATGGTCAGTAGCTCTGGCGTACTTACTCACGCTTAAAATACCAAGAGCCTTCATGTCCTTTAGGTACTCTTTCTCAAATCTCCTGGCCAACGTCTTTGCCGTGACTCTAGTCTCTTTTGCGCGCTGAATGATTTTATCATCAATATCAGTGATATTTTGCAAGTAATCTACCTTGTATCCTTGAGATTTTAAAAACCTCACAAAAGCATCAAAAGAGATATATGTTCTCCCGTGCCCTAAATGTGAAAGGTCATATACGGTAGGCCCACATACAAAAAGAGAGATTTTCTTTGTTGATCTGGTTTTAAGGGGTTCCTTCTTCCTTGAAAGCGTATTGTAGAGCTTTATCATATTCCTATTGTATCATACCAAAATGGTTTGAAAAATGCCTTATTTTTTGCTAACATGCGCTATGGCCACAAATCTTGTACTCTATCGCAAATACAGACCCCAAAGCTTCTCTGAAGTAATAGGGCAAGACCATGTGGTCCAAACCTTAAAGAATGCAATAGAGGGAAATCTCATTTCTCATGCCTATTTGTTTTCTGGACCTCGGGGTTCTGGAAAAACAACCTTAGCAAGGATTTTAGCTAAAGCTGTAAACTGCAAGAATCCAAAGAAAGGTGAGCCAGACAATACATGTGCATATTGCTTGGAAATAGGGCAAGGGAAGGCACTGGACTTTGTGGAGATTGATGCGGCTTCAAATAGAGGTATTGATGAAATCCGAGACTTAAAAGAGGGGATTCGCTTCGCCCCAGCAAGACTTAAATACAAAGTCTTTGTTATAGACGAAGCACATCAGTTAACTAAAGAAGCTTCCAATGCACTTTTAAAAACTTTAGAAGAACCTCCTTCCCACGCAATCTTTATTCTTGCTACCACAGAAGCAAATCGCATGATTTCCACTATTGTGTCTCGATGCCAGCGCTTTGATTTTAAAAAACTAAACATCAAAGAAATCGTGGGGCGATTGAAAGATATTGCACTCAAAGAAAAGGTAACAATTGAGGACGCTGCACTGGAAGTTCTCGCAGCGCATGCTGAAGGTTCTCTAAGAGATGCAGAATCTCTCCTAGATAGAGTTCTTACTTTTCATCAGGGAGAAAAAGCAATTGGAGTTACAGTATTACAAGAGCTCCTTGGCATTGTGGATATCCATATTCTCGCAACCTTTGTTGATCTTCTCCAAGAGAAGAAAACAGCTGAGGCAATAGATTTTCTTAACAAAAATCTCGAAAAAGGTATGGACCCACAAGAGTTTGCAAAGAATCTAGTGGAATACTTGCGACGAATGCTTATCTTAAAGTTTAATAATGAAATTAAAGATACTATTGCACCAGGATTTACTAAAGAACAACAAGCAAAACTTGTAGAACAAACAAAGAATATTGAGGGGAAGTTTTTGACCGGTACTTTAAAACTCTTTATGCAAGCAGAGCAAGACATGAAGTATGCCAATATCATACAGCTTCCTTTGGAGCTTGCGATCATAGAGAGTATAGAAAAAAGTAAATAACATTGCGGGATCGTCTAACGGTAGGACATGGGCCTTTGAAGCCCAGTATCTAGGTTCGATTCCTAGTCCCGCAGCAACTATTGACAATACCATTTTTATGTGGTATGGTCTATTTAGACGAATTTAAGGAGTCCCGACTAATATGGTCGAAAAAATACGGATAGAAGTAAGCATGGAAGATCTGCAGGACGCGGACAATCGAACAGCGTTAGGCAGAGTACTCACAGACGAGTGGGACAAGTATCATGGCATGCTAGAACTAAGTGGTACATCCTGCATTGTGAGCCTCCCAAATGGTACAGCTGTTATAACAAAGGAAGTCGAAGAGTAAAATCTCTTCCTACGTTCTCAGTTTCCATTATGGTAACTAAGGTGGCGAGACTCAATTGAGTAAATAGTTAACACGCTATTACCTCTCGCTAAATCCCTAAGCAAGTGTCAAATAGAGATTTACTTAGGACAAAAAATCAACTCAAATGAGTTGGTTTTTTGTTCTCAGAGACTTGGAATACAAATATACTCCTCATTTAGCTCAATCCTAGTTCTAATATCATCCGCGATACGGAGGGAATTATAGTACAAAACTATATGCAAAAGTGGAATTGCCACCCAATAAAAGGGTTCTAACTTCGTCCAGTACCCCCAGCTATTGACAAAAATAGTAAAATATGGTAATCTACTTTTAGACTTTCTGAGTTGCTAGGACCGAATTGTTCTCCTCATAGAAGAATAATTCGGTCCTAGGAAACCAAAATTTGTGGGCCAAAAGGAATTCACCCTCTATGAGCATGAAAATGCAACCTCTGCCAGACATACACCTTCCAACATATAACACCAATCAGGGTGCAGCTCGGTTTACGGGTACGTCAGGAACATTCGAAAAACCATCCGGAAAAGTGGTCTATGACGAAGGAGACTTCATGGACCCCTGCCCGATCGAAGGCTTTTCTTCTTTCTGGAGATGGGGGTTACCTAGAGCATTCTTTGTTCTTCTAGGGTTACCTGGGAGAAAGAAAACCTAGATCCTCGCAGAATCAAAGTCCCGCACGAATGGTTCTCAATCCATTTTAAAGACCTCGGTTAGCAAACAGCTATGTCCGAGGTCTTAATATATAATCAAGAACAGGGCAAAGAATTATGCAAAGAATTAACACAACAAAAATATATAGATGAATGCAAGCAAGGCATAGAGGAAGCCATACTAGATGAAAGACCCTCAAACATAGATTTTGAAAAGTTTTTTGAGAGCCGAGACTTTGAATAGTGAGTTATAAAGCATAGATTATCCTGTTTCCACTAAACAGGTTCTAACGTCGTCCACGACACGCAGCATTAACCAAAAAATCGACATATAGACTATTCTTTGATAAAATTAAGAAAGAATAAGTCGACTGTTATAAAATAATAATAAGAGAAAAAATATGGACACTAGTATTTTTTTAGCACAGTTCTTTGGATGGTACAT
>Ga0208879_1002582_pt1 | contig 15715 bp, 12 predicted proteins | sample Knorr_S15_td_Bot_FD_185605 | JGI IMG/M metagenome (GOLD analysis project Ga0208879, IMG submission 185605) | Marine microbial communities from Southern Atlantic Ocean transect - Knorr_S15_td_Bottom_ad_5009_LV_A (SPAdes) (version 2) | ecosystem: Environmental > Aquatic > Marine > Oceanic | place... | reverse complement strand
GATCACCCATTGGTGCGGCAAGATGAAGATCCAGCCGCACTTTATCAGCAAATGCGCCACGGTGCTGCAGATGATCGTCGTCGCGTTGGTGGTGCTGGGCCGGAAAGACCAGTTTGGCCTAGGGGAGGATTGGCTGTTTTGGTGGTACCTCGTGGCGACAGTGTTTACCGGCGCGACGTTCCTGATCTATTTCCCCGCGGGGATGAAGCAGTTGCAGGCGGTGCCGGCCAGCGCGCCGAGCGAGGATCAGTCGCGGCGGCTGGTGCGGCTGGATTTTGAAGTCGACCCGGCCAGCCGCATGGGGGATGCAAAATCGTCCCGCGCCGAAAAGGACGAGAGCGCGTAACCTTGCCCTGCCGCCGGGTGTATGTTGTCTTTTGAATATGATGAGAACAGTTTGGTTGTTGGGAATGGTGGTTGTGGCCGGATCGGCCTGGGTGGGGACGGCGCATGGCGAGCATGGACAGGGTCACGACCGCGGCGGACTGGAGTTTGCGCTGAAGCCGAAGGGGCTTGGCCAAGCGGGGCAGTTTCAATTCAGCGTCGACGGCCCGGCGGTGAACTATTTCGCCCAGTTTCTCGGTGACGGTTTTCACGTGGAAAGCTCCACCGACCTGAAGCAGTGGCACGACGTCGAGCTGCTGAAGGCCACCGACGAAGAGACGGTGTTTCAGGACGGGGGCGGGTCGACGAAGAGCCGCTTTTACCGTGTGCGTTACGAGGGCGGCACCTCGACGTGGGGCATCATACGCGACCGTATCCTTGGCCCGAACTGCGCCGGTTGCCACAGCGAGGGCACGACGTTTGCGAAGCAGTCGGATCTCATTCTCACGCCGGATGCCGCCTACGGGCAGCTCGTCAACCGCAAGCCGGCCAACACCTACGCGCTCGACAACGGGCTGGAACTCGTCGGCACCGAGGGGCTGGCAAGCGTCGGCAAAAGTTTTCTGTGGGAGAAAATCAACACCGCCGAGGGGCAGCATTTTTACGACGACCACCCCGGCTACGGTTCGCTGATGCCGCTGGGCATGGATCCGCTGACCGACGGCGAACTCAAGTTCATCCTGCAATGGATTCTCGAGGGCGCGCCGGAGCACGGCACCGTGGCCAAGGTCTCCGCCCTGGCCAACCTCGAGCGCTACGCGCCGCCGCCGTTCGCGGCCCTGCCCAAGCCGGACAGCGGCATCCAGCTGCACGTCGGGCCGTTCGATGTGCCGGCCAATTTCGAGCGCGAATTTTTCATGTATAAGAATCTAAACAACCAGAAACCGATTTACGTAAACCGCGTCCAGATCGAGATGAAGCCGGGCAGCCACCATTTCATCGGCTACCTGCTCGACTCATCGAGCCCGTTTTTCCCGTTTGCCAAGCAGTTGTTCGTGCCGAACAAACTCCGTGACCTCCACCTGTCCAGTGGCGAGGACGATCCGCTGGTGCTGGCGACGATGGCGTTTCACGACTTTTTCGCCGGCACACAGACGTCGCGCCTCGACTACGCATTCCCCGAGGGCGTGGCGCTCAAGCTCCCGGCCCAGACCGGTCTCGACCTGAACACGCATTACGTCAACCGCACCGGCGAACCCTCAACCGGCGAGGTGTACATGAACCTGCACACCGTCGACAAGGCGGCGGTGAAGCACGAGGCCAAGATCATCAACATGAACAACACCAAGATCGACCTGCCACCCGGCAGGGAAACCACGGTGACTGCTGACTTTCGCGCGTCCGAGACCATGAACATTTTCCAGCTCTTCTCCCATTCGCACGAGAAGACCGTTGAGTTCCGCGTGGAGATCGCCGGTGGCAAGCGGGACGGGGAGTTGCTCTATATTTCCTACGACTGGAAGCATCCGCCGGTGATGAAGTTCGACCCGCCGCTGGTGGTGAAACGAGGCGAGAAAATCCGCCTGAAAACCACCTACAACAACTGGACGGACGAGACCATCAACTTCGGCCTGCGCAGCACCGACGAGATGATGATCCTCTTCGGCGCGTACTATTGAGGCCAAGCCGGCCGTTTCTTTTCTCAAAAAGCTTTTGTCCGGCTGGAGCCGTCGGTAGCTTTTTGCACGTGAAGCTTTCTTGTTTGTATGTGGCGTTGGCGGCGCTTGGCTTGGCCTCGCTTGGCCAGGCGGCGGCGGATGAATTTGACAAGTCGGTGGCGGCGTTGCGCGCCGTCGGTGGCGAGGGGCAGGGCAACACTGCCGCCGGCCGGGCACTGCAGCGCCTGGCCAAGGGCGGTGCCGACACGCTGCCGGCGTTGCTCGCCGGGATGGATGGGGCGAACCCGTTCGCGGCGAACTATCTTCGCGGTGCCGTCGAGGTGATCGCCGGCAACACGTTGGCCAAGGGCGGGGAACTGCCGCTGGTCGAGCTGGGCGAATTCCTGCTGAACAGGAGTCACGACGCCAAGCCGCGCGCGCTGGCTTTCGAGCTGATCCGGCGCGTTGACGCCGAGGCCGCCGAGCAACTCATCCCCGGTTTGCTGGGCGACCCCAGCGTGGATCTCCGCCGCGAGGCCGTCGCCCGGCTGCTTGGCCAGGCGGAGGGCTTGGCCAAGGCCGGCAACAAGCCGGCGGCCGTGCTGCTGTACCGGCAGGCGCTCGATGCCGCCCGCGACCTCGACCAAATCAAGTCCATCTCCGGCGCGTTGCGGGAGCTTGGCCGCAAGGTGAACCTCACGCGGCACTTTGGTTTTCTCGTGGACTGGCAGATGGCCGGCCCGTTTCACAACAAGGATCGCGCCGGGTTTGAGTCGGTGTTCGGGCCGGAAAAAAACGCGGAATTGTCGGCGTCGTACGACGGCATGGACGGCAAGGTGAAGTGGCAGGGTTACTCGACCGGCGACGAATACGGGATGGTGGATTTCAACAAGCCTTACGGAGATCTCAAGGAGGTCACCGGCTACGCGCAGACGGAGTTCGTCTCCGGCATCAACCGGCCGGCCGAGCTGCGGCTTGGCTGCAAAAACGCGTGGAAGATCTGGCTCAACGGCGAGTTGGTCTTTGGGCGCGACGAGTACCACCGGGGCATGCGGATCGACCAATACAAACTGCCGGTGCAGTTGAAGAAGGGCGGCAACACGATCCTCGTGAAGGCCTGCCAAAATGAGCAGGTGGAGGATTGGACGGTGCAATGGCAGTTCCAGTTGCGGGTATGCGACGCGACCGGCACGGCGATTCATTCCGCCACGAAAAAGAACCGCGAAGTCGCCGCTCAGTAATCAGACAATCATGAAAAAAATTCTACTTACTTTCACTTTTGCCGCCTTGGCCAACGGCTTGGCGGCGGGCGACTGGCCCGGCTTTCGCGGGCCGCTGGGCAACGGCATTTCGGATGAAGTCGGGCTGCCGGTTGCGCTCGACGCGAAGAAGCACATCGCCTGGCGGATCGACCTGCCGGGCCGGGGACTCTCAAGCCCGCTCGTCGTGGGTGACCGGGTGTTTGTCACCGCCAGCGGCGGCACGAGGCAGGACCGGTTGCAGATTCTCTGCCTCAATGCCGCCGACGGCTCGGTGATTTGGCAGCGCCAGTTTTGGGCGATGGGCAGCACGGTGTGCCACAACAAAACCAGCATCGCCGCCCCCACGCCGGTGACCGATGGCCGGCGGCTGTTCGCGATCTTTTCGTCGAATGACCTGTTCTGCCTCGACCTCGACGGCAACCTCCAGTGGCTGCGCGGCATGACGCTGGATTACCCGAACGCCCGCAACAGCCTCGGCATGGCGTCGTCGCTCGTGCTCGCCGGCGGGGTGCTGGTCGCGCAGGTCGAGAACGACAGCGAGTCGTTCACGGCCGGACTCGACAAACAAAACGGGGTGAACCTGTGGAGGGTGGATCGTCCGAAGTCAGCCAACTGGACCACGGCCACGGTGCAAAAAACCGGGTCGGGGGCGGAGATGCTGCTGCTGCAATCCGGCAGGGGCATCCACGCCGTGAACCCGAAAAACGGCGAGGTCGCCTGGCACTACGCCGACGGCGCATCGACGATCCCGTCGAGCGTGCTGGCCGGCGGAGTGCTCTACGTGCCATCGCACGGCTTGACGGCGCTCGAGTTGGCGGATGACGGCAGGTCGTTTAAGCAGAAATGGCGCTCGTCGCGGCTGCGCCCGGACACGGCCAGCCCGCTCGTGCATCGCGACCGGGTTTACAGCCTGAACAGCGCCGGCGTGCTGACGTGCGGTGACACCGACAGCGGCAAGCGGCTTTGGCAACTGCGCCTCGACGGGCCGTTCGGCGGCTCGCCCGTGGTGGCGGACAATCACCTGTACGTCTTCAACGAGGAGGGCAAGGTGCAGGTGGTGGATCTGTCAGCGCCAGAGGGACGCATCGCCGGCGAGATGGACCTGGGCGAGATGATCCAGTGTTCGCCGGCCGTCTCGAATGGCGCGCTTTACGTCCGGAGCAACCGGCGCATCTGGAAGATTGCCCGTAAAACTCAGCTTTGACAGTGAGCGGTGAGCGGTGAGGTAAACTTGAACGTTGAAACTTCCGAGGTGGTGCGAGGTCTTCGGCGCGGTGTCGAGCTTGCGCCCGACGATGCCAATGCCCACTTGCTGCTTGGCACCGCGTTGGCCGAGGCCGGCCAGTTGGCGGAGGCGCTTGGCCATTTGCAGCGCGCGGTGGAACTCGCCCCGTCGCTGGTTCGGGGCCACATCCGGTCGGGCAATCTCCTGCGCGAACTCAGGACCGGCGAGGCGGTCGAGGCTTACGGGCGGTCGCTCGAATTGCGGCCCGCCGATCCGTTCATCCTCTCCAACCTTGGCAATGCGTGGCTGGACTTGAGCGCCGCGAGCCGTGCCATCGACTGCTACCGGAGGTCGCTTGAGATTCATCCCGCCGCGCCAACCACCTTCAGCAACCTCGTCTTCGCGATGCAGTACGACTCGGGAATCAGCCGCGAGGAGATCGCCGCCGCGCACTGGGAGTGGGGCGGGCGCTTTGGCCAAGCTGGGCGGGGATTTGCGGGGGAGGTTGCGACGCTCGCCGCTGATGGATCACGCTGGGTACGCGCGGGAATTGACGGAGGCTCTCGAGGGGCTGGTCACGGCTTGACGGTGACCCAGTCGATGTCATGCCGCTCGGCATACTCGGAGAGCACGCGCTCGTTCTCGATCAGGATGGCCCGGACAATCGACGACTCGTCGGCGTGGCCAATGTGCGGCAAATGATTCGGGATAAGGCCAAGCTGCCTGTGGGCGTAAACCAATGCGTAGGCTGCCTCGGCCACGGCCACCAACGGCAACGTGTCGTCGGCTCCCTCGACATAATCCTCGACGACGCCCGCCAAAAACTCGAGTTGCTCGGTCAGGTGGGGATACTTTGGTGCGTCAATCTCGGCGAACTCCAGTTTGAGGGCGGGAAGTTTTTTGTGGATTCCCTCGAGGATTTTCGGTGTGATCTGCTCCGCGCCGTGATGGAGGAACTCCGCTATCTCTGACATGCCCCAAGGGTGCGCTTGGCCGGGGCGAAACTCAAGTTTGGATTAACTGATGGACACAAAGCAAAAACCGGATGAACCGCGACAAGGTCATCGGCGATGGTATTGCCGCTGCGTGCGCTTGGCCAAGTGGCTGGGCGTTGGCGTGCTGTTGTTGCTGGCGCTGCGGGAGGTGTTTTTCTCCGGGCCGTATCTGCCGTTAGCCAAGCCGCATGACGGGTTGATACTTGACATGCACTGTCACGTGGCCGGCATTGGCGCGGGCGACAGCGGCTGCTTTGTTTCCAAGGAACTGCGGAACAATTTTCGCTTTAAAATCTACCTGAAAGCGTTTGGGGTGACCGTGGCCGAGACGGAGAAGAAGGGGGATCAGTTGCTGGTGGAGCGCTTGGCCAGGGGGATAGGGGAGAGCCAGCGGGTGGGCGCGGCGATCGTTCTCGCGATGGATGGCGCGGTGGATGCCAATGGCCAACTCGACCGCTCGCGGACGGAGTTTTACATCCCGAACGAGTTTGTCGCCGCCGAGACGGCCAAGTACCCGAACCTGTATTTCGGGGCGAGTATCAACCCCCACCGCCCCGACGCGCTCGAACGGTTGCAGTGGGCCAAGGACAACGGAGCGCTGCTGCTCAAGTGGCTGCCGTCGATCCAGTTCATCGATCCCGCCGACAAGGCGCACGAGCCGTTTTACCGGAAAATGGTTGCGTTGGATCTGCCGTTGCTGACACACGCGGGGCAGGAGCGCTCGTTCACCCACGCGCGGGATGAGCTGGCCGACCCGGTGCGGTTGAAGCTGCCGCTGTCGCTCGGGGTGAAGGTGATCGTCGCTCACGCGGCGTCAACCGGGAAAAACGAGGGACAGGAGGACATCGACCGGCTGATCGGGATGCTCGGCGATTATCCGAATCTTTACACGGACATCTCGAGCATGACGCAGGGTAACAAGCTGGGATACCTGCGGCAGGCCATCACCGAGGAGCGGCTCGGGGGGCGGCTGCTTTACGGTTCGGATTTTCCGCTCATCAATACCGCCGTGGTGTCGCCGTGGTTTTATCCGCTGAACCTGACGCGCAAACAGATGCAGTCGATCGGCGCGATCGGGAATCCGTGGGATCGTGACGTGGCGCTGAAAGAGGCGCTGGGTGTCCCGGCGGATGTCATGGGCCGGTCGGCGGCTTTTTTCGGGGTGCCGCTTGGCCAAGCGGCTGCGGATTAGCGGCCAAGCTGGCCTTCAAGATACCGGACGGCCTGTCGCACGTCAGTTTGCTGCTCCATCCGGTCGCGCACAAGGCGGCAGGCGTGCAGCACGGTGCCGTGGTCGCGTCCGCCGAATGCCTCGCCGATGGAGTTGAGGGATTTGCCCGTCATCTCGCGGGCCAGATACATGGCGATTTGGCGCGGGAAGGCGATGTTCTCCGGCCGGCGCCGGCTGGTCATGTCGGCAAAGCGGATGTCGTAATGCTCGGCAACACGTTTCTGGATGTTCTCGATGGAAATGACCGTGCGTCCCTCCTCGTGCAACACGTCCTTGAGCAGACTCTCGACGGTGTTTGGGGTCACCGGATTGCCGGTGAGGGATTGGTAGGAGGACACGCGAATCAGCGCGCCCTCGAGGCGGCGGATGTTGGTGCGTATGCGCTTGGCCAGGAAACTCACCACTTCATCGGGCAAATTAACGCCGAGGGTGATAGCCATGTTTCGCAGGATGGCCAGTCGCGTCTCGAAATCAGGCGGCTGCATGTCGGTGACCAGACCCCACTCGAACCGGGAAACCAGGCGGTGCTCGAGGTTCTTGATTTCATTGGCCGGCCGGTCGCAGGTCATCACGATCTGCTTGTGAGCCTCGTGCAGGGCGTTGAACGTGTGGAAGAATTCCTCCTGGATGCGTTCCTTGCCGGAGAGAAACTGGATGTCATCAATCAGGAGGACATCGGTGTTGCGGTAGGTGCGTCGGAACTTGCCCAGGTCGTTGTTCTGAATCGCCTCAATGTACTTGTTGGTAAATTTCTCCGACGAAAGACAGGAGACCTTCAACTTTGGGTTTTCCATCAGGACATTGTGGCCGATGGCGTGCAGCAAATGTGTTTTGCCCAACCCCACTCCGCCGTAAAGGAACAGTGGATTGTACGAGCGCCCCGGCGATTGGGCCACGGCCAAGGCTGCGGCGTGCGCAAAGTTGTTGTTGTCGCCGACGACGAAGGAGGAAAAGGTGTTTTTAGGGTTGAACAGTTTTTCCGAAGACGCACGGGATTGGGCGGACGCCGCCCGCTTGGCCGGCTTGGCCCCGGTGACGGCGGGAGTGTCCGGGGTTTGGGTTGGAACACCGTTCTTGGCGCTCTCGTTCACCTCAAACTGAACGCTCAATTTCTTCCCGGTGATGTGAGCCAACACATCCTGAAGCAGATCCAGGTAATTATCCTTGAGCCAGACAGCGCAAAACTCATTGGGAACAATCAGGAGGGCTGTTTCCTCATCAATGGTGCCGGGTTGGATGGGGTCAAACCAAAGATTGAAGAGATCCGGGTTGACCATGGTGCGCAAGGTTTCACTTGCTTTAGTCCATGTTTTTTCAAAAGTTTTGGTCATCGGGGGTTTGATAGCAGGGTTATGCAGTTTTTATTCACTCTCTACCATCGTGCCCTTGGAACAAAGCCACCCCACTTGGCGTCGATCGCTGAACAGGGTTGAAAATCGTCTCGGAGAACGCTCCGGCTCGACTTCGAAAAACGATAGATTATAAATCATAAACATATGGTTTCCAGTTGGTTGGGTTACTCCAACAGGTAGGTTGCTTGTCTCGGTTGAGTTGCATTTTGTGGCGCGGTTGAACCACTCGATGCGCGGGGCAAAGTATTACCAACGCCGTGTCTTATCCAGCGTAAGCTATTAACTCTTGTCCACACTTTATTCACAGTCTTCTTCTCACTTAACACTACTAACAACAACCGCTTGCGATTTATTGGGTTCGCCGCGCCCAATCCTCGGTCTCAGTTGGTCACCTTGACCGGTGAAAAACAAAAACGGAGGCGAGTTGGCGCAGAAGCGCCCTTAAACCGCATCGATTCCTGTTTCACCGGTTCGAATTCGGGTTACACCCTCGACGGAACTGACGAAGACTTTGCCATCCCCGATCTTGTCCGTCTTGGCGCTCTTTACGATGGAATCTATCGCGTCCTGTACGCGATCGTCTTCCAGCACAATCTCAAGCTTTATCTTGGGGAGAAAATCAACAGTGTACTCGCTTCCACGATAAATCTCGGTGTGGCCCTTTTGTCGGCCAAATCCTTTCACCTCCGTCACTGTCATTCCCTCAACGCCGACGGCGGCAAGCGCCTCCTTGACATCCTCAAGCTTGAAGGGCTTGATGATTGCGTCGATTTTTTTCATGGGTTGCTTCGCTTGCAGTTAGTGGTAGCAGGGACGGAATCATAAACCTCGTTCGGTTTTCTGACAACCGCAATTTTTAAATTATTAATAAAAGTTTTTTCCTGTTCCTGTCGAAACAGACTTGACACGGAAATAAAATCGGACTCCGAAGGCATCATCAGCATCGCATGTTCAGTCGCCAAACAGCTTGTTAAATGTGCCCTTGGCTTCCTCCACCCGCTTGTTCGCGCCGACGCTTCCCGACCAGTCGCGTTGCACGAAGTCGAAGTACTCACAGAAGTTCGACCGGTTTTTTTCCGTCACCGGCTCGGCGCGCCGCTCGCGGCATTGGTACGCCACACCGCGGTCGTGGAAAACGCAATTGAGGCAGGCGCGCAAATCCTCGTTGCAGCCGGGGCAGACATCACTGCGGCCGGGCTGGCCGTCGATTGTCCATTCCGTACCGCAGTTGTGGCAATGCCGGTTCATCGTCGTTACCCGCCGACCGCCTGCCCAAGCGCCGGGTTGGGCCTCGCGCTGGCTTCGCTCGCTTGGCCAAGCGCTTGGCGGATTTGTTCAGCCGTGTTGGCACCGGTGAGGCCGTACTTTTCACGGAGGTAACCCACCGACGAGGCGTGCTCGATGAACTGGTCCGGCCAGCCGATGCGCACCACCGGCGTGGTGATGCGGCAGTCGCCCAAATGATCGCGCACGATGCTGCCGTAGCCGCCCTTGATCACGTGATCCTCGATGGTGACGATCACGTCCGCCGCCTGTGCGAAAAACTCGGTGGTGCCGCCGTCGATCGGCTTGGTGAAACGCGGATTGATGATCGCGGCGTCGATGTTTTCCGCGCCGAGTTCCTCGATGGCCTTGTCGGCGATGCCACGCATCGGGCCAAGCGCGAAGAACGCCACTTTCGGTTTGCCGCTGTTGGAGAAATTTTGCCGCACCTCAGCCTTGCCGATCTCGATCAGCGCCGGTTGTTCCTTCACCGCGACGCCCTCGCCGCTGCCGCGCGGGTAGCGGATGAAGGCCGGTTGGTTTTGATGCGTGGCGGTGAACATCATGTCGGCCAACTCGTCCTCGTCGCCGGGCGCCATCGCGATGATGCCGGGCACGCAGCTCAGGTACGCGATGTCGAACAACCCGTGATGCGTCGGCCCGTCGTTGGCCGAGAGTCCGGCGCGGTCCATGCAGAACGTCACCGGCAGGTTTTGCAGCGCGACGTCGTGGATGATCATGTCGTAAGCGCGCTGCAGGAAGGTCGAGTAAATGGCGCACACCGGTCGGTAACCCATCGTGGCCATGCCGGCGGCAAACAGCACGCCGTGCCCCTCGGCGATGCCGACGTCGAAGTAGCGATCCGGCATGGCTTTCTCCAGCGCCGAGAGGCCGGTGCCGCTGGGCATCGCGGCGGTGATGCCGACGACCGAGGTGTCTTTTTGGCAAAGCTTTACCATGGTCTGCCCAAACACATCTTGATATTTCGGCGGTGTGCCGGGCTTGGAGGGGAGGCTTTCGCCGGTGGCCGGGTTGTATCCACCGGTGCCGTGAAATTTCTCCGGATGATCCAGGGCAGCGTTGAAGCCCTTGCCCTTCTTGGTGATCACGTGGATGACGATCGGCTGGTCGCACGTCTTGGCGAACTCGAGCGTCTCGATCAGCAGTGGCAGGTCGTGCCCGTCGATCGGGCCAAGGTAGCGCACGCCAAATTCCTCGAACACAAGGCTGCTGCCGAAGCCGCCGCGGCCGTCGCTGTCCAGCGTCTCCTCATTGTGCTGCAGCGCCGCCTGCGTGACGGTGCCCTTGAGGGCTTCCTGTCCCTTGAGGCCCAGCCGCAGCGCCAGTTTTCCCGAGGGCACTTTGGAGATGAACTTCTGCAGGTCGCGGGTGATCTTGTTGTAGCCCGGATTGGTGATCAGCTTGTTGAGGTAGGTCGAGATGGCGCCGACGTTCTTGGCGATGGACCACTCGTTATCGTTGAGGATGCCGACAAACTTTTTCGTCGTGTGCGCGATGTTATTCAGCGCCTCGAACGAGATGCCGTTGGTCAGCGCCGCGTCGCCGAAGACGCAGACGACGTTCTCGTCGCTGCCGCGCTGGTCGCGCGCGGCGGCCATGCCCAGCGCCGCCGACAATGCCGTGCCGGCGTGGCCGGCGCCGTAGCTGTCGTGCTCGCTCTCGGTGCGCAGCGCGAAGCCGTTCAGCCCGTCGGTGGTGCGGATGGTGCGGAAGCGCTCCTTCCGGCCGGTGAGCAGCTTGTGCACGTAAGACTGGTGGCTGACGTCCCAGACGAACTTGTCCCTCGGCGTCTCGAACACGCGATGCATCGCCAGCGTCAACTCCACCACGCCGAGGTTCGGGCCGAGGTGGCCGCCGTTCTTCGCCAGGCCGTTGATCAATTCCTCGCGCAGTTCCTCCGCCAGTTTCTCGAGTTGCTTGACCGTCAACTTCTTGACGTGGGCCGGGTGGTCCACCATGTCGAGGTAGCGATTGTGGGTCTTGACTTTTGCCATGTTAAAATTCGACTGAGTCGTCGTCGACGAGTTCGTCTTCGCCGTCGGCGTTGGGTTGCAGTTTCTGTATTTTCAGCTCGGCTGCCTCGAGCTTGGCTTGGCAGCCCTTGGCCAGGCGCGTGCCTTCCTCGTAGCGCTCGAGCAGTTTCTCGAGCGGCAGATCGTCGCCCTCCATCTCCTCGACGATGCCCTCGAGCTTTTTCAGCCCCTCCTCAAAGGGCACCTCATCCGTTGGGTTGTCTTTTTTTTTCGCGGCCACGCGACCGGCAAGCTAAAGCAGCTTGGCCAAGCGGACAAGCGGTTAGGCGAGGACGGGTCGCACCACTTGGCCGTGCACATCGGTCAGCCGGTGGTGGCGGCCTTGGAACTTGAAGGTCAACTGCTCGTGGTCGATGCCGAGCAGATGCAGGATCGTCGCCTGAAAATCGTGCACATGCACCGGGTCGCGGGTGACGTTGTAGGCGAAGTCGTCCGTCTCGCCGTGGATGAAGCCCGGCTTCACGCCGGCCCCGGCCATCCAGACCGTGAACGCCCGCCCGTGGTGGTCGCGGCCATACTTGGGCGAGTCCACCTCGCCCTGCACGTACGGCGTGCGGCCAAATTCCCCGGCCCAAATCACCAGCGTGTCCTCCAGCAAACCGCGCGCGCGCAAATCCTGGACCAGCGCCCCGGAGGCCATGTCCGTGTCGTCGCACTGCATGCGCAATTGCTGCGACAAGCTGCCGTGCGTGTCCCAGCCGACGTGGAACAACTGGATGAAGCGCACCCCGCGCTCGGCCAAGCGGCGGGCAAGGATGCAGTTCGCCGCGTACGTGCCGGGCGTGCGCGAGTGCTTGCCGTACAGGTCGAAGACGTGATCCGGCTCGTCGCTGAAATCGGTCAACTCCGGCACGCTCATCTGCATGCGGTACGCCATCTCGTATTGCGAAATGCGCGTGGTGATCTCCGGGTCGCCGACCTCGCGGAACTTCATCTCGTTGAGCTTGGCCAAGTCGTCGAGCAACCCGCGCCGCACCTCGCGGCTGACGCCCTTCGGGTTGGACAGGTACAGCACCGGCTCGCCGACCGTGCGGAACTTCACCCCCTGCAGTCGCGACGGCAAAAAACCGGAGCCGTAATAGTAGTCGAACAGCAACTGCCCACACGTGCCGTGCTGGTCGCGCGACATCATCACCACGTAGCCGGGCAATTCCTCCGACACGCTGCCGAGGCCGTAATTGAGCCAGGCGCCCATGCTTGGCCGGCCGGGAATCTGGCTGCCGGTCATGAACAGCGTCATGCCGGGCGAGTGGTTGATCGCCTCGGTGTGCATCGACTTGATGAAACAAATCTCGTCCGCCACCGCGCCGATGCCGGGCAGCAACTCGCTGAGCCAAGCGCCGCTCTGCCCGTGACGGCTGAACGCAAACTCCGTCGGCTGGATCGCCAGCTTTTGCTTGGCGGTCATCGTCGTCAATCGTTGGCCCATCCGCACGGACGGCGGCAGTTCCCTGCCGCGCCACGCCTGCAGGCCAGGTTTGTAGTCGAAAAGGTCGGTGTGGGAGGGCGCGCCGGACTGGGTGAGATAAATCACCCGCTTAGCCTTGGCCGGAAACTGCGGGAAACCCGCCCGCCCGCCGCCCGTCGCCGCTTGGCCAAGGCCGTGGCCGAGCAACGAGGCCAGGGCCGCCGCACCGATGCCCGTGGCTCCGCGCCCAAGGAACTCGCGCCGTGTATGCGCCAACCGGTTTTCCGCCAACAGATCCATTCTTGAACGGGGCTGAAACTACACCGATCGCTTGGCCAAGTGCAAGCGGCGGCACTATCGACTCAGTCGATGGAAGCATTGATTTTATCAATTGGCGTAAAATAGCGGCAGCAAGTAGGCTGCGCCCCGCCAACCAGAAAATGGACAACGCAAACCCAACCAACAGCCGGCCAGTGGGATCGCTCCGTGGCTTCTGGAGCCTGTTCGCCACCCAGTTCCAGGGTGCCTTCAGCGACAACTTGTTCAAGTTTCTCGCGATTTTTTTGGTGATGAAATCGTTCGAGGGGAACACAGCAAAAATCGATTCGCTGATTCCGATCATTAGCGGGGTGTTCTCGATTCCGTTCATCATTTTTTCATTGGCGGGCGGGTATTTGTCGGATCGTTACTCAAAAAAAATGGTGGCCGTCGGCACGAAGGTGTCGGAGGTGCTGATCATGATCCTGGCCACGTTCGCGTTGATGCAGGGCAATGTGACTTTCATCGTCGGGGTGATTTTTTTAATGAGCACGCAGAGCGCGTTTTTTGGGCCGGCCAAGTACGGGAGTTTGCCGGAGTTGTTGCCAACGGAGAAGCTGGCCTGGGGCAATGGCGTGATCGGGATGGGAACCAACATGGCGGTCATCCTTGGAATGGTTGCGGCTGGGTTTATCTCGAAACGGTTTGGCGCTGCCTCGCCGGAGGCCGGGTTGGTGCTCGTGGGGTTGGCGGTCGTTGGCTTGTTATGCAGCCTGTGCATCACGCGGGTTCCCAGCTCGAATGAGTCGAAGCAGTTTCGCATCAATTTTGTCGGCGAGTTGTTCCGCCAGGTGAAACGTATCTATCCGGATCGGCCGCTGTTTTTTGCCGTCCTCGGAGAAATGTTTTTTTTCTTCGTGGCAGCGATGATTCAGGTGCATCTCCTGATTTACGGGAAGGAGGCGTTGGCGCTGGATGACTTGGAGAGCAGTTATCTCCAGGCGACAATCGCGGTGGGGATTGGGGTGGGTTGTCTGGCCGCCGGGTTCGTGTCCGGCAAAAAAATCGAGTATGGGCTGATCCCGCTTGGGGCACTGGGAATGGTGGTTTTCTGTTGCCTGATGTCGATTGATAATCTCAGCAAAGAATGGGCGTTTTTGAACACGAGTGCGCTTGGTTTTGCTGGCGGTTTTTTTCTGGTGCCGATGCTGGCTCTTGTTCAGCAACGGCCGGACAAAAAGGATAAGGGCACGGTGGTGGCGACTTCGGCCACACTCACCTTCGTTGGCATTCTTTTATCTGCCGTTGTTTATTTTCTGCTGACCTCAGACAGGTTTTTTGGGTTGTCAGCGCAGGACACTTTTCTCGCAATTGGAGCGTTGACGTTTCTCGGGACAGTTTACATCATTTATCTGCTACCCGACTCGCTCGTTCGGCTGGTTGCTTTTTTCGTCACCAAGACCATTTACCGCATTCAAGTGGTGGGGCGGGACAACATCCCGGAGCGGGGCGGGGCGCTGTTTGTCTGCAATCACTTGTCATTCATTGATGTGTTGTTGCTGCAAGCCTCCACGGATCGGCCGATTCGGTTCATCATGTACGCGGGGTACATGAAACAAAAAGTGCTGGGAACCTTTGCGCGGATCATGCGGTGCATCCCTATCTCCTCCGAGTCGCGGCCGCGTGACTTGATCAAGTCGCTCAAGGCGGCGAGCCAGGCGATTCGCGACGGCGAGGTGGTCTGCATTTTTGCCGAGGGACAGATCACACGCACGGGGCAGATGCTGCCGTTCCGGCGCGGCTACGAAAAAATCATGAAAGCCGTCGATGCGCCGATCATCCCGATTCATCTCGACGGCGTGTGGGGCAGTATTTTTAGTTACTCGCGAAGCCGGTTTTTATTCAAGCTGCCCCGGCGCATCCCGTACCGCGTGACGGTGAGCTACGGCGCTGCGCTACCGCACGACGCTGACCCAGCCAAGGTGCGTGAGGCGGTGCAGGAACTCGGCGCGGACGCTTGGGCGCATCGCAAGCGTTACATGAAGCCGCTGCACCGGAGTCTCGTGCGGGCGTTCAGGAAACATCCGTTCCGGTTTTTCGCGGCGGACGCCAAGGGCGGCAGCGTGAGTTGCGGCGGCGCGCTGGTCGGCACGGTCGCGCTTGGCCAAGCGTTGCGCCGCAAGTGGGAGGGGCAGGAGATGGTCGGCATTCTCATGCCGCCGACGGTGGCCGGCGCGCTGGTCAACTACGCCGCATCGCTGACGGGCCGGGTGCCGGTGAACCTCAACTACACGCTCTCCGCGGAGGCGCTGGGCTCGTGCATCGAGCAGTGCAACATCCGCACGGTGGTCACGTCGAGAGCGTTCCTCGAGCAGTTGAAACTTGACGTGCCGGTGGAGACGATTTTGCTCGAGGACATCGCCAAGTCGATCGGCATTGGCCGCAAGCTCGTCGCCGCCCTGGCCGCTGCGCTGTTGCCGGTTGGGCTGCTGGAGAGGCTTCTCGGCAGCAAACACAAGGCAGCGATGGACGACCTGGCCACGGTCATTTTCTCGAGCGGCAGCACCGGCGCGCCCAAGGGCGTGATGCTCTCGCACTACAACATCGTCTCGAACATTCAGCAAATTGGCCAAGCCTTCGCGCTGGATCAACACGACCGCATTCTTGGCATCCTGCCGTTTTTTC
>Ga0208879_1002580_pt1 | contig 15718 bp, 14 predicted proteins | sample Knorr_S15_td_Bot_FD_185605 | JGI IMG/M metagenome (GOLD analysis project Ga0208879, IMG submission 185605) | Marine microbial communities from Southern Atlantic Ocean transect - Knorr_S15_td_Bottom_ad_5009_LV_A (SPAdes) (version 2) | ecosystem: Environmental > Aquatic > Marine > Oceanic | place... | reverse complement strand
TTGTTTTTAGCAAATCTGGGATATTTCTCCTTGTATCTTTTCTCAGCCTCCCTCATAACCATGTGGAATAGCTTTAAAATCATTTGGTGGCGGGGCGGCAAAAATATAGTGCCGGAGTCAGCATCTACTTTTGATATCCTTGGGAAAGTTATATCTCGGAACAACGGGATAAACTTGGGTAAACTCTCAAATATTGCTGGAGAATATTTCCCATCATCTTCATCAACGGTTCTAACTGGATTTAAATTTTTCGGTGAGAATTTGTCATTAAACGCCTTTTGTCGTTTAACTATCTCAATTATCTCATCAACGTTTTCGATACCGCTGTCAGCTACCCATGGCACCGAATAACCAGTATGACCTTTTTTTTGCAGGGCATACCCCTTCGTTTTATTGGTATTGATGTAAAGGGAAAGCCCTTCACTCCCTTCAGATTGGTCTGATTGAATGAACGCAGTCTTCCCAAACTTTTCGTTATGCGTTTTTCCATCTGGATAGGTGAAATTTGCTGTTAAAGCGGTATTTACAACGTATTGTTGTCTGTCTAAGTCCCAAACCTTTTCATCTAGCAAACCTTCATCTAACCACCTTATTTGGTGAGTACGCGCTGGAAAAATCATCAAAATATGTAAGATATGCCCAATATTAGGTACATAGACAGACTCTTTCTCATCGGTCAGATGGTTGTACAACACCTTTTCTGTTGATGGGATGTTATCCCTTACGAACTGGTAATTGTTTTCTGCTAAAACCTCGATACATAGACTGTGCAGAACACTTGGCAAAGACCTCCTTGTCGTAGTCGATCTTTTCTTGGAGAGCTCTTTAAATACCTCCTGAGCAGCAGGTATTGGCAATACCTTGTCAAATCCTTCTCGCCTTTTAGCGTTATAGACATGGCCCAAAGCTCTTCTCGCATTTGTCCATACATTTCTCTTGGCTGTGATCGTATTGAGAGCTTTATGTCTTTGGATGTATTTATAAAAGGAGAATTCATCATCATTTATCGGGTGATAAAAATGATGTACTTTCAAGTCAGCCACCTTATTAATCTGCTCTTGAGCCGCAGAGTTACGACAAATGACAAAATCAATAAAGTGATTCAAATACTGCATTTTTTGAGAGTTTGCCTGAGTTAATGTATACAACCTCAATTCACTCAAAAGCTCTTCAGGCAACTTATCTTTGTAGCGATTTAAACTCGTGCTTGTTCGGGACAAATCCCCCTCAACCATACGATTTACACCGTATTGACTTAGAGCACCAACATTAAAAGGCTTAAATCCTTTTTGATTGATGTACGATTTAGACTTTTCAAGTTCTGTTATAACTAACCTCAATGCCTTTTGGGGGCTTTCCGTAAATGATGTCATTTCCCCTTTGTCATCGTTGTACTGTTTTGTATTTTTCACGTAATCGACGCAGAGTTGCACGGGAAGTTCTTGTATTGCATTTATATTTGTGCTGCAACGCAACCCTCTCAATAATCTTGACAGACTTGAACTTTGTGATGCTGCTTTAGCGAGTTCTATCTGTGAAGATAGCTCATCGTTATCGACAAACATCTGATATGTGTCTGTTTTGCCCATGACATTTGTGGCCGTTGGGAAAGGCGTAAATACAGCATTTTGTTTAATAAATAACTGAATGGCACACATGAACACCTTTTTTACTTGAAAAATAAAATCCTGATATAGATTGGTATTGCCATGAAAATAGTGCGTGTCGAAAAGGTTGTTTAGTCCGGTATTCGTCTTGTAATACTCATCAGATGATGAGCCAACATTGACATCGAAAACTGATTTGTCCAGCAAATCCATAAATGGAGAGCACAGGAAATCCTCCCTTTTATAAGGCATGGTCAACTTGCTCTTTTTCTTAGCAACTCTTTTTGGAGCAAACTCGCTGTAAAGAGATTTTAAGATTAACGTCAGGAACCCAACATCACTCAAACCTAACGCCCGTTGTGTAGCATCAAAATCAATGAGGGCGGGTTCAATAGTCTCACCGGAGGAGATTCTGTACGTCAATTCAAGCTTTTCATCACCCAGCCTAAACCCGTCGAAAATTATTCTTTCAATTAATTTGTTGATGCTCTCTGCGTCATCAAAATCGATTTCTTCTAAAGAAGCGATTCGTCTGATTTCGCCACAAGTGAGTGGTCTAGCATTATCAGATTGCCTGTAGCTAGGCGTAACTCGGTCTGCCCAGTAAACCTCTTTAACAGAGTCTACATACCTTTTCCGAAAGAACTCATTAAGCGTTTTACCGACATTTTCGATTAGAGATGCATCTATGATGCATGTGTCGATTTTTGGGTTGTATCTCACCAACTTGTCTTCTGCGATATATCCACTCCCGATATGTAGCAGGTCGGTGTCAGTGGAAATAATACTCTTCAAGATAGCAGCTCCTCAAATGTCAAATTTTCAAATTCCGTATATTGCCTTCTTGCTATCATTGCCCTAGCCTTCTCGGCAGTGGGTTGGGCATAACGTTCCGTCGATGATATATATCCGTGCCGTAAGAAAACCTTGATGTCTTCAGTTGATAAGTTCAAAGCGTTCTTCAAATAAAATCCACAGAAGTGACGTAACGAATGCGGCTGTCTCACAGTACCTAATTCTCTTAATGTTCTCCTCTCAAAATGCTTCCGATATGCACCCAGCGTTAGAGGGCAACCATTGCTCTGACAGATAAGCCATGGGTGGCCTGCGACCCTCTTTTGTTTCAGCAATTTCGGTAATAAAATCGTGTTAAAAAACCTACGGGCATTCTCATTAGACCAAGTTAAGACATAACCGTACGCGGGGTGTGAAACTTGCAGCGACATCGTTTTGTGTCCGGCAAAATACTTATTTTTCTGGTCAACAATTAAACATCTTGGTTTGGGGTTTGTTAGAAAATTAACATCTACATCGTCGAGTTCAGAAGAGTTGGTTATTGTTGCTTTGTGCCTTCCAATAATCTCTTGTCGTTGAGTTAAGCGATTAGTGTTTGGGTCAAACGTTTTCCCATGAACTTGATCCTCCGAAACGATAATATCCGCGTATCCATCGCTTGAAGGGACAACGTCATATATCAAAATATTCGCCACCTCCGAGCCTCTCAGGCCAGTAAATGCTTGGAGAATGTAAGCAGCTTGGTAGTTGATAGATTGCTCTGAGAGGATAAATTGAGCTAGTTCATTGGGAGGGAAGTATTTGGTTAGTTTCTTTTTTGAGTTTCCAGCCGCGCCAGTATCATAATTCGCAGAAGTAAAGTGCAACCTTCCTCTGAATCCATACCTATCGCTATCCTGTTGATAACCCGCCCCTTCTAAATGGGAAAGCAAACCCTTATGTTCTTTATCTTCTTTTCTCGTCTTTCGTGCGTTTTCAATAAGAGTTTGGTCGATCCCTGTTAATCCCGTTCCCATATATGTATGGCAAAATTTCTCAAACTTGATGTAAGCATTTATTAATTTAATTACTGTGCTTAGCTTGGAGCTTTCCCAATACAAGTTGAGTTTACATTCACCGTTTGAATCAACAGTTCCGTTCAGTTTCGCTTCAAAGTACGAGTAAAGTAATTCTGTAGGATTGTTTAGCCATTCTGGCTGCTTCTCTTTTTGGGACTCAAAAAACACCAAAATATCAGAAACAACATCAATAACCGTACGCAAACTTGACGACTTGCCGCCACCCAAAGCGTACTCGTTCTTGATAAAAAGAAGCAATGCGTAATTTATTTTACCGTCCGGCGTAAAGACAAGTGGAAAGTCCCTATCCTGAAATTCCTCAGTTTTCACGTACTTCAAGTAATAGCTTTTTTTAAATTTCTTCAATGAGACATCATCATTCTCGATACATATGTGAATAATACATAGTCACATTCTCACGGTCAAGAAAAAAGCAGACACCCTAGAATGAACTACTTATGTGACTTATGTGGGCTATTTTTATGTCCCATTTTAGCTTTTTTTGGCGCCCTGAAGAAGTTGACGTTTCTCGCGACCGTGTTGATTTCCAAAAATTGACCGACCCAGAAAAGCACATCTTTATTTCAAACCTTAAGTACCAAACCCTGTTAGATTCGGTGCAAGGCCGTAGCCCGAACATCGCGTTCTTGCCTATTATTTCACTACCAGAGTTAGAAACTTGGGTTGAAACATGGTCTTTCTTCGAGACTATTCACTCACGTTCGTATACCCATATTTTGAGAAACTTGTTCTCAGACCCAAGCGAAATATTCGAAGATATCGTAGTGAATGACGAAATTAAACGACGTGCTGCTGATATTTCTAAATATTACGATGATCTCATTTTCGCCACTCAGCTTTGGCAAACACAGGGTGAAGGCGTACATACAGTGAATGGTGTTGCACACACTATCAACATGTATGAGCTTAAGAAGAAGCTTTACCTATGCATGAACTCGGTGAACGCACTGGAAGCAATCCGTTTCTACGTGTCTTTTGCCTGCACATTCGCTTTCGCTGAGCGGAAGCTGATGGAAGGTAATTCTAAGATTATTCGTTTGATTGCCCGTGACGAGAATCTGCACTTATCTTCAACACAGCATATCCTTAATTTGTGGGCTAAGGGTAAAGATGACCCTGAAATGGCGCAAATTGCAGAAGAATGTAAAGAAGAAGCGCGTGCTATCTTCATGAACGCTGTCGAGCAAGAAAAGCAGTGGGCTGACTACTTGTTCCAAAACGGCTCAATGATTGGTTTGAATAAAGAAATTCTTTGCCAATACGTTGAGTACATTGCGAATCAGCGTATGTCTGCTATTGGTCTAGACACCCCGTTCGAGATAAGCAGTAATCCACTTCCATGGATGAATAACTATTTGAATTCAGACAACGTGCAAGTGGCACCTCAAGAGTCTGAAATCAGCTCTTATCTTGTTGGTCAAATCGACTCTGCCGTGAGCGAAGACGACTTTGCTGATTTTGAGCTGTAAAACTACAGCTTAATGAGCAGCAACGATAAATCACTCCACATCGACGTTGTCGATGTGGGGGCGATTATTTCCCCTTCTGATTCCACTATCTTAAACGCCCTTGAAGCAGCGGACGTTCATATTCACTACCATTGTCGTGAAGGCTTTTGTGGTGCATGCCGCACAAAGCTAATTAAAGGCGAAGTTGAGTACACCACAGATCCCCTCGCCTTCATTGACGACGATGAAATTCTTCCTTGTTGTTGCGTGGCTAAATGCCCGCTAAAAATAAAAGTACCGCTGTAAAATTTTCATTCATCGTTCTCACTATCACTCTCACAGTGTTTCTGCGCGTTAGAGTAATCCACTTCAATAGTTTTACGTAGCAACTTAACACTAATCAAACGTAAGGATAATGTTATGAGCGAAGTTTCTGGAAAAGTTGTCATCATTACAGGTGCAAGTAGCGGGCTTGGAGAAGCAACGGCGAAAATGCTTGCGGATAAAGGTGCTAAATTAGTGTTGGGCGCCCGCCGTGAAGACCGTCTTAAAAAACTTGTAGATGAAATTGAATCTTCAGGTGGCCAAGCTACTTATCAAACGGTAGATGTCACGAAAAAGGATGAAGTCAAGGCGCTTGCGAAAGCGGCGATAGATGCCTATGGGCGTATTGACGTGCTCGTCAACAATGCTGGTCTTATGCCGCTCGCTCCGCTTGACGAGACGAAAGTTGACGAGTGGGATCAGATGATAGATGTAAACATAAAAGGCGTTATGTATGGAGTAGCAGCTGTATTAGGACAAATGCGAGAGCAAAAAAGCGGGCATATTATCAATCTTTCCTCTGTGGCAGGTCATGTTGTGTTCCCTGGAGCAACGGTTTATTGCGCAACTAAATTCGCTGTTAAAGCAATAAGTGAAGGCATTCGCAGGGAGTCAAATGGTGAAATTCGCTCTACCAACATCTCACCTGGTGCAGTGGCGACAGAACTTACTGACCACATTTCTCACAAAGACTCAAAGCAAATGGCAGATGATATGTATGACGATGCTATCGATGCAGATGCTATTGCACGTGCAGTAACGTTTGCCATAGAGCAGCCTGGCGACGTAGACATAAACGAAATGATCATCAGACCTACCCGTCAGGAACTCTAATACAGCTCATTTCTAACGTAATGGTATAGATTGGCCATCTAATAATTAAGCCTGCAAAAGCAGGCTTAATTTATTTCTGAATTTAAAGTACTTTTTCGATGGCATACAATTCTTCATCGATGACCTGTAAGCGAGATGCAACAACGGCTCTCGCGTCGTTTACGCCTTTATTATAAAACGATGCGCCCATTTCTTTACTAATGAAGTCGAGAAGAAATTCTCCGTCAAATTGACCAAGTTCCACGCTTAATTCATCATCAAAATATCGTTGCAGTTTAGAGACTAGCGCGTCTTTTTCCTCACGGGTAAATGCAATATCACTCATTGTCATCCTTCATTTGTCACTTATAAAATGTCACGTTCTATGTTCTACCTTACGGTAGTTTACCTGCTTGCGCCAACCCTAACCCTCATAAAGATAAATCACTCCCTCCGGGTATAGAGAAGAAGTATGAACGAACAGGTGAATTACCGCCGGGTTGGGAAAAAAAGCTAACCGTTGGAAATCGTTTAGATCGTGATATTTACAACCATGCCCGCATCATTGTGCCTTTGGGTGAAGACGGGTTAGTAACAGTTCGTATTGAAAACAAAGTGGTACGCCTTATTCAAGCCACAAGGGAAATTGTAGAGATTTTAGATTAAGCCTGCTCATATCTGAAAGAGAGCTTCTGATATGGCGCTCTTAGCTCACTTTTACTTATGGCTTACTATCAACATTTGAAAATTGACTTGCCCTCACTCGACAGTAGTATCTGGAATCAACCATAGTTTTTTAGTTGGGTAGCCATCATGTTATTCCTGCAACACATCACGCAGGATATACTAGAGCCAGTTATTCTTTGTTGTATATCAAGACTCAACAATCCCCAACTTAATGACTTGTTTAACACTTCTATAATAATGGCGGCGTTTCATTTTCTATGATGAAAGTACAAACGGCCCCAATTGCAATAAAGAAATCAGGAACAAAAAATGGCAGCTAACGCACTGTTTAAGCCTTACTCACAGGGCAACCTATCGTTAACCAACCGAATTGTTATGGCCCCCATGACTCGTCAATTTTCGCCTAACGGCGTACCTACCAACGATGTAGCTGGTTACTATAAACGCCGCGCTCAAGGTGGCACAGGTTTGATTATCACCGAGGGCACTACAGTAAACGATAAAGTCGCTACGATGGACGCAAATATCCCTCAATTCCATGGCGATGAAGCGCTAGCCGGTTGGAAAAATGTGGTAGATGAAGTTCACAGTGTCGGTGGGAAAATTATGCCTCAACTATGGCACGTGGGTATGGCGAGGGTAGCGGAAAAAGCGCCTTATCCTGAACTTCCAAGTGCAGGGCCTTCAGGTTTATTCAAACCTGGAAAACAGGGCGCTGAACCTATGACCGTTGAACACATTGAATCCGTGATTACTGCCTTTGCACAAGCAGCAGCAGATGCCAAAACTATCGGTATGGATGGAATTGAGATTCACGGTGCTCATGGTTATCTAATCGACCAGTTCTTCTGGGAAGGTACAAACCAGCGAACCGACAGTTGGGGCGGTAACATGGAAAATCGTAGACGATTTGCGGTTGAAATAATTAAAGCCATACGTGATGCAACCGGTCCCGATTTTCCGATCGTACTGCGTTATTCGCAGTGGAAACAACAAGATTACACCGCTCGTTTAGCGCACACGCCCCAAGAACTAGAACAGTTTCTTCTTCCGCTAAGTGAAGCTGGTGTAGATGTTTTTCATTGTTCTCAGCGCCGCTATTGGGAAAACGAATTTGAAGGCAGTGATTTAAACCTTGCAGGCTGGACGAAAAAATTAACTGGCAAGCCCACCATAACGGTAGGGTCAGTTGGGCTAAATGACGACTTCTTCGGCGCATTCAAAGGGCAAGATTCCAGCACTCGCTCAGTCGATGATTTACTTGAACGTTTAGACGCTGGCGAATTTGATCTGGTTGCTGTAGGAAGAGCCCTACTGCAAGATCCGAACTGGGCAAACAAAATAAAAGAAAACCGCACCAACGAACTAGAGCAATACTCTGGTAAAGCCTTAGCAACGCTGTCTTAAGCCCGATTAAATTAAGCACTAGCGCGGCAAAGTTGCGCTAGTGCCTCTCCCAAAAGGACTCAAAGTCTGATTTGCTGAGCGGTTTTGCAATGAAATAACCCTGAGCATAATCACAGCCCATGCTTTTTAGAATATCGTATTGTTCTTGTGTCTCGACACCTTCCGCTACTACCTTTATTCCGAGTTTATTCGCCATCACAATAATGGCTTCGCACAGCACCTTATCATTGCTAACGTCAGTCATCGACTTCACAAAGCTCCTGTCAATCTTGATAAAGTCTGTAGGAAAGCGCTTTAAATAAGAAATAGAGCTGTAACCTGTACCAAAATCATCCAACGCGATATCAACGCCTGCTTGCCTAAACTGGAAAAGCTTCTTGGACACCATCTCGTTGGCTTCCATTAATAAGTTTTCCGTGACTTCAAGAAGTATAGAACGCGCAGAGATCTTCTGGTCTAAAAGCAGGTTTAACCATTGAGTTATATTAGATTCTAAATTGAAGTAGTGGCTAGGTGACGTATTAATACTCACCTGCAGCTCTTGACGGTTTTGGGCTTTCCATTGTTTGATATTGGCACAGACTTCATTAAATACCCAATTACTGATATCAATGATGAGTCCAGATTCTTCAGCAAGTGGAATAAATTCATCAGGTGTAATTCTCCCCTTCGTGGGATGCTGCCATCGAAGTAACGCTTCAGCTTTCATCACTTTCTGGCTACTGAAACATGCAATTGGCTGGTACTCAATAAACAATTCTTTGTTCTTAACCGCATAGCGCAAATCATTCAACAAGGTCATTCTCTTGATTGCTGCAGTTTGCATGTCGTGGCCGTGAGTGTCGTTGATACGTTTAAAAAAATCGATATCGAGCATCACCACTGACAGCGAAAGCTTGTAGCGGTAACTATCCGCTATTGCTTGTTGGGAGATTCAAATATTGCTCTTTAGTCTAGAAATATGCGTTAACGCTCCCCCATTAAACTCTATAGAACTATTTCGCCACGGCGGAAAATAACGCTTGTGCTGTTTTAAAGGTAGCGTATAAAACGCTATTTTTTTATAACCAAGTAGATGCCACCCAACGTAGCTATTGAAGCAACCAGGATCTGCATTGTGAGTGGCTCACCAAGCGCTATCCACCCCATCAGTGATGCTATGACAGGCACGCTCAGTTGCACTGTCGCGGCGGTGGTTGATTTGATAAGGGGAAGCGCGCTGTACCAAATAGCGTATCCGCAACCCGATGCAAACACCCCTGATGCAAGCGCGTAATAAACACCCTCGCTATCTAAAACAAAATTATCTGCGCCCACGAAGCAAACCACACCAACCAAAGGAACACAGAAAAACGCGGCATAGACAAAATTACCCGATGTAGATAAAAGGGCTGAGCTACTTTTTTTACCCAAAAGCGAATAGACGCCCCAAGCCATACCCGCCAAAACCATAACCGCGCCAGCTAAAAGAGGCGGTGCTGCCGCGCTAGGCAACAGTAAGATAACAAGGCCTAAAAATGCCAACACAAACCCCAACCACTGACATTTTTTAAATCGCTCGCCATTGAACAACCCTACGGAAATCATAGTGAGTTGCACGGCACCAAATAATAAAAGTGCCCCCGTTCCCGTGGACATTGAAATATAGGCATATGAAAAGCAGATAGCGTAAACGAACAACGAAATGCCACCGAGTACGCTAGCGTTGGTTTTTAGGCCATGAAAAAGGCCTTGAGAAGGCACGCTCTCACTTTTGCGATGTTGGAAATAAGAAGACAAAAGTAATAACGCTATCGCCCCGCTCGCTAAACGCAAGATAGTAAAACTAGCAGGATCTATATCGGTGTTAGCAAGAGCCATGCGGCAAAGTAGCGAATTAGCAGCAAATGCAATCATGGCAATAGCGACCAATACAAAGGTTTTCAACAAACCGAATCTCCCTAGTTTTAAACGCAAAAATGCTTAGCAGCACACTAACTTATCCCGTAATACATCGAAAAGTAAATGCTATAACGCAAGAGACAATATTTTACAACGACGTAGACAGGCCAAACTGCCTAAAACGAAAAAGAGGACCGAAAGGTCCTCTTTAAATTAGTTATTACTTGATGAGAGTTTTAAAGCGATAAGCCTAAGCGCTCAGCCACTTCAATATAGGTCTCGACTACAGAGCCCAAACCTTGTCTAAAGCGGTCTTTGTCCATCTTTTTACGGGTTTCTTTATCCCACAAGCGACAGCCATCTGGTGTAAACTCGTCACCTAGTACGATATTGCCATCTTTGTCGACACCAAACTCTAGTTTATAGTCTACAAGCAACATACCCGCGTCATCAAAGAGTGCTTTCAAAACACTGTTAACCTTGAAGGTCAATGCTTTCATTTCAGCAATTTGCGCTTCGGTTGCCCAACCAAATGATAAAATATGGTAGTCATTTACCATTGGGTCGTGAAGTGCATCATTCTTTAAGAAAAACTCGAAAATAGGTGGGTTAAGCTCTTTGCCCTCTTCCACACCCAGTCTGCGAACTAAAGAGCCAGCAGACAAGTTTCTCACCACACACTCAACAGGGATCATGTCGAGCTTCTTAACCAAAGACTCAGTGTCAGAAACCAGCGCCTCAACTTGCGTTGCAATGCCTGCTTCTTCAAGCTTTGTCATAATAAAGTGATTAAACTTGTTGTTTACTTCACCTTTGCGTTCTAGCTGTTCAATCTTCTCACCATCAAACGCCGAAGTGTCGTTTCTAAAGTGAAGAATAAGTTTATCGCTATCATCAGTGTAATAAACAGTTTTTGCTTTACCGCGGTAAAGCTCGTCGCGTTTTTCCATTCTCAGTCTCAGTTATATATCAAGGTTATCTTCTGACATGACCTCAGCAAATGCACTGTAAAGGTCGGAAACCTGATTTGCTTCAAACGGTACACTTTCATTATTCATGAAGGTAACTGACGTGCGATCTGCACCCGCTCTTGCAACTTTCAAACGATAGTCACCTTTCTTTAGTAACTCTTTATCGCTTGAGAATAAACCATCCCACCAACTACCTTGATCACCATTATAAGTGACAAATAATAGGCCGTTTGATTTATCTAAATCTTTAACGTCAAAACCAAGTTTACGCAGTACTAAAAGCATTCTTGGCCACGCTACATCATACTTAGCTTCTACGATATACGCCGCATCACCATCGGCATTAAAGCCCATCTCGGTATTGATCCCCTGACGTATACGAGCAATTCTTCGTGTCTCTGCTAGCTGAATTTGGTACTCATAGTGACCAACAACTTGGTTCAACACCTCAACTTCTTCGCGACGCTCTTCCATTGAAGAGACTTCTGCAACCACATCGTTGCCCAATGTTTGCATATAGTCCTTTAATTCAACAGTAAGCGCAGCACTACGGCCGTGAGGTTTAACGTCTAAGCTGAATTCAAAACGTCGACCGATTTCGCTTTCTTCATCTGTAAAGCTATACCATGGGCCTTCGATTTCTTTAGTTATCACCATCCAGTCAGTAACCAGCACTTTCTCTTCTGGACTAAAGCTATCTACACCGATACCTTGCTCATCTAAGAAACTTAAAAGCGAGTTCCAAATTGCTCTACTCAACGGTTGGCTATCGTCAACTTGGTCAAACCAGATAGTCGCTGAGCTTTTACCCTCTTCAATGTGGGAGCCAGTTACTAATGGTAAAACAAGCGCAGGCGAACGAATCATCAAAGATTTGCCCACTAGCTTCGGGTCGGCCTCTTGGCCTAACTCAGGTAATGCAAAATCACGAGAAAAAGCAGGTGCATCTAAATCAGAAGGTACTTTTAGCGATTCTTGTTCTTTAGTTTTTAAGTATTCGTAGCTGCCAGACGCGGTCTTTCTATCTATTTGGCTTGAACAACCTGCAAGTGCAACCATCGCTACTGAACTTGCTATAGCCAGCGTTCTTTTCATCTGTGTTCCTTATTAACCAGAAATCAATGCGTATTTTTTTAGTAGTTCTTCGATACGTTTTTGGCTTGATAGTTCCGGTAAAACCATAGGTAATCGCATAACTGCGCTTTCCATCATGCCCATTTTATACAATGCCCACTTCGGCATTACTGGATTTGGTTCAATAAATAGCTCGCTATGAAGCAACTTAATGGTTTCATCAATCTCGCGGCATTTATCAAAATTATTTTCTAGCGCCGCTTCACACATTTGTGCGATTGCTTTAGGCACTATGTTAGCCGTTACGGAGATAACGCCATGACCGCCTTCACATATAAACTCGCAGCTTGAACCGTCATCGCCGCTAAGTAAAACGAAGTCATCGGGAACCAATGGCTGAGTAGCCTTAAGGCGTGCGATATTACCGGTTGCGTCTTTAAGACCAACGATATTTTTGTGGGTTGCTAGTTTTGCTACCGTCTCAGGCAGCATGTCGGCTACAGTGCGACCTGGCACATTGTAAAGAATAACAGGTAAGTCACTAGCGTCTGCAATTGCATTAAAGTGCGCGAGCATACCCGCCTGTTGAGGCTTATTGTAATAAGGTACTACGCTTAGGAAACCGTCTATACCTGTAGAGCCTAATTGCTCTGTAAGAAAAATAGCCTCTGCCGTAGAGTTTGCGCCACTGCCGGCAATAACCGGAATTGCTCCCGATGCCATAGCAACGGTTTCTTTAACCACATTGATGTGTTCATCAAAAGGTAGCGTTGCTGACTCACCAGTAGTTCCAACCGACACTATACCGTGGGTGCCCTGCTCTACATGAAACTTCACAAGTTTCTCTAAAGACTTGTAATCAATATCGCCGTTTTCGAACATCGGCGTGACGAGTGCTACGTAACTACCAGTAAACATAATCTCTCCGAAAAATGTGAGCGCACATGGTAAATATGTCGGTGCTTAAACACAAGTAATAGCGCAAGTAAAATGACAAGAATTTGACAATATCTTATTCAAAGGCAAGAAAAAGGCGCTGACTTATAAAAAAACTCTGTGCTAACATCCCGACATTATTAACATTGAAGTGAAGTAGATGTCGAAACACCAACTTATCGTCACCATCTTGGGGACAGACAAAAGTGGCATTTTAAGCGAAATTGCAACGACGGTATCAGAAGCTCAGTGCAATATTCTAGATAGCAGGCAAGCCATTTACGGCAAAGAGTTCTCGTTGACCATGATCATAGAAGGAACGCAAAGCGCTATCACAAAAGCTGAATGTATTTTACCTGCGGTATTTCAGCGACTTGACCTGCTTTCTATGATGAAGCGCACTAGCCATCACGAAAAGCAAAACCTTGCCCATCTTTTTAATGTCGAGTTTAGCGGAGAAGATGCAGCTGGCTTGATTAAAGCGGTAACCGGCTTTTTTGCCGAGCGTCATGCAATGATAAGCGCATTTAGACAACGCACATTTAAAGACAAGACATCGGGTAAAGACAACATGCGCTGCAAATTCGTTGTTTCTCTTCCCTCTAATGAAAATGTAGACGCACTAGAATCTGATCTAATGTCCCTGTTCACTTCGTTAAATGTGACAGGCAAAGTTGTAGACAAACAAAAAAAGGATCCCAATGAAAACGTTACAAGCTGGTGATAAAGCCCCACAATTCTCATTGCAGAACCAAAATGATGAAACCGTATCTTTAGCTGATTTCGCAGGTAAAAAAGTACTGGTTTATTTTTACCCTAAAGCGATGACGCCAGGTTGCACAGTACAAGCCCAGGGCTTACGCGACGTAAACGAAGAACTAACGGCGAAAAATGTGGTTGTGCTAGGAATTAGCCCAGATGCAGTTAAACGCCTGCCTAAATTCATCGAAAAAGAAAACCTAAACTTTACGTTGCTTTCTGATGAAGACCACGCCGTTGCCGATGCTTTTGGTGTGTGGGGACCTAAAAAGTTTATGGGTAAAGAATATGATGGCATTCATCGCCAAACATTCCTCGTGGATGAAAACGGTGTTATTGAGCACGTTTTCAACAAGTTCAAAACAAAAGAACACCACACCGTAGTGCTTGATTATCTAAACCGCTAAACCTGTATAGAATTCAAAAAGCCCCGAAAACATTATGTTTTCGGGGCTTTTTTATACTTGCTCACTTCGTATCAGTGTTTACCTATAACGCCTATTTGAATCAGTACTCGTTTTGAATCTCGTACTGGATGGCGCTGACCGGTTCGCCAAATGGGAATAACTACTTTGCCTCTTCGGGTACAATAACGGGGTTACTAGACCACGCTGTAATTACCGCCTTCACGAGGGTAGCGAGAGGAATAGCGAAAAATACGCCCCAGAAACCCCAAAGACCTCCAAACACTAATACTGCAACGATTATATAAAGCGGATGCAAGCTAACCGCCTCCGAGAATAGCAGCGGTACCAACAAGTTTCCGTCTAGCGCCTGAATAATGCCGTACGCTATCATTAAATACCAAAATTCTGGTGAAATACCCCACTGAAACATAGCGACAACGGCCACGGGTATAGTAACCACTGCTGCACCGATGTACGGAATAAGTACTGAAAATCCCACCAATACGCCAAGCAAAATAGCATAACGTAAGTCCATCAATACAAACGTTACGCAGCTCACCGCGCCCACAATTATAATCTCGATCACTTTGCCGCGAATATAGTTGGCAATTTGAGAGTTCATTTCGTGACCAACTTGCGTAATTAAGCGTCGCTCCTTAGGCAGCAAGCGAGATATGCTGTCTAAAAAGAAAAGCTTATCTTTTAGCATGAAAAACACCATAAGCGGTACGAGGATCACGTAAACGAGCAACGCAGCTAAGTTGGCGATATTACTAAACGAAGCAGAAATAAGGGTTTCGCCCACCTCAACCAATTTGTCATTTAAACCTTCCATCATTTGATGGATTTGATATACCTGAACGTAATCTGGATATTTGTCCGGAAGCGTTAATATCCATTCTTGTGCTTTCTGCCATATTAGCGGCGTTTCTTGAATCAAGTTAACGCTTTGCTTTGATATAATTGGAACAAGGCCAATTAAGGTTAATATGGTTATAGTGATAAAACCGAGCATTACAACGACGCAGGCGAGCGTTCTACTTACGCCGACATTTACCAAGCGACAGACTGGCCAATCGAGTAAATACGCAATCACTGCTGCAACCAACACAGGCATAATTAGCCCGCCCCACAATAGCAACACTGCCGTGGTCAAAAGGATCAAGATAAGCAACATTGCTGCATCAGGATCAGAAAATTTGCGTCGGTACCAACGACCAAAAACGCTAATCATATAAACGCCTAGAAATTACTAAGAATAGGACACGCATCATAGTTGATAGCGCTAGCACTTAGCAATAAGTAGCACTTAAGAATCTTTCAAAATCAAACTGGTATGATGTTTTTACAGTATAAGCATTAATGTGTAGAGTGGCTGTTACAACAGTAAAAGAATAAACTGGATGCGTTTGTGTGTCGCATCGGTATAAATGACGTGTCATAAACGAGATGGTATAGGCGATATTGTGACGTGCTCCAATAGATTCACACAGCCAGTTAAGGGATAATTATCTCAACTGGAGTGTATAT
>Ga0208879_1002577_pt1 | contig 15733 bp, 15 predicted proteins | sample Knorr_S15_td_Bot_FD_185605 | JGI IMG/M metagenome (GOLD analysis project Ga0208879, IMG submission 185605) | Marine microbial communities from Southern Atlantic Ocean transect - Knorr_S15_td_Bottom_ad_5009_LV_A (SPAdes) (version 2) | ecosystem: Environmental > Aquatic > Marine > Oceanic | place... | reverse complement strand
GTCCAGGTGCGCTCGCGTAAGTCGCCCCGGACCGAGGATGAACCGAATGGAGGTGCCCTCGTGCAGGTCGAGGTCGCGACATATGTCCCGGTACCCGATGCGCAGGAACGTGGGGCGCGTAAGCGGTCCGAAACCGACGCGTTCCAGAATCCGGAGTCCCAGCTTGAACGAATACTGGCGGAGGGGTTCTTCATCACGCGTGGTGGCGGTCGCGGTGATCAGGCTCGCCACATGGTCCAGCGTCGGCTCATAGACCCAGTCGAGCACGACCAACTCGGTACTGAGATCGAGCACCTTCACGCGGCCGCTTCCGAGGTCGATTACCTCGGAAGAAGCTGCGTATCGCCCCTCTACGACGAGTGCGAGGCCGATGTCCTCGATGCGACCGCCCGGGGCGTCCATTTCATGCACGTCCCGGTACTGGACCACCGCGCGCGTGAGCGGAAGCTCACAGATTCCTGGGACATCCCCCATCGCCTCTGGACGGGCGAAAGTCAGCGTGCTCGGATCCATAGCCTGGTCTCGTTCGCGACTGCCCAGAAGGCAGCCGCGGGATGTTTGGGAAAAGAAACCCGGCCCAAGGCCGGGTTCTGCGGGCACGTCTCGCCGAAAACCTCAATGCGCGCAGTGCTTTCGAGGGACCCCCTTACAGCGATCCACTCTAACGATAACAATCTGTTTACGGCCGCCGCAAGGAAAAACTCACGGACGTCTTCAGCGCGTCACCGATCATGGCTTGCTCAGTCCTGCCGCCCCGATCATCTTGCGACGGCCACATGAAATCGGAGACCCATCATCCGCGACGCAGCAACGAACCCGCCCACCCCTCAATGACGACACTGACCGAGCGTAGACGGTCGGTCGCGTTCATCGAGAAGGATGGTGAATCGTGGGCGTGCTTCCTCGTCACCTTCGTGGAGGACGGGAGCCTGTGGCACGGTTACTTCTCGTTCCGACCGGGCCACGGGGAGGATGAAGTCCGAACCGCCGATATCTTCATCGAGGACTCGGAAGCGGAGATCCACGACAAAGCCCGGGGGTTGGGTCGTCCTCTCTTGAGCGGCCTACTGGATTCCGCCCTACACACGAGTCTGCGAAGCGGGAACGGGACACCAGCACTGAAGGGGCGCTTTCGGACCCTGCTCAAGCAGAATGCTCAAGAGATCGCCGGAGACTGGGCTGACGTCGATACGAGCCCTCCAACACGAGGGGAACTCGAAGAACTGCGCTCGCTCTATACGTCTTACCGTTTGGACCAGGTTTCTCACCTCATCTGCTTGGTCGAACCGTCGGACTTCGAGCACGCCGTCGATCGTATTCTCGAGGGCGAGAGTATCGACTTCCGCAGCAAGGATCGGGTTCAGTTCGCGATGATGGTCGTAGATCATATCGAGGGGCTGCTGCCGCTACCCGACTTCGAGACCTGGACCCAGGACTTTCTGGCACACCCCGAGTCCTACCGGCTCTACACACACGTTTTGCACCGCGAGGGCCGACTTCCATAGGGAACCGCCCCTCTTCGGCGGCCGTTGTGTGACTCGACCCCCACATTTAGCTTTCTGAGCTTTGTTCTATTCAGGATCTACCTAAGGAGCGTGATCGTCTTGGAAGTAGTCGTCCAGGATAACGAGAGCCTCGACCGCGCACTGCGGCGCTTCAAGCGCAAAGTGCAGCGTTCTGGTCTCTACTCCGAACTGCGCAAGCGTCGGTACTATGAAAAGCCCAGCGCTCAGCGTAAACGGAAGCGTGAAGCGGCGATTCGCCGCGAGCGCAGGCGGCAGCGTCGCAACAAGCGCTAGTCTCAGCCGACCACACGGTCGAGGCGGTCCTCCCACTGGCGGGAGGGCCGTTTTTTTGTTCTACAGGCGAGCAGGCCCACGAGCAGGCTAGGCTACCCGCCGCTCGAAGAGGTCCAGCCCCTTCCAGCGCTGGAGGGCCATCCGCGTGAGACGGGTCCACGCGAAGCTGATCAGCAGACGATTCCACCCCCGAACAGTACGCACCTCGGTAGGGGTGAGCCCCGTCAGTGAGACCATAGTGCGGCACAGATTGCCGTCCGATGTGAAGCCGAGCCGGTGGGCCGCGTGAGAGATCGTGACCTCACGGTCCGCCAATAGATACGCCACACCCATCATCCTGAACCATCGTAGATAGGTGTACGGCGACTCCAAGCCACGCCTCCGAAATCTCGCTTTCAATGCCCCTCGGCTCATGCCGCATGCGGCGGCCATCGCGTGCAGATCCGTGTAGTGCGTCGGGAACTCGAGAACGCGCCGGCCGAAGGCACGAAGCGGATCCGGCAGCGGGGCACCCGCCGCCCTGCTGAGGTCCGCCAACGTTCTGTCCACCCAGGAGGCGCCCTGACCCTGTGTGTCGATGGTGATACGCAGCTTATTAGCGACATACTCCAGTCGACCGGGCGAAAACTCCTCGGCAGCATGGTCCTGTTCCCAGCTCTTTAACCTGGGACCGTCGAGCGTGAAAACCGGGATCTCAGGACGTACTCCGACGAGCGATCCTCCGCTCGACGGCGAACGGATGACAACGCGGGGAAAACCCCATTCGACGGCCTCGTCGGCCAACGACGGCGTGAGCACCACTTCCTCTTCAGGATGTGCCGCACGCGAGACGACAGCCCTGAGATATGGATCCGAGATGTACGCCACGATCATGCGCGGTTCCTCTGGACGCATCGACACCGGCACCACAACACAGGCCCGACTCCTAATAGTGGGACCAACCCGGTCGGCGGCGCCAGCACTTCTCCCATCAACCTCAGAGCCACGTCCTACAACGGGAGCGCCCGTGGCTTCTCTCCGGACCAATCGTAGAAGCCCATTCCGGTCTTGCGACCGAAGCGGCCCATCGCCACGATCCGCTTGAGCAGCGGCGGTGGAGCGTACCGTTCTTCGCGGTACTCGTCATACATGATCTCGCCGATCTTGCACAGCGTATCGAGGCCCACGAAGTCGCAGAGGACGAACGGTCCCATCGGGTAGCCGCACGCCAGCACCATGGCTTTGTCGATGTCCTCTACGCCCGCGACGCCGCGCTCGAGCTGCCGAATCGCGTCGAGCATGTAGGGGACCAACAGCAGGTTCACGATGAAGCCCGAGTTATCCTTCGCCGCGACCGGCGCCTTCCCCAGCGCCTTCGCAAAGGCGAAGGCACGGTCGAAGGTCTGCTCGCTGGTGGCGATCGTGCGAACGACCTCGACGAGCTTCATGACAGGGACTGGATTGAAGAAGTGCATACCCACGAAGCGGTCGGCACGGGACGTCGCAGCCGCCATGTCCGTGATGGTTAACGAGCTCGTATTCGACGCGAAGATCGTGCTCTCACCGCAGAGGGCGTCGAGCTCACCGAAGAGCGCGTTCTTCGCCTCCAATTCCTCTACGATGGCCTCGATCACGATGTCGCAACCCGCGAGATCGGGGACCTCGGTCGTGAAACTCAGGCGCGCCATGGCGGCATCGCGATCCTCTTGGGTGAGCTTCTCCTTCTCGACCGCTCGATCCATCGACTTCCGGATGCGGGCCTCTCCCTTCGTGAGCAGCTCTTCGTTCACTTCTCGCACGACCACATCGAAACCACTCTTCGCGGCGACCTCCGCGATTCCGCCACCCATGAGCCCACAGCCTACGACACCGACCTTCTTGATATCCAATGCTGTCTCCGGTTTCACTGATGGGACGCCCGACTGGGTGTCCTCTTTATGATGATCCTCAGTCCGACTTTATGAGATCCCGGGCCACGCCGTGGAAATGACGCTTGACCCAGTGTCGCCAAGACGCCGGGGGCGGCTCGAGCGACTCTCCGCGTTCCAAGATATCCAGCACACTCTCGATCTCGATTAGCACCTCCACCAACTTCTTCTTGTGTGAGACACCTGTGAGGTATGCAGTACCACCCGTGACCGCCCCACCGACCAAGACCCCGAGACCTACCGCGAGCCCGACCGGCGTGAGCGTCGAGAGCGCCCAGCCTGCGAGACCGCCGGAGCTCACACCCCCGATGCCTCCGAACACCGCGGCGCTCGCAACGCTGTCGCCTCGTGTTCCAGGATCGACGATCAGCTCGACGCGTATCCTACCCTCCTCCAGTTGCTGCAGATGAATCTCGACGGATTTCGCTGAAGCGATGTAGTACTTCCGCGTCTGGAAGCTCGCGGCGCGGGCAATTTGTGACGCCCAATCGACCGCCGGGCGATACAGCAGGATTTCGTTTCCTCTGCGTACGGACTGCAGCAACTGCGTCCCCACCAGGAACTCGTCCAGGCGCTCCGCTAACTGGGACTTGTTTCCGGGTACGACACGGGCTGCCCGTATGAACTGCGACCCGAACCACCGGACCAACGGTCCCGCGTGGGCCGAGTCCGACCGAACCTCCTCCAACGCCCGTCGCACGTGCGTACTATCGAGGCCGACTTCCCCAGCGATTCGAAAGAGCTCGATCTCCGAAAGCTCAGCGTCCCCGTCGGACGTGTCAGACGACGCGAGTTCGGCCGCCCGGCCGATGACCGCTTCGAACTCTCGTCGGGTGAGCCCCTTACCGGTACGCTCCTTCATATTCTCCGCGGCTGCGCGGCTAGTGTGCCGTGCGAGACACTAAAGGGCCTCGACGATGACCGCGCCGCCCTGACCTCCGCCAATGCACGCAGAACCGAGACCGAATCTCCCGCCGCGACGGCGCAGTTCATGCATGAGATGGATCGTGATCCGCGCCCCAGAGGCGGCCAGCGGATGCGTGATCGCGATGGCACCTCCGTTCACGTTCGTCTTTTCCGGATCCAGGCCGAGCTCCTTCTCGACGGACTTGCACTGGGGAGCGAACGCCTCGTTCACCTCGAAGAGGTCCATGTCCTCCAGGGACATCCCCGCCTTTTCCAACGCCAACCGGGCCGCGGGCGCGGGTCCGATCCCCATCACCTTGGGCTCGACCCCCACGAAGCCCCACGACACGATCCTTCCCAGCGGCTGAATTCCGTTGGCCTCCGCCCATTCGGCGCTTGCCAAGACCGCGCTCGCGCTCCCGTCACCGATGCCACTCGCGTTCCCCGCAGTGACCAGCCCATCCTTCTTAAAGTACGGCCGCAGGCCGCCCAACGCCTCCATCGTCGTGTCGGGCCGGATGTGCTCATCGGCGGCGTATACGACCTCGCCCTTTCGCGTCTTGATCGTGACCGGAGTGATCTCGGCGTCGAAATACCCGGCGTCCCAGGCTGCCTTGGCCCGACGCTGAGACTCGACAGCCACCCGGTCGACCTCCTCCCTGGAAACGTCATACCGGTCGGCCAACTCTTCCGCGGTCTGCGCCATGGTGAGGTCACAGTGCGTGTCGGTGAGGGACTCCCAGAGAAGGTCCTCGAACTGTCTTCCGGCCGGACCGAGTCGAAGGTTGCCGAAGCGCGCACCCCGCACCACGTGGGGTGCCTGGCTCATCGACTCGGTGCCGCCGGTGAGGCAGACGGCCGCCTCACCGAGGATGATCTCCTTGGCACCCTGAACGATGGCTTCGAAGCCCGACCCGCACAGCCGGTTTACCGTCAAAGCGCCCTTCTCCAACGGGATACCCGCGCGCAGCGCCACATGGCGAGCGAGGTAGATCGCGTCGGCAGAAGTCTGCAACGCATTGCCGAAAAAAGTGTGGTCGACCTGATCCGGGGAAATGCCGGCCGCCTCGATGGCGGCGGCGCTGGAGATCACGCCGAGATCGGTTGCCGTGAAGTCCTTCAGTGATCCGCCGAAGGTTCCAAAACCGGTCCGCTTGCCGGAGAGTACGACGACATCGCGAGTGTGGCCTTGGGTTGCCATGGAGCCTCAATTCTAGAAGGGGTCGGGTCAGTGCTTAGTGGATCACAGGCTACCCCTGGGGACGCCGCCGGTTCACCCCCGTCACGCACCCTCCTCCGCCACCGGAAAGAGGTCGCCCGCCATCACTTCGCGGATCAGCCAAATGTGGCGGCGGTTGTGCGCGAGCAACACCGAAAACCCGTGCCGAGCGACAGGCGAAGGACCCTCACAAACGGTGAAGAGAAGCGTGCTCTTCCCAGGTCGACTCCACGCGCATCCCCCATCAGCCGATCTAATTCGCCTTGAACATGCTCGAAGCGGGGACCGACCTCGGAGCCGTCCAGTCCGGGGTCCGGCACCATCGCTTTCCCCGTGACCCAGCGCCGTTTGGGCGGTGGCTCCATGGATCTCGTGAACCAGCGTCCAAACCACCCATGCTTGTATGGACCCTTGGAGAGGCGCCCACGCTCGCGAGCCTTCGCGATACACGCATCGATCGCCTGGGTGTAGGATTCATTCACCAAACACATGTGCGCCACGTGCCCGAGCACCGACCACTTCTGCTCGCTGGGGCGCCAATGGGCCTGTCCAGTCGAAAGAGAAGCAAGAATCTCTGCGACTTCGGCACGCTGCCGCTCGGACTCCCCGATCATCGTCGCGAGGTCCGAAGCGTGCCCGGAGATCATGACGCCAGCGCGACTAGACGAACGTTTCCGACGGCGGTTCGTCTAGATACTGCTTGAACGCAGACTTGTTGTTGCACTTCATGTACGCCTCTTCCGCAGTGATCACCCCCGACATCAGGTACTCGTGAATGTGCTGATCCAGGAGTTGCATGCCGTCCTTCTTACCGGTTTGGATCATGGACGGGATCTGGTGGATCTTGTTTTCGCGGATGAGGTTCGAGACGGCGTTCGTGCCCACCATGATCTCAAGGGCCGCGCGCCGACCCTTGCCGTCCTTGGTCTTCAACAGCACCTGAGCGATCACGCCCTTGAGCGATTCCGCCAGCATCGCACGGATCTGGTCCTGCTGCCCCGCAGGAAATACGTCGATGATGCGGTCGACGGTCTTCGGCGCAGACGACGTGTGCAGCGTTCCGAAGACCAGGTGACCGGTCTCGGCGGCTGTGATACCCAGCTCGATCGTCTCTTGGTCACGCATCTCACCGATGAGGATCACGTCGGGGTCTTCACGGAGCGCCGCCTTGAGCGCGTTCGCAAAGCTCTTGGTATTCGTGGTGATCTCGCGTTGGTTCACGAGACACTTCTTGTTCGGATGCGTGAACTCGATGGGGTCCTCGATGGTGAGGATATGGTCCGCACGCTCGTCGTTGATCCAATCGACCATCGCTGCGAGGGTCGTGCTCTTGCCCGAACCCGTCGGACCGGTGACCAGCACCAACCCCTTCGTCATCATGCAGAACCTGCGGACGACTTCCGGTAGGCCCAACTGTTCAAACGTGAGGATCTTGGAGGGAATCGTGCGCATGACCGCACCGAGGCCCTTTCGCTGCCAGAAGATGTTCACGCGGAAGCGCGCCAGATCTGGGATCTCGTAGGCGAAGTCGTAATCCATGTTGTCGAGGAAGCGCATACGCCACTCCTCTTCCATGATCTCGTAGACCAGGCTTTCCATGTCTTTGCCGGTCAGGTCACGGAACTTCAGCCTCTGCATGACGCCTTGGACCCGGATGATCGGTGGAGCACCGACCGTCAGGTGGAGGTCGGAGCCTCCCTTGTCGACGAGCACCTTCAGGAATTGATCGATTTGCGCCATGCGACGGTTTCTCCGTGTGCCTCAGAAAGATCGTGTCTTACAAGTGCAGGGGCTCGAGCGACCACTCGAGGTGACCGCCTTCCTCCCGAGCGATGTGCATCTCCCAGCGGATTCCGGCATCGTACGCTGGCCGTCGGTCTTCACCCAGCGGCCAAAGCAGGAACGCGACCGATGCGACATCCAGAGCGCTTCCCGCCCAATCGGCTTCGTTACCGGTGAGGTCGACGGTCACGGCATCGAAATGGAAGGCGCGAAGCGTCTCCAACTCCGCCGCCCACTGGTCGGGATCGCTCGGCATCTTCATGCTGAACGACTCTTCGGCCGCGGCCTGATCCTGCGCATTGATGTAGATGCTGCGCCACGAGGTGTCGAGCAGGAGCTGAGGCAAGTGGGGCGTGATTTCGTGGCCGAGTTCGCCGGGTTCGCACGTCACGACGAAGCGAGCCGACCCCGAACGCGCCAGGAGCCTGATCTCCGAAAGGATGCCCGGACTGGGCGGCGGAAACCGGTCCTGGAGCGAAGACCTCTCTTCCTGTGGCCGGAACAGGAACTCGTGACCCGACTCGTCCGATAGGTAGCGGACCTCGACCCCGGTCACGATCCCCGCCCGGATGACTTCGGCGGCGAAGATCGAGCGCACTTCACCCTTCACGTGGTCCAGGGGCGAGGGGTCGACCACTTGAGCCAGCTCGCCTTCCCACAGCCCCTCGAGAGAGCGCCGCCTGATCGTGCCACTGTCGTCCCACCAGAACCATGAGCGGTGTCCCCGGGTCGAGATTCCGAACCTGGTGGACGCGGCTTCGAGCGCTTGATCCATGCCTTCCGTGAGCGACACCGGTGTGGGGCGTTGCGCCTCCTCGGCCGCCGTGCCCGGTGCGTAGACTTGGCGAATCAATTCCCTGATCTTGGCCGGCGAAGCTAGCGCCATCTCGATCTTGAGGTCGGTGCGGGCGTGAAGATCATCGACCGCGTCGGTCTTGATGGGCGACTCGACTATCACGGTGAGCGTGTCGCCGGTCCTCATGATGGGAAGCGTCAGGTGGGCCAACGCCCACTCGGGCGATACCAGCGCCGCCGCCTCTGGGTCGATCGCCTCCGCGTCCGGGAAGACGTAGGGGAGGTCGAACTGGGACGCGAGTCCCCACTCGAGCTCTTCCGCCGACACAATGCCACATCCCACGAGCGCCCCACCAAAGTAGCCCCCGTTGTCCCTCTGGTACGCGAGGGCTGTGCTCACGTCCTCCTCGGAGATCCTGCCGATGCTCATGAGGATCTGACCGATGGTGCGTCTTTCCGCCATATCGGATTCCGCCTTTCTGGTTCGCTTCTATGTGCTCGCGGCGCGGTCCCCTGCGATCCGCTCCATAATCCACTTGCCGACCTCCGCAGTGGAGAGTTGGCCACCCAGGTCGGGCGTAGTTCTCCCGTGCTCGATCGAGGCGGCAACCGCAGCTTCGACCCGCGCTGCCAATTCGCCACGACCAAAGTGGTCGAGCATTAGCGAAACGCAACGGATCGCCCCGACCGGGTTCGCCGTACCCCTGCCCGCAATGTCCGGTGCAGAACCGTGCACCGGCTCGAACAATGCGTTCCGTCCGGGATGGATATTGGCGGACGGAGCCAAGCCGAGTCCACCTGTCACCTCGGCCGCCACGTCACTCACGATATCGCCGAAGAGATTCGATGCAACGATCACCTGATAGCGCTGCGGTTGTCTGATGAGGTCCATGACCATGGCATCGACATACATCGCGTCTTGTTCGATGGCAGGATAGCGGGCGCCCACCTCAGCGAAGACGCGGCGCCAAAGGCCACCCGCATGGCGCTGCGCATTCGCCTTGTCGACCAGGGTTACCCGACTACGTCCGCGGGTGTCCGCAAAGTCGAACGCCGCTCGGACGATTCGTTCAACGCCCTTCCAGGTGTTCACGTCCTCTTCGATCGCGATCTCGTCGCGCGTTCCCGTCTTGAAGCTTCCGCCCATACCGGTATAAGCGCCCTCGGTGTTCTCGCGGAAGATCTCCAAACGCAACGGGCCGTCGACGTCCTTGAGAGGCGACAGTTCCGGCGAAAGCAGCACGCACGGACGGTAGTTCACATAGAGGTCCAGCTTGAACCTCATGCCCAGCAGAATGTCCTTCGCGTGCTCGTTTCCGGGCACGCGCGGATCTCCAAGCGCTCCTAGAAGCACGGCGTCGTACTCGGCCAGCGACGCGAACTCCTCGTCGGTGATCGTGACGCCCTCGCGCAGGTACCGCTCCGCGCCCAGGTCCCAGTCGATCAACTCCAGATCGAGACGCTCGGACGCGTTCAAGGCCTCGAGCAGCAGGCGCGCTTCGCGCACCACTTCGACGCCGATGCCGTCTCCGGGGATAAGCGCGACTCGGGGCATCTACGGGCGGTTTGAGGGGAACCTGACCCATGACTCGGACGTCGCGGATCGAGACCCAGAAGTCTGTTCTGGACGGCTGGGAGCTTAAGGTCTCATTTCGACAATCACCACCCCACGGCCGGTGGCGGTGCTTCCCGCCATGACGAAAGGATACCGACCCGGCGGACTGTCTTCGAAGTGGACAACGTACCGACTGTCCAGGCGCAGCAGCGGGGGTGAGGCAACCTGGTCGGTGCTCTCCAGGAACGCACGAGCGTCTGGAGCCAACGAGTCCACCTCGAAAACGATTTCGTGCACGAGCCAGTCGCCCGTCACGAATTCGACATACGCCCCGGTCAGGATCGTGGTCGCCGCAGGGGCGGCCACTTCTGCGGATCCTCCTGTTATGAGAACCCGGTGAACCCGGTCCCGATCGGTCAATCCGAGTTCCGAGCGAAGCAGGGCGTCCGGTTGCAGCTCGGGATCCACCTGGCACGCCGAGACGGCGGCAACGAGGGTGATCAGCCGGGTGAGAGCCCCCCACCAAGGGAGTCCTGCCCTCAAACGTCGACCTCGATGCCACAGGCTGCGCAGAACCGCCAGTTGGACGCCAACTCTTCACCGCAGCCGGGGCAAGGGGTCAGGCCCACGTCGGTGCCGCAGTACGGGCAGAAGTTCAGGGTGGCCCTCTCCGGCAGAGTCGCACGACACCAACGACATGCGGTCGGAGCCTCGGCCTGAAGCGAGGTTTCCGGGGCCGGCGCCTCATCGGCTGCTGTCGTGCCGAAGTCACCCGCAGGCTCCACGGGCGTATCGATCGCCGGCTTCGAGACAGGTGCGGGCGCCTCAGGCTCGAGAAAGCTCAGTCCGTCGTCGTCGCCAGCCTCGAAGGCAGCCGCCTGCGAATCCAAGCGATCGGGATTGAGTCGCACGTCTGCGGCAGCGTATTCGCGGTACAGGCCGGTGTTCGGATTCGCGGACTCGAGTTCCTGGCGTAGGCTCTGCAGCGCGGGCGCGGATTCGAGAATCAGGTAGCCGCCCTCGCCCGCCAACAAGCGCAGCAGTACGTCTTCATAATCCCCGTTCATCTCCACCCCGATTCGGTCCCTGTGTGAACCATACGGGATGAGGTTCTGGTAGATCTCCGCCACTGTGAACGGGCCGCTCAAATAGTCGGGCCGCTGCTCGCGAATCTCGTCGACCAGGATTCCATGGAATCTCGAGAGTACCTCTTCTGTCTCACCCATCACTCCTCCGATTCGACCTCTAGTCGCACCAGCCCCGCTTCGACGGCCGCTCTCAGGAACGCCTCGGGGTCGGCGAAGGGAATCTCCACACCACTCTGCTCATGCCAGCGCTCTGCGAGGCGGCGCATGTAGTGCGTGATCGTCTCGTGCGAAAAACCGGCCTGATCTCTCATCTGCCGAACGATCTCGTACCAAGTACCGCGCATCCGGTGCCCGTCCGTGAGCCGCACGACATGCCGGCCTTCGGACTCCCCCGCCTGGCTGAGCTCGAAGAGCTCGAGCTGGCTGGGATCGAAGTAGGCACCCGGCTCCGCGCCGCTCATCCGTGACTCGACCTCGGCGAGCAGACGATCGATCGGGTCATCGAGGTCCTCGAGTTCGCGCAAACGCTGCTCCCAAGGTGACATCCTCGAGTCACCTGCCTCCAGGTGCCAAAGCGCGCGCTTCAGCTCCATGAGCCGCCAGACGGCTAGGGCGTCCCAATGCTCCAAAGGGGGTACACGCTCGAGTTCGCGCAGCGCGCCCTCCCAGTCCCCTCGATCGTACAAGAGGTGGCCTAGGTAGACACGTGCTTCGTGCAAATCCGGATCCAGCCGGAGCGCCCTTCGAATCTGACGACCCGCGCCGACGTCGTCGCCGAGGCGATGCAGCGCGTACCCGAGGGAGGCTGCAGCATCCGCGTTATCGGGCCGCGCCGCCGCGGCCTTCGCGAAAACGTCTCGACATTGTGCATAGAGCGCTTCGCGGTATAACGCACGCCCCATGGTGAGCATGAGCTCGATGTCGTCGTCGTACCCCATCGTCGCAACGTCATCGAAAAGCTTGAGCGCGCGCTCTTGCTCACCGAAGCGGAGCAGAACCTCCCCGAGCCCGACCAGCGCGTCCTCATGGGACCCGTCCAAGACCACAGCCCGCTCGAAGGACTTCCGCGCCCACGCATACTCCTCGCGGGCCAGGCGCGCGTACCCCAGTCCGACGTACAACTCCACGGCATTGGGGTACAGCGAAAGGCCCTCCTTGAGCATCTCGAGGGCCGCGTCGTAGTCACCATCGTTGTAGAGCTTGTGCGCCTGCTCGTCGTATTCCTCTGAACTGAGGAATCGTTCGGGCATGTAGCGAACTCCTTGCCGACCGCCGCAGGCCGACCAGAATGAGGATGGTCTTGAGCAATCTAATGCCCGGATTTGGCCCGTACCACCCTGGAATCAGACGTTCGGGCCGCCGCGCCTAGCCTCTGCCGTACGCCACGCCGCAAGTGTTGCATACGACGTTCTTCCCCGCCCGCACGAGTCGCGTCCCGGGACCGTGGCGCGGACAGTCGGGATCATCGCCCGCGTCCAAAACGTGCTTCACCTTCTTGCGTTCTGTTCTCGTGGCCTTGGGGATCGTGAACCGATAGCGGAGCGAAGAGACGCTGCACTCGAGCAGGCCCGCCGCACCCCCATCTTCGTTGGGGCGGATGCCAAGCACGATCAAGAAGCCCCCATTCGGAGATTCAATCTGGGCGCCCGCATAGTACAGCTTCAGCAGCTGCTTTTCGTTGTCCAACTGTAGCGCATCAGTCAATGCGCTCCCCCTTTCGAGTCGTCACACTATTGGAAGTGGCACGCCCAGAACTCAGGCGCGCTCGAAGAGATATGCTGAATCCTCATGCCGAGAGGCTCCGTCCACGCTCACTGCGTACCGCGCGCCCGACCAAATCGCGGCGCCGCCGTATTCACCGTTCTTGTTCACAGCGTAGTAGTTCACGCTGAAGTTCGGGCGACCGTCGTCCCCCTTTAGGCGCGACTCGACGGTCACGTGTACGATTCTGCGAAGGGCCTCCAGACACGCGTCCTTGGGATGCATGCCATTGCGCATCATTTCCACGATCGTGTGGCTACCGCAGGTCTTGATTACGGCCTCGCCCCGCCCCGTCGATCCGGCGGCGCCCACGTCGTTGTCGCAGTACTGGCCCGCACCGATAATGGGCGAGTCACCCACGCGCCCCGGGATCTTGTACGCCAGACCCGAGGTCGTAGTCACCGACGAGATGTCTCCGTTCGCGTCGACGATATCGCAGTTGATGGTGCCCTGCGGGCGAATCCCGTCGTGAGAGTCGAGTAACCCATCTCCGAATTCGTCCGGCGTTCTGAAGCGGCCGATACGTTCGCCCGACTCCTCCGGCAGGAGGTAATCGTCCTGATCGCTCAGTCGTGCTCGCCACTCGATCCACCGCCGACGGCTCTCATCCGTCAGCAAGTCCTCGATCTTGTGCCCCATCGACGCCGCGAAACGCTGTGCCCCTTCCCCTACCAGCAGGTGATGGTCTGTGTAGCGCATCACGTCGAGGGCAACGAGCGAAGGCCGTTTCACACCCTCGATTGCCGCGACCGCCCCCGCACCGCGAGTGGGACCATGCATGAGGGAAGAATCGAGTTGGACTACCCCATCCTGGTTGGGAAGCCCACCGTACCCGACCGAGGTGTCGCTCGGGTCCTCCTCGACCAAGTTCACTCCACGCACGATCGCTTCGATCGTGTCCGCTCCATTCGCCAACTCTTCGATCGCCCGACTGACCGCTCCGAGACCGTTCGCAGATGCAACGCAGGTGGGCGTCACGCGACGAATGATTACCGCGGGCGCGCCCCGCAAGCTCCTCGGAAACACTCCCAAGGCCGCTCCGGCACCCACCCCAGCCGACGTCTTGATGAAATCGCGCCTGTTGCCCATGGAGCCTCCTCGGTCTACCTAGCGATTTGCGGCCGGAAGTATAGGCGGGAAGCCGATTTCTCGCTAGCCAGAAGTCAAAATTTGCAGAGCCTGCCGCAGGCTAACCGTAAACAAGGCCTTGTGGTGAGGCGCGAGCTCGAGGGAACGGCTTGAGCCCTATGAGAAAGAAAGGGAGCGGGAAGCCCCTCGGGCTCCCCGCTCCCCCTACTTCGGAGTTCGCCAACGGGCACTTACGCCACGGTTGCGTCCTCTAGCTTCTTCGCACCTCTGGTGCCGCCATGCGCGATCGCCGGCTGGCAGAAGCGGATGCCGATCTCGCGGAGACCAGTAAGATCGCCATCGGTCAGATCGGGGTAGCGTTCACCGATGTAGTCGATGGTCTCGTCCATCCAGTGCTTCTGGTCTTCAACCTCGGCCTGCAACACACCGCAACGATTGATATGGCTGAACAGCTCGTCGCGTGCCCGCTCCATGAGTTTCTCTTTACCCAAACCAGCCTCCGCTTATCGTTTCAGGAGCGCGCGTTCGGCGCGCCGTTTGTGGTCTTCATATGCTAGCTTTCTTCATTAGCCTTATAACGTAACCGCGAACGTCATGGCGGCCAAACCCGAGCCTGTACACGTGTCCACACGCACTGCGCCCGACGCGGTCGCACTCGAAGTCTTTCGCCATCTCTTCACCGCCCTCGCCGAAGAAATGGGCGCCGCGTTGAAGCGGGCTTCTTTTTCGCCGAACATCAAAGAGCGCCGAGACTACTCCTGCGCGCTCTTCAATCCAGCGGGTGCGGCAGTCTCGTTGGGCGACCACATGCCCGTGCACCTCGGGGCGATGCCGATGAGCGTGTCCGCCGCTCTCGATGAACTCGGCGACCTGGACCCGGGCGACGTGGTGTGTGTGAATGACCCGTTCCGAGGCGGCACCCACCTCCCCGACATTACGCTCATCTCGGCCGTCTTCGCCGAGCGACGTATTCTCGCCTATGTCGCGTCGCGCGCGCACCACAGCGACGTCGGTGGCTCGACACCAGGCTCCATGCCGCTCGCGAGGGAGATCTTCGAGGAGGGTATTCGCATTCCGCCTGTGAGGCTCTACCGCGCGGGAGTCTTGAACGAGGATCTCTGGAGGACGCTTCTGGCCAACGTGCGCACACCCGTCGAGTGCGGCGGAGACCTCGACGCGCAGCTCGCGGCTCTTCACACTGGCTCGACCCGGCTACTCGAGATCGCGGAGCGACGGGGAGTCGATCGAACCCTCGCTGCGATGGACGGTCTCATCGAGTACGCCGACCGCCTGGTCGAGGCCGGGCTCGAGATGATTCCCGACGGGCGCTACGTAGCCGAGGACTCCATGGAGGACGACGGCTTCGGTTCCGGCCCTGTCCCGATCCGGGCAACGCTCGAGCTCGTTGGCTCCAAGCTCACTCTGGACTTCACGGGTACGTCACCTCAGGTACCCGGGGGCATCAACGCCGTCGCCGCGATCACGTCGTCCGCCACGCGATATGTCGTGCGCTGCGTGGTCGAGGAGCTGCTCGGTGAGCTGCTGCCCGCGGGAGGCGGGTCGATGTCCGCTGTGACCTTGGTGCTTCCCGAGGGATCCCTGGTGAATGCCAGGCCCCCGGCGTCGGTCGCGGCGGGGAACGTCGAGACGAGCCAACGCATCACCGACGTGCTCATGAGGGCCTTCGCGATCGCGCTGCCCGATCGTATGCCCGCGCTGTCGCAGGGCACCATGAACAACATCACGGTGGGGGGTGTCGACCCACGCACGGGCGAAGCCTTCGCTTACTACGAAACGGTCGGGGGAGGCATGGGGGCCGGCCCCACCGGGCC
>Ga0208879_1002573_pt1 | contig 15743 bp, 14 predicted proteins | sample Knorr_S15_td_Bot_FD_185605 | JGI IMG/M metagenome (GOLD analysis project Ga0208879, IMG submission 185605) | Marine microbial communities from Southern Atlantic Ocean transect - Knorr_S15_td_Bottom_ad_5009_LV_A (SPAdes) (version 2) | ecosystem: Environmental > Aquatic > Marine > Oceanic | place... | reverse complement strand
CCTGAACGCGTTGCTGGGGTTGGTGAAGCTCGGCGACCTCGGCGTCGATATCTGTCACTCGAACCTGCACAAGACTTTCTCGACCCCGCATGGCGGCGGTGGACCGGGTTCGGGGCCGGTGCTGGTGAGCGCCGAACTTGCGGGGTTCCTGCCGAAGCCGGTTGCTGAAAAGACCGACGCCGGTTATGTGCTTACCACCCCGGTGAACTCGATCGGTGCGATCAACGGTTTTCACGGTTCGTTTTCGATTGCCGCACGGGCGTATGCCTATATCAAGGCCCTGGGCATCGAAGGGCTGCGTTCGGTTTCCGAAAACGCAATCATCGGTGCCAACTACATCCAGGCCGGGCTCAGGGACAGGTACGACCTCGCCGCCGACCGGTACTGCATGCACGAAACCGTGCTTTCAGCGTCTCGACAGAAGAAGCGCGGGGTGTCGGGGCTGGACATCGCCAAGCGCCTGCTCGATTTCGGCATTCACGCACCAACGATGTACTTCCCGCTGATCGTCGAAGAGGCACTGATGGTCGAGCCGACCGAATCTGAATCGAAGGAGACCCTCGACCATTTCATCGCGGTAATGCGGCAGATCGACGACGAAATCGATTCGGCCCCGGAACTGATTCACGATGCGCCGCACGACCTGCCGGTGACTCGACTCGACGAAGCGACCGCGGCCCGAAGACCGGTGCTCCGCTGGAGCCCAGACGAGTAGGGCCGGCAAGGGCAAGACGTTAATTTCTCAGCCGAAGCAGGCGGTGGCACCCGACCACGTTCGCCAGCCCGGATAAGCAATCGCGGCAACTCGGACCGCCCGGCCGATCAATGAAGCGGTAGCAAAGCAATGTATCGGGCCCCTCGCGCCAATCCAGAACTCGTGCCGTACACGATTCCGAATACCGTAACAAGAAATCAGAAAGCATTCGTAAATCTTGTATTTCCGGGCAATGCGACTATGCTTTCGTAGATGCGCTTCCGCGAAAGCTGGCTCTTCATCGCGGTAATGGTCACATTACTGCTGGTTGGGGCGTGCGCGGACAGTGCGACTGCAGAGCCGCCCGCAACAGAGAAATCGCTCACCAACACGCCCGCCCCCGACCTTCAAGCGACCATAGCGGCGGCTGTTGAAGCCACGACGCTTGCATCCGTAATAGCAACCGCGACCCTTGAGCCTGCAGCGGCCGACGGTGCGACGCCCAACATCCGTGCCGTCTCCCACCGCTTCGCCGCTCCTATCTGTGGCCCCAACATCCACGCTCTCTCCCACCGCTTCGCCGCTTCCAACTGCGGCCCCAACATCCGCACCCTCTCCGACCGCCTCGTCCCGCCCATCTCCAACTCCCACATCAACACCCCCTGCAGCTGTCTCGTCGCTCCCTTCTCCCACTCCGGTTCCAGTCGATTGTTCAGGCTCAACACCCGCCCTAGCGTCAACGGCAGGGGCCGCTCCAGGTTCACCAAAAGTAGTGGCCCCCATAGGGATGAATGTCGAGTACGTGCGGGACTGGACTCCTACGACGCCTTTTGTAAATGTCTTCAGGGAAGCACGACCTTGGATTCCCAGTGGCGATCCCAACGTCTGGGACAGTGGCGTCGATGTCCCACTCGATGCGCAGGGGTATCCCCTTGAGATTCCTTATGACAATGGCGTTGATCCACCGCAAATTCTCCAGACAGTGTTGCTCTTTGCCACCAACTGGGACTATCCGAGCGGTACCTACACCCTCGTATACGACGGAGATGGCGAGGTGGAAGTCAGCCTCGATTCACCGGAAGACTATTACGTGGGCGGGGGTATCTGTCATCGCTTTTCTGTCAGGAACCCTGACGCTGGGCTTATTCTGAAAATCCTCCGGTCGAACAAGGACAACCCGGTGAGAAATATCAGGGTTATTCTCCCGGGCTTTGAGACCGCGTATGAAGTGCAGCCATTCCATCCTACATACGTGGGAAGGTTGCGCGGTTTCAGCGTCATCAGGTTCATGGATTGGAATGAAACGAACGAGAACGAAATAGGACGAGAGGACGACGCGGGACAGCGCCCTTCAGTCCAGGCCGCTCAGGGGCGTGGCATACGAGTACATGATTCAACTCGCGAACGAGGTCGGGTCGGACCCGTGGTTCACGGTTCCTCATAAGGTGGACGACAACTACGTGGTTGAGATGGCCCGACTGATAAAGCGTGAGTTGGACCCGGACAAAAAATCTACATCGAGTACTCGAACGAGGTGTGGAACTGGTCATTTGGCCAGACCAAATGGGTCAACGAACAGGGACTAATACTTGGCCTGGCCACCGAGAACGGCGCGGCGGGTTGGCGTTACACCGCCAAGCGTTCCGCCGAAATATTCAAGATATTTGAAGATGAATTTGGCGCGGAGAAAGACCGCCTTATCAAGGTCCTGGCTTCACAGGCGTCCAACCCATGGGTCTCAGAGCAGATCATGGAAGCATTCAGCCAGTCGAGCATTAACGGGGTGGACGTGAACCCGTGGGGCATCCGGGCGGATGCACTGGCGATTGCGCCTTACTTCGGTGGGTGGTCGGAAGAGCTGGACGCCAACATCGCCGACGCAATCATTTCCAATGGCGAACTGGGCACAATAACGGTTGACGACATCCTGGACAGGGCTGAGAAATCGATTACTCAATCCGCGGAATGGATCCGCGGCAGCAAAGCCGTCGCAGATAGCCACGGTCTCGATCTGATCGCCTATGAAGGCGGGCAACACCTGGTCGCGACGGGCGGGAACACGAACATCGGTACCCTCAACGAAAAACTTATCGCGGCCAATACGCATCCGCGAATGTACGACCTTTACCGGCAGTATCTCAATGTCTGGTTTGATAATGGCGGCGGGCTGTTCGTTCACTTTAACTTTGTTCGCTCTCCGAACAAGCACGGTTCCTGGGGCACCCTGGAATATCTCGACCAGCCCGTGGAGGAAGCGCCGAAATATCGGGCTCTGCTGGACGCTCTGAAGGAATTCGGTGTCACAGTTGCCACTCCCTGACTCACTCCCATCCCAAGATCGTATTCGACCCCGACGCCACCATTAGGCACGCCGGCCGAAGCGCCATAGCTCACAAATCGATCGTCGGCCTTTAGGAGGGAGTGGAGCGTGGCCTGCACGGCAGGCGTTGCCCGTCGTAGAGTTTGATGTCGGCGGGGGCCACGAAACTTCAACCGGGACCGCAGACCCGCTTTCGAACAGCGGGTGTGCCCGGTCCGCGCGGTACACTCTCGACGCTTTAGCTTGAGAGTCGCCGCGAAAGAGGAGTCTTGCCCCGCATGATCGTCGATACACACGTCCACATATGGGAGATGCCGCCCATGGCTCCGATCGGCCCGACCGCCCCGAGCTGGACCTCCGAGCCTACCGAGTCGGGCAACGCCGAACTGCTGATCGACGACATGGACGCCAACGGGGTCGACAGGACCGTTCTTGTGCAGACATCCTGGTCGACATGGGACAACGGTTACGTTGCCGACTCGGCGATCAAGTACCCCGATAGGTTCGCCGCGATGGGCTTGATCGACCCGATGGCAGACGACAACGCGGAAAAAGCCGTTTACTGGATGGAAGAACGCGCCATGGCCGGCTTCAGGTTCCACCCGGACTACTACCCGGATGTAGACATCCTGATACGGCCCGAGAACGACAAGATGTTCGCCGAAATCGAAAAGCGTTCTGGGATCCTGCAGATTCACAATCGCCCGCCCAACGCCCACCAGCTGAATCACGCGGCGGCAAAATATCCGGGCATCACATGGCTTATCGATCACATGATGTACCCGATGCCGGAAATGGCACCGGACTGGGAAGAGTACAAAACCGTGCTGGCACTCTCGGGGCACGAGAACGTCCATATCAAGATATCGGACGTTCACAACCGTTCCGGTGGCAGTTTCCCGTTTGCCGACATGCACGATGTCGTGAAGATGGCAATCGATGCGTTCGGTATCGACCGCTGTCTCTGGGGCACCGGGTACCCCGGCTATCACAGGGTCGACCACGGCTGGCTGTCGCTTGCAGACGAGCTTCGCCTGGTACGCGAGGGCTTCGACTGGCTGACCGCCGGTGAGCAGGCAAAAATGCTGGGAGATAACGCGATGCGCATCTGGGGATGGGACAACGAGTAGAATCGGGTGTCGCTAATCCATAGCAGGCCCGGAGCAATCACCCCATATGGCACTTCAACCCGGCACACAGGCCCCCGATTTCACACTGAACACCCATTCCGGCAGCATCACGCTCTCCGATCTGCGGGGGAAGGTTGTTGTAGTCGGGTTCCACCCGGCCAGCTTCACCGGCGGGTGAACTAACCAGGTGCGCGGGTTCCGCGCAAATTACGAGAGGTTCCAGGCCGTGAACACCGAGATCATCGAGATCAGCTGCGATCCCGTTGCGGTCCAGAAGGCCTGGGTGGCGAGCATGACCGACGAGGATGATGAAAACGACGTTGTTCCGTTCCCTGTCGCGAGCGACTTCTGGCCGCATGGCGAGGTATCAAAGGCTTACGGCGTATTCAACGAAGAACGCGGCAACTCCCGGCGGTCGGTCTTCATCATCGATACCGAAGGCGTGATCCGCTGGTCAAACGTCTATACCGACTCGCTCCCGGCATCGGGCGAACTGCTCCACGAAATCGAACAGCTGTAGACGCCGGGGCCGGGGCCAACGCTCGCTCGCATTAACTCCCTCTCCAATAGGGAGAGTCGTTCATATTTATATGGCAATTACTTAGTTGGCCCACCGGGTTAAACTGAGCGTGGCTTCCGACTGCGACCCGTGGAGAATGACATTGGCCGGTAAATAAACCTCATCACCTAGCTATGTTTTTAGGCCCAAGTTTGAAGGGGTTTATATGCTCCCGATTGATTTGCCGCTTGCCAGTCGAGTGGCCCTCGTAACCGGAGTGACGCGCCCGCAGGGCATTGGGTACGCCATCGCAATGCGCCTGAGCGCGCTCGGAGCCGACCTTGCCGTCCACTCGTTTATCGATTACGACCGAAAACAACCGTACTGGGATGGCAGTTCAATGGCCGGGAAGCCGTTAGCTCAGTCACTGTTGGATGCGGGCCACCGAGTGATTCACCTTGATGCCGACCTATCACAGATCGGGTCTGCCGAGGTGCTTTTTGAACGGGCGCTCGCTGAGTTCACTCACATAGACATTTTGGTGCTGAACCACGCGGCGGACATCGCCCAGGGTCTCGGTCAACTCAGCGACCACGATACGGATTACATCATGTCTGTGAACGTCCGGGCGTCGCTGATGTTGGTGCAGGAATTCGCTCGTCAGCATGAATCGGGCACAGATGGCCGCGTGATCATGATGACATCCGGTCAGGATCTCGGCCCCATGCAATCTCAACTGGCCTACGCAGCGTCCAAAGGGGCGATTTCATCTTTGACTCGAAGCCTGAGCGACGCACTTGTTGATCAGGGCATAACGGTGAATACCGTAAATCCCGGACCGATAGACACTGGCTACGCTACACCCGTCGAGCTAGAGGACACTCGTCGTAGGTTCCCAGGTAAGAAATGGGGGCAGCCCGATGACGCTGCCCGCCTGATCGCATGGCTCTGCACCGACGAGGCCAGGTGGATTACGGGGCAGGTGATCAACTCGGAGGGCGGATTCCGGCGAAATTAGGGCCACCGACAACCACGTTGTCAGGATTACGCCGATCGACGATCAGGCCCGCTGATCGACTCACGCTCCTCAACGAACTACTCGAAGTGTTTGCCGCTGGGTGACCAACAATCCGCACCGAATCTGGTACCAGATATTGTTTGCGGCATTCTGAATTATGAACGACCCTCATTAGGGAGAGGGCTGGGGTGAGGTGGAATGCGAACAGCCGACTGGAAACAACTACTCGACAGGCGCCTCTGCTCCCTTTTCGATGGCATTTCCCCTCAACCTAACCTTCTCCCCGGGGAGAAGGAATTCACCGCCCTAGCAGCGGCTGAGGTCTCACGACTCGGCCCGTCGCTTCCGAACTCGCAGGAAACGCCCCGCCGGGGCACTAGTAGAACGTGCCGCCGCTTTCCGCGCCGTTCGTGGCGACTGCTTCTCCCGCCAGGCCCGCTTTCATGGCCGCCAGTTGCCCGTCGACGCCCATCTTCAGCATCCGGGCATCGGAACCGATCGGGAACCACTGCATACCTTGCTTGATCCGCCGGGCGGCCTCTTCACCTGAACCGGTATGTATCCCGGTCGCAATCCCGTTTCGCTTACCGGCGTCGACGACCTTCTGGACCGCCTCGATGTGCGTCGGGGCCTGGTTATCCATGCCGGTCGGCAGGTCCATCATGTTCGCAAGGTCGTTTGGCCCGATGAAGCAGACATCCACCCCCGGGACCTGCATGATGTCGTCGATACAGTCGACCGCCACCGGATCCTCGATCATTATGACGACCAGTGTCATATCGTTGGCATTCGCGTAGTAATCGGGCCCAAAGACCAGCTGTCCGCGCGACGACCCAATGCCTCTTATTCCGCGCGGCCGGTACTTCGCTGCCTGCACTGCCGCCTCGGCTTCTTCCGGGTTCTTTACGTCGGGAACGACAATTCCCATGAAACCAATGTCGAGTATCCGTTTGATCCAGACTTTGTCGTTCCACGGGATACGTGCGAACAGCGGTTTTCCAGAACCCTCGGAGGCGCGCAGGCAATTGACCGCGGTGGAAACGTCGATGGGATTATGCTCGAAGTCGATATTTATCCAGTCGAGTTCCGTTTGCCGGGCCATGATCTCGACCGCGGCCGGATCGCCCGTTGTCGACCATGTGCCGATCGACGGCTCGCCGCGCTTTAGCTTATCTTTGACTGGATTAGAGTCCATTTCGATCACTTTCTGCTGTCTGGCTGCGAATGGCGCGTATGCGGTTCGTGGATTGCGTTCGGTGCATTCAATCTTTCAGGTTCAAGAGGTTACTACTGATCGGCGTTAGCCGCCGGGCGTGCCGGGGGAGCGCCTTCACCGACGCGCAAGCCCTGCCGGGCACGTAAAGGGCTGAATCGGTGGGAAGATGACGGGGTTGGTACCGAAAAAGTCACACCCGCGGCTCGGCGAAGATGCGATCCGTGGTTAAACTGTTTGTCCGATTGATTCTCATCGATACCGCTAAGGAGACCCCGCGTTGGCCAGGCACAGCAGACTTCAGGCACTGAACGCCGTTCACGAAATTGGCGTCGTGCCGGTTTTTTACAACGGCGACATCGCGACCGTCCAGAACATTGCAAAGGCCTGCGTAAACGGCGGTATCAGGGTGCTCGAGTTCACGAACCGCGGCGATCACGCCTGGGAGGTCTTTTCGGCGCTCGAAAAGTTCTGCGCCGCCGAACTGCCCGAGGCGATTCTCGGCGCTGGTTCTGTCCTGGACGCCGGAACTGCCTCGATGTACATCTCGGCCGGAGCGAGCTTCATCGTTGGACCGGTCACGAATCCCGACGTAGCAAAAGTATGTAACCGCCGGAAAGTCGGGTACATACCCGGCTGCGGGACAGCGTCGGAAATCTCTGCGGCCGAGGAACTGGGTGTCGAAATTGTCAAGATCTTTCCGGGAAGCGCCGTCGGTGGACCGGGCTTTGTAAAAGATGTCCTAGCCCCCATGCCGTGGTCGTCGATCATGCCGACCGGCGGCGTGGACATCACCGAAGAGTCGCTCAGGCCGTGGTTCGAGGCCGGTGTGTTCGCCGTCGGCCTGGGCTCCAAGCTGGTATCAAGCGACATCCTTGAAAGTGGCGACTGGGACAAACTCGAACAGCGCAGCAGGGACGTGGTTGCGCTAATCAAGTCGATCCGCCTGTGGCGGCAATAAGTAACGATACCGCTTTTATTCAGCGGGGCACTTTGATCTCGCAATTGTGCACCGGTGCCCCGCCAGAACTTACAAATAAAACATTTTGGAGATATCCAGCAGATGACAAAGGTCGTAACTTTCGGCGAGGTAATGCTCCGCCTTGCAACCATGCGGCGCGAGCGGTTCACACAGGCACGTGAATTCGAGGTTACTTACGGCGGGGGCGAGTGCAACGTCGCCGTTTCGCTTGCTCACTTCGGAGTGGACGCGACCTTCGTGACGGCGATTCCCGACAACGAAATCGGCCAGGCTTGCATCAACTACATTCGCCAGTTCGGTGTCGATACCTCCGAGATTCTCAGGCAGGGCAGGCGGCTGGGAACCTACTACCTCGAATCGGGCGCTGCGATGCGTGCTTCAAAGGTCGTCTACGACCGCGCCGCGTCGTCGATCGCCGAAATTCAGCCGGGTGAAGTCGACTGGGAGAAGGTTTTTGCGGGCAAGGACTGGTTCCACTTCACTGGCATAACGCCCGCAATATCGAAAAGCGCGGCGGCGGCCTGCGAAGAAGCGGCCAGGGCCGCGCGAGAGCTCGGGCTGACCGTGAGCGCCGACATGAACTACCGCGGCAACCTCTGGTCGCCGGAAGAAGCCCAGGCGACGATGATTCCGATGATGAAGTACGTCGACATCTCGATTGGCAACGAAGAGGACGCCGAGAAATGCCTGGGTGTGGCTGCGGAAGGCGTGGACATGACGACGGGCGAGATAGATGCCGAGGCGTATCGTCCGGTTGTTCAGAAACTTGTCGACAAGTTCGGTTTCAAGAAAGTCGCCATCACGTTGCGCGAAAGCGAGTCGGCCGACGATAACAAGTGGAGTGCGATCTACTTCGATGGCGACGAGATTCTCATGGGCAACAAGTACGCGGTCCGCATTGTCGACCGCGTCGGCGGCGGTGACGCCTTCTGCGCGGGCTTGATCTACGGTCTGACACGGGACGGCTGGAATTCGCGGCAGGTGCTCGATTTCGCGGTCGCTTCGTCGGCGATGGCGCACACGTTCCACGGCGATTTCAACCTTGTCACCGTGAAGGAAGTCATGGCGGTGGCAGGCGGCGACGTGACAGGCCGGGTCCAGCGGTAGGTGGCATTGCCACGTTTCCTGCGGGGGCGAAGGTAGCTGGCTAAATCGGGACAGATCCACCGCCGGTGGGTGCCGGGCGAGGTGCCTGCACGTCGTCCTCCTCTTTCGCGGGGAGCGAGTTAAAGGATAGGTTGGTTCCCCCCGAGTTCCGAATCGCATCGCGTGTCGATCAGGGCTCTGAATCAAGTTCAGAACGACAATATTCGAGTTCGATCACCCGGAAACCCCGGGCACTGCGGTCGCTTCCGTCTTCATCACCACCTCGAATTCAAGCAGGGCCGAACCGTGGGCCACCGTATCCTTGCCGCCCTCTTTCCTCGCCTGTCGGTGCCCGACCTTGAAGGCGTCGCTGTTCACCCACGCCTGGAACGCCTCTTCGGATTCCCACCTCGTATAAACGAAATAGCGGGTTTCGCCTTCGATCGGGCGTAGCAGCTCGAAGCCCTCGAAACCGGGCATCTTTTCGACTTCGCCAGCGCGGTCCGCAAACCGCTTCTCCAACTCTTCGCCGCGGCCCGGCCCCACCTCGATAGCATTGATCTTGACCACACTCATTTGATTACTCCTGCTGTCAACAATAATTTCGACAGTTGCCTCTAACCCATCGTCTTCAGCACTTCCGGGGTGATCCGGTACCTTAGCTGTCCACCGGCCTCCCAGCGCTCAAACTCCTCGATCATGCAATCGGCGAGGCGAACTACCTCGTCACCGACCGTCCCGCCGATGTGCGGACTGATGACCACGTTTTCAAGCCTCCACAGCGCCGACCCGGCAGGTGGCGGCTCGGGCAGTGTCACATCCAGCAGCGCAGTCAGATCGGGTCGGGCACTCAGCACCCGGACCAGGTCTTGTTCCACCACCTGCGCGCCGCGCCCGGAATTGATGAAAGTCGCCCCATCCCGCATTATCTCGAAGTGGTTCGCCGTGAGAACGCCGCGGGTCGATTCCAGATCGGGTGTGTGGTTGCTGACAACAAGCGAACGCTCGAACAAATCTACGAGCGAAACCGCCTCGACATCGAGCGCTTTCGCTCGTTCGTCGGTCAGAAACGGATCGTGCGCGATCACCTTGATCGGGAAGCTCGAAAGCAGCTCACGGAGCCGGGTGCCGATTTTTCCGAGACCAATCAGGCCAACTGTTTCACCGAACACGCCACTGCGAGAAAATGACTTGGCGGCGTGGGTTTTTACATCGCGGTACTGGCGGGCAGCACGAAAATAACCCCGCAGCGAAAGCAAGACCTGCGACAGACACATCTCGGCAACGGGAATGGCGTTGATGTCCCATGCTCCAACGAGGAGGATGTCGTTTTCGACCAGGGGGTCGGCGAACGACCTGACGTTTCCGGCTGCGTAAAAGACCGCCTTCAATTTAGGCAGGCGAGAAAAGTGGTGGTCGGCGAAGCGAGGCAAACCCCAGGTGGCGAAAATTACTTCAACGTCGGCAAGGGCGTCGGCATGCTCGTCGAAATTCCCGCCGTTGATCACGTGAGGGTAGAGATCGGTGATCTCAGCTATGCGATCCCGCCTGCCCTGACCAAACACGTCTCCGTCTTCGGGCGGGTAGTCATAGAACAATGCGGCCTTCTTGAGCAAAAGCAAATCTCCTGTTCGACCATCGGGTAATCAGTTCCGGCGCGCTGTTACCTGACGCCGGTCCGGCCATTCCGACTTCGTACTAACCGATCCATACTGGTACCAACGTACCGATATCACCTACTCCAGTTCGCCGTCGGGGTTGAAGTCCTTGATCATTTCGAGATAACCCGGCAGCACCTTCTCCAGGTAAGCCTTTTCGAGGAGATCGACCAGCTTCACCGGATCAGTGTGGCCGATCACCGTGGCACCGGTCTCCTTGTTGATGACTTTAAGCAACTCGTCGATGTGATCGGCAATTCCGCCCGTGCCTTCGAGTACGCCAATCAGCTTCGCCTCGTCGTAGGCGATCGCAAATTCGCCCAGCGTGCCGGAACGGCCCCCGACGATCACCACCGCGTCGCAACTGCGGATGTTCTCGACCTCGCGGCCCATGAGCCCGCTGCCCGTGTAAACGATGATGTCGTAGCCGCGGGTGGGCGAGGCGTAGCGTTCCACGTGCTCGGTGAAATTCTGTGCGGGCGAAATACCCATCACCAGCCCGCCCTGCGACTTGGCTCCAAGCACTGAATCGTGCGGCAGGCCGGGGGCGACCCCGGTGATCAGCGTATAGCCGCGCCGCCCAACCTCCGCGCCAAGCAGGAAAATCTTCGCGCGGGCAGATTCGGGAACGTCACCGCCGGTCGAACCCATCACCCCGAACACCATTTTCGGAAAATTAGTCAGCTCGCCGTTGCCTGACCGGATATTTGAATGTTGAGAATCAGTCATTTATCGACCTGTCGCCGTTCGCCTCCCCGGCCAATTTCCTTCTCCCTCAGGGGAGAGGATCAGGTTGAGGGGGGCGATTTCGTCGGTTCCTTGAACATCATCAAAAATGTGCAGTCGACCGCACCTAAAACCCCAGCGCTATACCGTCGCGCCTCGGGTCGGCCCCACCCAGCATCGTGCCATGGGCGGTGAACTGAATCCCCTGCCCGCCACCCACGGCGTTGTGCCAGTCGGGTGCCACCACAACGCGGTGACCACGCCGCACAAGGTCGTCCCGCATGTGCTTCGGGAACCGGTTTTCCAGCATAAGCGTCCCATCGTCGTAGAAACGGAAACGCGGAGCCTCAATCGCCTCTTGCACATTCATCCCCACATCGATGTGGTGGTACATCATCTGGACCGTCGTATGGAGAATCCCGTAGCTCCCGGGCGTCGAAAGCGACATCCGGATTTTTTTATCGTCACCCGACCCCTCGAAGATCTGGCCTGGCGCGATGCAGAAGTCCTGCCGTTTGCCGGGGCCGATCAGGTTCGGGCTGCCGAGATCCGCATCGATATCGAACCACTTGCACATGTTGTTCATGAAAACGCCGGTGTCACCCGCGACGACGGCAGAGCCAAAAGCAGCACCAAGAGTTTGCGTAACCGTCACCACGTTACCGTCGGAATCGGCGGTTGCGAAGTGGGTTGTCAGGCCCCCGGCGAACTCCGATTTTACGGCCACCGGGGGATAGTCGACCCGTGAGCGGTCCCAGCGCTCGGGCGGCGGGCCCGAAGTCGCCAGAATGTCGATTCCAGCAGCTTTTTCGGCTGCGTATTCTTCTGACAGCAGGCGGTCCAGCGGAATTTCAACTTCGCGTGGGTCTCCGGCGTACTTCGCCCGGTCATCCGCGGCTATGTAAACCGCTTCTACGAGCCTGTGGAGAGTATCGCTGGAGCCGTACGGGAGCCGGTCGAACTGGTTGAGGATGTTCAGCGTTTCCAGCACCTGGAAGCCTGACGAGTTCGGCGGCGAAACCCTTATTTCGAACCCGCGGTAGTTCGTTGAAAGCGGCTCCTGCCAGAAGGCCCCGTAAGCCGCGAGTTCCTCGCGGTTGATGATCCCGCCCGCGGCCTCAAGACCCGCCTGTATGCGGTCGCCGAGTTTGCCTTCGTAAAACTCTTTCTGGCCGCCCTCTGAAATAGCGGCAAGCGTTTCTGAAAGTTGCGGTTGCCTGAACAACGACCCGGTGCCCATGCCCGCCCGGTCGATGACTATCGCTTTCTGCGACGAGTCAAAGCGGTCGATGCGCTCCAGGTTTTCCTCGATCAGCCGGGCGCCCCACGGCGTCAGCACCACCCCTTCTTCCGCGTAGCGGATCGCATCCCTGAATACCCGTTTGAGCGGCAGCGTGCCGTACTCTTCGTGCATCGTCAGCCAGCCGGAAACGTTGCCGGGAACAAGCGGGGCGAGCGGGCCTGTCTCGATGTTGAACCTGTCGTACAACTCGGGCCGCGCGGCCTCCGGGGCATGCCCCGAAAAGTTCAAAGCCCTGGTGCGGCCTTCTTTTGCCACGTACACCAGTGCCAGTCCGATCCCCCCAACGCCCGACATATATGGTTCGGCGACGTTCAGGGTCGAAGCCACCGCAACGGCTGCGTCGATTGCATTGCCACCGTCTCGCAGCACATCGAGCCCGGCCCGGGTCGCGTACGGATGTGCCGACGCCACCATGCCGTTCTTGCCGGTGGCAGGTGCCCGGGTCGAGCGGCCGTGAGTGGTCGCACCGTGCGGGAACAGTGCGTCTGGATCTATCGATTCAACCTGTTTCACGATTATTCCGTTCGTAGTTGGGCAGTTTTCGGATTGTCAGAAATTAGTGCGCCTGTTCATCCGGCGGAATCAGCGTGCTCAGAAAGTCCCTAGATTCAATTCGCTGTTCATCCGAACCATACGCCATCGAATAGTGGCCCCTGTAACCGGCGTTTTCGAGCCGGGTAAACAGGTTTGAGAAGTTGAGCGTGCCCTCTCCGGGGATGAGGTGCACCTCGTAGTCGCCCGTATTGTCGGCCAATCGCACTTCACCGATGCGTTCGATTCCGAATGCATCGATAAAGCCATCGACCCCCTCGGGTACGAGGTGCGAGTGGTTTGCGGTGAACGCCCAGCCCAGCTGTTCGGAAGGAATCGCGTCGAAGTAAACACGGATTTCCTCTACCGTATGTGCCAGGTAGTGAATTTCGGCTTTGTCAGGCTCGAAATTCAGGTTTTCGAGAAGGATTCGCTGGCCGGTGTCCGCCCCGTACTTGCAGATCCGTATCAGCCGGTCGAGCGAGGCTTTTTTTCGCTCGGTCACATCGCCGGAAAAGTGGTACCCGGCGTGCACGACCGTCCATGAGCAACCCAGCTGGTTCGCAAGGTCCACGCTTGCCCTCATATACCCATCGACCCCGCGCGACACGTGTGACGAAAACTCCGCTACGTTAACCGCTGAAAGCGTATGAAGCCCGATCGAAATACCGTTCGCCTCGCACATGTTTCTGACCTCGCGCGTACGCTCGGCGCTCCAGCTGTCCATGTGATTCGGGCCGGCGTCCGCATTGAAGTCGAGAAAGAAAAACTCGTTGTCTATCGCCCACCGCACTGCATCTTCGAGCCGGGTCTTCCCAGCATCCACACCTATCCGGTCTTTCAGAGTCATTATTTGTTCCTGTTAACCCAGAGTGACAGGTAGTCCCGCACTCGATCTGGTCATTCCCAGTGCTCGTAAAGCTGGCTGTTTTCCAGTTCCATCACCTCGAACGGCAGCCCGCTCGACTCAGCGACCCCCCGCCCTTCCTCAAGTACCAGCCACGTGCCGCCCCTGCCAATAGCACGGCCTTTGAACATGATCAGCTCGCCGGCGACCAGCGACATCGAAGCCCTGCCCGTTGCGGGATCGACCACCGTAATATCGGCATCTGCGCCCTCGGTGAAATGACCCTTGTTGAGCAGCCCGAGCATGCGTGAGGGAGTGTAACTCAACTTGGTAACGGCTTCGTACATACTTAGCGCGCCGAACGCTACAAGCGCCATCGTCCGCTCAATCGCCACGTTTCGGGGCAGCGATCCACCGTCGGTCGAAATCGCATCTACGCGGAACGCCCCGTCGTCGTACTTGGCCGTTGCGAGGGTGAATGCACTGGTCGGCGGGTTGACCGGGAAGCTGAGCGATGCGTCGGTAGACGCCGCCTCCCACGCATCGACCGCTTCCTGCCCGGTAACCAGCACAACCCGACCGCCACGCTCGACCAGCGCTGACCCGTACCCGTCGAGCAACGCCGCGCGAACGCCCTTGTCGGTCGTCGGGTAGCCGCGGGCTTTCAGGCAGTTCTGGGCGACGTTGTAAACGAGGTTTCCGGCCTCGTCGCACAGGCCGTTGGTGCCGTTCGCCTGCGCAAGATAGGCCTCGGTTACCCATTGCGACCGCATCCGCTCGATCATGCGAAGCGCTTCCTGCACCTCTTCATGCGGTTCGTCGATCATCCCGCGGGTGTACGAGTTAATATGTGCGACGTGCAGGCGACCGGCCCCGGTAATTTCCGGCACCTCCCTGAGCCCGGTCATATCGCTGCCTGAATCCTTGGTGCCGACGTGGAATGCAACCCACGCGAGCTGATCGTTCGCCTCTCTGACGACATCAGCGGAAACCTCGGGAGTGAACGGGTGGTAGCCGCCGAGCATTTTTACCCCAATGCCGCCACGCTTTTTCACATCCGCAATCACGTCGCGGAGCACAATTGAACTCGGATCGTCCTCTTTGATCGTCGAATGAGGCACCAGTGCCATCAGCGATGCCACGTTCAGCCCCGCACCGCGTCGCAGCATTCCGTCCGACATGGCAGTCGGATCGCCGGCAAGGTCGAGCGCGGTCGTTGTGCCCGACTCAACGAGCATCGCGTGGCCGTATGCGCGGTCGACGCTGCGATTGAACGGACTCGAAAGGTGGGCATGGGTGTCGATATGCCCCGGCATAACGACCTGGCCGGTTACATCAATAATGTCGTCAGCCAGTTCCAGGGCGATGTTCTCGGCGATCGACGCGACTTTACCGTGCCTGATCCCGAGATCGAACCGACCGTCGATGTTGTTAGTGGGGTCGACGATGCGGCCGTTCTTCAGAACCGAATCGAAATGCTGTGTGGTGACCAATGGCCCTGCTACCTGCGCTGAGAAGTATGTGTTAAGTTTGTGGCCCGATTCTACAGAGCCGTAACCCGTCGGTAACGATCGCCGATGCCCGGCGAGACGAACGTCTGGAGAGGACAATCAACAACGCACCCGAAGATAAAAAAGGGAAAGCCCAGGGAGCTAAAGACAAGAAGGACAGCCGGGGTTCCGGTGGTGGCGGCTCTGGCGGTGGGGGATCCGACGACAAGGGCAAACCCGGCGATA
>Ga0208879_1002571_pt1 | contig 15755 bp, 12 predicted proteins | sample Knorr_S15_td_Bot_FD_185605 | JGI IMG/M metagenome (GOLD analysis project Ga0208879, IMG submission 185605) | Marine microbial communities from Southern Atlantic Ocean transect - Knorr_S15_td_Bottom_ad_5009_LV_A (SPAdes) (version 2) | ecosystem: Environmental > Aquatic > Marine > Oceanic | place... | reverse complement strand
CAAATCGTAGCGGATGAAGAACTGTGGATATCTCAAAACGCTGATGTCGAAGCGCTCTTTCAAACAAAGTATTATGCTAGCAGCGATGCCCAATTTACATTGAGTAACTACGCTGGCTCAAGCGGCGGAGGCGTCAACTATGCAGAAGTAGTGGTGGTGTTCATTGCGATTGCACTCTTGTTATTGGCCTCCATCTGCCTTTACTTTCTCCGACGATTCCTAAAAAAGCTCGCGTCTCGACCGACCAATAAAGTCTAATAAACTCCCACCTCATGAATCTATCTGGACGTAAAAACTGCAATCGACCTATACTACGGTGCTCGTAGAAGCAACAAATTCCTAGAACAACGTACTACAATATCAGTTACTATTGGATGTCTTAACAAATATCCAAACTGCGGAGTTTCTCTATGAAACGGCATTACAGTCCCCCAGCGCTGACCCTGTTTTTTTCCTCCATCAGCATGGTCGGTAGTATCATCCTGCCCAACATTGCTCTGGGACAAACCATCCGTCCTGATGATGAAACGCAATCAGTATTAGTCGACGAAACGACTCCGTCAACAAGTACCACCGCCGCTGCTGACAAAAACACTGACGAAACAAATGATAATACCACGACGACTTCCTTCGTATTCCAAGGTAGTCGTTTTCAAGGTGTCATGCCTGGCGTCACTCCCAATTCAAAAATCGTTGAGCTCTTAGGGGAGCCGCGAGCTAAAATTGAAACGGGCGGGCGGGTTGTCAATGTCTATGCAATTGAACCGTACGACCGAGTGGGAATTGTGCTGCGCGGGGATGTCGCGGACTCGATTCACCTGCACTACAAACAACCGCTGAACCTCCAGCAAGCTGCCTCTGAATTAGGACTTGACTCTGCCACAGCGGTTACTCAAACCACATCCGCGGCCCACGAGTTTTTACTGACTTGGCCCGATGAAGGAATATCACTGCACTTCCAACGTAGCGCCGGTGTTGACGTAGTTTCCCGTGTGGCCTTCACAACAGCGCAGCCTGACGCGTTTTTATTGCGCGGGCTCAATCGGCAGTGGCGCGATTACAACGGAGCATTGCATGATGCCCGTGCGGTACAAAGTCTAGATCCCCGTCGTGAAGAAGCTTATCGACTTGAAGCGCAAGTCGCCTTGCGAATGGGACAAACAGCCGTTGCAAAAAAAGCGATCGCGGAAGCACTCGCCGTAACCTCTGCGACGATCGATCTGCTGTTACTGCAGGTTCAAGTCGCTACTGCTGCCAACGAACTCGACGGATTGATGCGGCGAATTCGAGCAATCCGTAATGACGTTCAACTACCTGCACTCACGCGCGCTAAAGCAGCTTTTGCGATGGGCCAAATCAATACCAAACTATCATCACCCAATTACAAACAGGCGTTTAGTTTTCACAGTGAAGCGAACCAACGAGCACGAGAACTTTTGAAAAGCTCGGAATTAGCAGAACAGTTCGGTGCATTGGAGTTAATGGTCAACGCCCATCTGGCGATTGCTCACGACATTGCCTTTGGCGAGTACACCACCGAAGAGAAGAACAGAGCTGTTCCAAAATGGATCGAGCTCAGTTGGAAATTTACCGCACACCTCTTAGCAAACAATTACCACGATCAAGCATTAGGCCTAGACGTCTGCCGTTCTTCTTTGGAATTGCTGAAGAAACTGGGCAAAAGCGTGCCACTGGAAGTATGGGAAGAACGGATTACCCAGCAGGCCGCTAGTGTTTTACAACTCAAAGGTACCTCCACCGAGTTTATGGACCACATGCGGTGGCAACAAGCAATGGCACTGTATCACGCCACAATCATTGCCCGTCAAGGTAAAGACGGGAACCGTGTTCAGCAACTCGGTCTAGCTGCCTACCAGTTATTTAGAGGATCATTAACCGCGACGACCAAAACCGATCACTGGGATTCGACCCCTACCAAAGCAGCCATGATCGGACTTTGCTATACGCTCGGTTCAGTCGAAGCAATCGATAATCTAGATCATGTCAAGGCGATTCAATGGTACGGCCAGGCTCTGCAATATCTCGATACCCCAAATATTCAACAGTTTGCAGCAGAGCATGCGACCAAACAATCAATCGGTTTGGGTTGGCACGGTGAACGGCTCGTAAGTATGGGGCTGTCCTATTGGTCAACGGGAAATAAAACCCAAGGGCTGCGATTGACGCAGCAGGGAATCGCTTGGATTGAAACAGCCGTCCGTGACCATGGCTTTCCCAATCATCATCTGAAAATTCCCTACAGCAATCTAGCGGTGATGACCAAGTCATTAGAGCAGCGGCAAGACATCCAAAATATCGCCAACGGCGACGATAATTCCAAGCAACGCTAACGTCAATTCGCGACCGCTCTGTTACGATAGCCACTATGAGACTCTTTAGCTTTCTATTGCTGGTGTTCGTTTTTACGACCCTCACTGAACTTTACTTATTAATAGAAGTCAGCAATGAAATAGGCTGGCTCAACACCATTGCTTGGACAATACTAACGGGTGTGACGGGTAGCTGGTTAGCTCGACACGAAGGCTATCGAACACTGGCAACCATCCGTGGCGAAATGTCCCAAATGCGAATGCCAACGGACGCTCTGTTGGATGCTGGTTTGATCCTGTTTTCCGGCGGCTTATTAATCACTCCTGGGTTCTTAACCGATGCCGTAGGGTTTAGTTTACTCATACCGTTCACGCGGGCTGGATATCGCAAACTGTTAGCTAAGTGGGTCAAGGCTAAGTTCCGTTTTGAGAATTTCCCAGCACAAGCCGGATTTCCAAACAGCCACTCCGCTCAACAGCAGTGGGATAACGTGGTCGATGGTGAAGTTCTACCGGCCGATTCCACAAGCGATGAATATGATATTATCGATGTCGAAATCGACGATGAATAATCGCAGCAGCAAGTCGCTAACGAATACGGATAGGCATAGATAATCGTGAACTCACAAACAACGTTCACTCAAGTGACTCCCACAGGCCGAGCAGCGATCGCCACCATCGTCGTGAGTGGGCCTAATGCCATCAACGTCGTTACTAATTTTTTTGAATCAGCCTCAAAAAAAGTCCTCGCGGAGGTGCCTGTTAACAAAATTCTGTTTGGCAAGTGGCAGGCTCCTCTCACAGTTGCCGAAGATTTGGTCCTCTGCCTACGAGAAATCGACGTAGTTGAAATACACTGTCACGGCGGCACTGCAGCATCTGAATCTATCTCCGCATGTCTTCAATCTCGCGGTTGCGTTGAAACATCTTGGCAGCAACAATCGTCGAATCACTGCGATGGTTCAGCGTATTGTCAGGACGTTTGGAAATTAGTTCCGTTAACAACGACTAGGGCTACAACTCAAATCGCGCTACGGCATGCAACAGGAGAAATCGATCGCCTGCTGGCTGATGTGCGGCACCAGATAAGCAACGGCGAAATAGCTTCAGCGGCTGAACTGCTAAAGCCCTATATTGGTACCTATGAACTAGGCCGACACATTATCGATCCCTTTGTTGTCGTGATTGCTGGCAGGCCCAATGCGGGTAAAAGTAGCCTGCTCAATACAATAACTGGCGTGGATCGCTCAATCGTCAATCAACAGGCAGGCACAACGCGAGATGTACTGCAGTACAAAACCATGATCGGCGGCTGGGGTATCTCGTTTTGGGACACCGCCGGAATACGCGCCGACGCTCAGGCACTTGAGCAACTGGGGATCGCTAAAGCCGAGCAAGCTGTCGCCACAGCCGACCTCGTGATTTGGGTGCACGATGTGACTGAAAATTGGCAATCCCAAGTTGAGCAAGTCGAACGAGAACTAGACGACATTAATTATTTGGTGGTGATCAATAAAACGGATATCCACCCAGCCGGAGATGACTTACCCCCGCATATTGCTGTATCCGCTGCAACTGGTGAGGGGATCGATGAGTTGTCGGAGAAAATCGTTGAGCGATTGATTGGCGATTGCGCGGATCATCAATCTCGACCAATGCTGTTAACCAAGTCGATGGACGATTCATTTATGCAATGGTTTGACCAACTTAAGGCAAATGAAATCCCCAACGATTTATCAGATCATTCTTGATCCAAAACATTCTGTGCGACGTGAATAATCCCACGTAAGCAGAGATGGTCCATTGTAGAAACATCGAATGGCAAGTTTGACACCAGATCAGAATCAGCGCCATCGACGATTAAATGTGCTCCTGGGCCTAGAATTTTTTGCTGTTGCTTAACCACTGCTTCGATTGCTCCGATAAGTCCCCACACTAATCCACCCTTAATGGCATCCTGTGTGCAGGTTCCAATGGCCTGTGGCAGTCCTTGTAGATCAGAAATATTAACTTCAACCTCAGGTAGTCGATCGGTGTAATTCGCTAATGCCATCGAACTTAGGTAAATGCCTGGCATAATAACTCCACCTAAAAACGCACCCTCAGCCGTCACTGCGTCAATGGTCACCGCGGTGCCAATGTCCACCACGACCACGGGAAATGGATTCGCGCGAGCACCCATTGCACCAAGGGCTGATAAGAGTCGGTCAACACCAACCTGATCCACATCCACTGCTGAAAAATCCAGTGGTAGATGTTGGTGATTTAATATCGTTCGTTTTATGGGTATTGTCTGACTATCTAGCCATTGCACAACACAATCTAAACAGGACTGGTTGACGCTTGCTAAGAACCACTGAGTTTCAACTGGACAGGAGCCCAAGAAATCCAGCCACTGCGTATTACCAATATCTTCAAGTTTGAATGTTGCGACCGGAGTGTCATGGAAATCTAGTGGGGTTAGTACGTCCGTCAGCACAACAGCTTTGATAAAGCTGTTTCCAATATCAACGGCAACGACACTCTGACCCATCTTGACCAACCTAGCCTTCCTGAAATGTTTGAGATTCCTTGATCGTATCGGCGATGCGGTTCGTCAACTCATTGAGTCCTTGTCCGGTAACTGCTGAAATCAGCAGCACGTTCTGCTCGAGCTCGGATTGCAGCTGTTGTTGCAACTCCTCAGCCCCCGGCAGTTCTGCTTTGGTAACAACAACGATCATCGGACGTTGGCCAAGTTGTTCGTTATAGGCAACAAGTTCTTTTTGAATCGAGCGAAAATTGGCTAGTGGATCTGTACCGTCCATCGGATCGGGCTCGACAAGATGTACCAAAATACCTGCTCGTTCGATATGCTTGAGAAACTCATGTCCCAGTCCAACACCTTGAGCGGCACCTTCAATCAAACCGGGGATATCTGCCATTACGAATGACCGTTCCCAATCGAGAATAACTTGTCCGAGATTTGGTTTTTTCGTGGTAAAGGGATAGTCGGCGATCTCAGGTTGAGCTTTGGTAATCCGACTAAGCAGTGTGCTCTTGCCAGCGTTAGGTTTTCCAACGAGTCCTACGTCAGCGATGACTTTTAGTTCCAAGGTAACCCTGCGCTTTTCGCCGTCGCCGCCGGGCGTCGATTTACGAGGAACCTGATGGATTGACGATTTAAACCGCGTGTTACCTTTGCCTCCATAGCCACCTTTAGCAATGACACAGCGATCGCCTTCGTTCACGAGATCCTTGATAACGTAATCATCATTAGCGTCAAGGATGATTGTCCCCGGCGGAACTAGGATCGTGATTCCTTCCCCAGCACGGCCTCGTTTATTTTTACTGCTGCCGTGCTTGCCGCGTCCCGCTTTCCATAATTTGCGGTGGGCAAAAGCCGTCAAGCTGTTGACGCCTTCCTGGGCAACGATTTCGATGTCGCCGCCATGTCCACCGTCGCCACCGTCAGGACCACCGTGTTGTACATATTTTTCTCGACGAAAACTAACGCACCCGTCGCCACCTGCCCCAGCGATCAATTCAATTGTAACTTGGTCAACGAACACTGTTCTCTTGATCTCCCAACGGATTCTCGGACTAGTAACAAACCGCAAAAAAAGGGATATCCCCTATTTGTGGAGGACATCCCATGTTTTATGAAGTCTGTGCCAACGTTGCAGTGGCTTAATTATCCGCTGCAACGACATTAATACGACGACCTTTGCGGTCGAACATAACAACGCCTTCGGTCAGTGCAAACAAGGTAAAGTCTCTGCCTTGTCCTACGTTGCGTCCAGGGTGGAACTTATTGCCCACCTGTCGCACGAGGATATTCCCAGCGATGACTCGTTCTCCACCAAACTTTTTCACTCCCCGTCGCTGTGCGTTGGAATCGCGACCATTACGACTGGAGCCTTGTCCCTTTTTATGAGCCATGATTGCTGCCCTAAAACTAATGCTGTGTTTGTTTATTGTGTCTACTAAAACTGCGAACTTCATTTTTATACCGAGACGCGATTATCGGCAAGAGGCATAATCGACAGAAGTTTCACTGGGCAACCAAAATTACCGTTTAAGAATTATGCAAGATTGCCAAATTTCAACATTTGGGTAAATTCGCGGTTAATTTCATGCGAAATCACACAAACTGACAATCTCGGCAGATTACGCTAAGCCCACAATATCTTAATTGCCGCTACGAAATACTGGTGGTGCTGGCGAGGAATATAACCATTGGTTGCGTGAGAAATCTGCCATGCCGTAGAGTCGCATGATTTGAACTTGTCGACGGGTATAGATTTTGTAGATTTCGCTGCCCACGGGTTGAGGGCGATTCAAACGATTCAACGTTACCGGCAACAATACATATTCACCCTTCTGCGGCTCGCCGTCTAAGCCCAGTTTGTCAAAGTTCACTTTCCGCAATTCAGACAGTTGAATATCTCGGCTACTGGCAATCACCTCCAACGTCTCACCCTCTTCCGCTCTATGCAAACGCACCGGTTGAAGATCGTTATAATGCTGATGGTTGGTACGCGGGAAACGAACTACTTTGCCAACTGGCAACTTATCGGGGGACGCTAGAATATCTCGGTTGAGCTGATAAATTTCCAGTTTACGAGTTTCATCACCAAGAAATCTCTTCGCTAGTGATTTTAAAGTGTCGCCTTCTTCAAGTGAATAGACAATCTCTGGTCGCGGCAATGCATTTGGTAGCCCGTAATATATTGTGTCCTTCACCAAATCAATCGTGTCACCAGGACGGTAGAAATTCAACTGTAGTGTTTTTACTTCCAGTTCGCGGCCCAGAGCAATTGGGTCACCTTTACTGAGCTCAGAAGCGGTGTCATTGTAGTGATATGCATTCGTGAGACCTTGGATATAAAGCGAAAAGAAATTGGTGCGCGGATCGACATCTTCCCAAACAACAACTCCCCACACTCCTTTACCCGTTTCCGCATCTTCTCGCATGAGTTTGGTATTTGCCATTTCGATCGAGTTTAAAATCGGAACGCCCACTTTTTCGACTGCAGCGATATCATCGGTGGCCGCCGGAATAATGCGATCCAAATACTCTTTCGCAAACGTATGACTTCGCAGCGTAAAGTAGGGCATGAAATATCGAAACTCCGCGTCCTTTTTCGTATTGCGAAATCGAACGTAGCGATCTCCATCACTTAACGCTTCACGTTGTTTTTCAAAATGAACTTCTTCACCAAGATAGCGAACTCGATAGACCATATACCATAATGTCTTGCGTTGCATCTTTCCACTCGCTTGAGGTAAATCAACTTCGATCATGCGAAATGGTTTGAAAGTAAATTCCAATCCCCATATACTGCGTCGTAGTGGGACACGTTGTGATCGTTCAAACAGCGTCCGCGTCACGGGACTGAATTGTGGTTGCCATTTGAGATAGGACCGAGCGGTTGTGATCTCAATTAGATCGGCTCGCGGTGATACAGTTTCACCTTCCTCAATTTCCGGTGAAATTGTCTGCAACACTCCCGGAGCAAGAACACGAGGTGGCTGCTGCGCGTTCGTTGATGTCGAGGCTATTATCAACAACAGAGCTACCACCAACCCCATAGAACCGCAGGCTTGGAGGCTATATCGAAGCGTACGAGCAGGTTGTCGATTTGAGCGATTCATTACATTCATTTCATACTTGTCATTCATGGTCATCTTGCGACCCCTTCTTTTTCATCATGATCAACATGTTTACTGCTACAAGAACTGTAATAGTAAATCTGCCTGATTAGTTCGAGTATAAGGTGTGGTTTTTCCAGTTCAAGCTTTTTTCGGTTTGTCTCAACGTTTACTTACTTCAGTAATTGCTGTTTGGATTGTCTTGTTTTCGGTGAACTGCATGGTTTTGACCAACTGTCGATCCTGGTCAGCAAACTGCTCGACCCGCTCATTTGCGATCGTAAACACAATAGCCGACTGACTTCCTCGTGGGTCGGTGATGTGATAATAGATCCATTGAAAGGGAATCTCGTTGGCTAAACCGACGACAACAATGCGGTATAGTCGTCCACCTGATTCATGTGTGGATTGTGTTGCCGCCGCGAACTGATTAAATCGCTCACCAAGAGACGACTGAATTTGTTGTTGAAAGCGAGTTAGTGTCATTGTTTCCCCACTGGTGGGCGGAGGCAAATGTACGACGCTACATTGTGCAATCAATTCACCTTGTGCGACACAACGCATCATGAACAACTCGCGTTGGTCTACCATAACGTGCCAATTTCGATCAACCAGTAAATCAATCGGCGTTCCGGTCGGCCTCACTAATATTCGCCCCGCTCCAACTGGCAATGAACGATTCCAATTTTCAACAACGGCAGGGGTTACCACTGAAAGCTCAGTGACCGGTTCAAGTTGTAGGTCTATTGTGGCCGTAACGTCTAAGCCAGGTTGAACGTCTCCAATTTCACGTTTTTCCGACATCGATAATTTGGCCTGGAGGAATCGTTGCCGCTGCAAATCGTATTCCGCAGTGATCTGCAAATCGATAACTGTGCCAACTCCGTCAATAGCACCTTCGACTTTGCCCTGAAATCGTAGTTGAGCGCGGTCATCTTTAACGGAAAGTAATGTGCCGCTGACCTCGTGTTTCGAGATGGCATCAATAACTAGAATTGGTGCTAATGTCGCAATCGTGATTTTCCAAGTCGCACCGACAGCTAGCGGGTCTGTTGGCAATAGTCGTCGTAGAGTTGTCGGGCTTAATTGGACGTTAAGCATGTCCAGCTCATCACGCGTCAACGGCCCCTGTGGGCAATACAGCAGATGGTCATCTAGTTGCAGCTGGTCAATGACTAATCGGCGATCCTTTCGTAGGCTGCCTGAAATTGTATTTTGAGCGATCTTCATTTTTGTTGCGACGTGGTGATAATAGCGAATGCTGCGAATCAACTCAGTACTCTGAGAGTGACTCAACCACTGCTCGTATTGCAATTGGCCACTGACAACTACAGGTTGCTGTATGATGCCAACTCGCGATGATCTGACTTTGATCACACCAGTAACTTGAACGTTCACTTCGACGTTATCGAGTTGAGGTTGGACTGCGGCTGCAAACGAAATGTCTTGTGCGGCATTGCTTTGGCAATGCGCAAGGGAAACCGCAATGACCATGATCAACATAGTCAGTTTGTGATTGAATCGTTTGTGTTCAAACCGAACGAACATCTCTTTGTAACCCCTGTATCAAAGCCCTGCGCCTTAAAATCGTATGCCTCTGATAGGCCTATCATTCACTATATAGATGAACCGCATACTTTATATATATAGACACCTAGTCGTTAATTCGACAATACAAGCCAGATTTGTTTAAACCAAAGTCCGCTTTTGGCCTTTGTTGGCGGTAAAGAAACCCCTTTTTCCAGTCGCTGTGTGTTGTTTTATGAAAAAAAACTCCATTTCGGCTACAAAACATAGGAAATACGTAAAACTATAGACAATGTGAACATCAAACTATTAGAAAAACTACAGCAAATTGAATCTAATATTGGCTTAAAAAAAGCAAACAACGGGCGATTGGGGTGCGTATTACATAAAAGGCTTGACATCACCTGTATAATAGATGTTAGTCACTTCGTTAGAACGACTGGTAAGTTGTCTCATATTGAGATCACAAATATTGCTAGCACCGTTTGTCTCAGGGGCGAGAGCGGATGTGACTTTAAAGGAACCCCGAACTGGGTGAATTAGACATTGTCTAAATTGGATCGGTCTGGGCAACAAACCTTGGGAAGGGTTATGTTGCAGCTGACTGTTGAAAACAATGCTTTGTTTAATAACACACGGAACACCAGTTGGGAGAACATTAGAGAAGGGACCATCCTATGAACTCATCTTACAAGAGCCAACTGTTGCGCAATTTGTGCGACCAACAACTTGCCACCGCCACGCGGGAACAACTGATCACAATTGCTGATCGAGCCGAAAAGCTGATAAGTGAACTGCCCGCCAATGAAGAGATATCCTTCGGCCGAATCTCGCAAAGGCTTTCCGACTGTGCAGACAAGTTTGATTCCACAAAATCAAACGAACAATTAAACGGACCGATTCTACAACACGATTTGCGTTTGCTCGTCGAAGATTTCACCGACGCCGCTAACGTTAGTTCTGACGAAGTCATCGAACCGGTCTACACCGTCAAAACATTAGGAACGCATTTACAAGTTTCTAGTAAAACAATTTCGCGATGGCGCAACAATGGATTAGTCAGCCGCAAGATTATCATTGATGGCCGTAAGCGGGTCGCATTCCTAGCATCCACCGTCGATCGCTTCGTTGCTCAAAATCGACATCGCGTTGAACGCGGTGAACGGTTCAGCCAATTATCCAAATCCGAAAAAATGGACATCCTCGACCAAGCTCGCAAGCTTGCCGCTGCCGGAGCTTGTCCATCGGAAGTAGCCAAACGGCTCGCTGATCATTTCAGCCGCAGCATCGAAACAATTCGATACACTTTGAAGCGGCATGACAAGAAGAACCCTGCCGCAGCAATCTTCCCTCGAGCACGCGGAAAACTGTCTGAAGATTCCAAACGCAGTATTTTCCAGCGGTACCGACAGGGCACAAGTGTTTCCATGCTAGCGAGACAATTCAATCGCACGTCATCTACCGTACACCGCATTATCAACGAAATGCGAGCAACTCAAATACTTGAATTACCCTTGGACTTCATGCCTAATGCGGAATTCAGCTATCGCAATGCCGAAAAACGAATCATGGCACCGATTCCTGATCCAGAAACCACGACCCGTCGCACACGAGCGCCTAAAGGGCTGCCTTCTTACTTGACGAGCCTATATGAAGTAACGCTGTTGACTCGCGAGCAGGAGCAACACTTATTTCGAAAATATAATTACACCAAATTCCGTGCTGACAAGTTGAGGCAACAACTCAATGTGGATAAGCCGACTTGCACAGAGATGGATGAAATTGAATCGTGGTACGATCAAGCTGTACAACTCAAACAAATGATCGTGCAATGTAATTTAAGACTCGTTGTTTCTATCGCCAAACGGCACATGAAGGCAACCGATGATTTCTTCACGCTCGTAAGTGACGGTAACATGTCGCTGATTCGCGCTGCCGAAAAATTCAACTATGCCCTCGGTAATAAGTTTTCAACATACGCCTCCTGGGCAATCATGAAAAACTTTGCGCGAACGATTCCTAACGAGTTCAAACATCGCGATCGCTTCCGCACTAGTTTGGACGAAATGTTTGCCTTTCAATCCGATGGGAAAACAAATCGACGAAAATTAGAGTGCGATGACTTGCTGCGTAAATCCGAAGTAACCGAGATGCTGAGCAATCTTGACGACCGAGAACAGCAAATCATTATCCGTCGGTTCGGCCTCGATCCACAATGCGAACCTCAAACGCTGCAACAGGTTGGAGTCGAGATGGGCGTGACAAAAGAAAGAGTCCGTCAGATTCAAGCCAAAGCACTCAAGAAACTGCGCCTCAATGCTGATGAACGACATCTAGAATTGATCGAAGACGATTGATGTAAAGCTGCTAAAAATCACTGCGGTATTTCTGGCCGGGGTGCAATATAAAGACACTACTACAATTTGTTTGTCTCTGTTGGATATAGAACGTTCAATAGCAAAACATCGCTAGAACACATGCGGGTTATCTATGCACGAATCCAAACCCGTCGTGCACCCTGTATATCAAACCTAATTCGTAGAGTTCGATTGGCTATTGGAAAACGCGGGCCTACAGCCCGGATATTTGGGAAGAGGGGAACGCCATACGAACCCGCTCGTAGTGTTCATTCGCGGTTTCCTTTTCTAGGTTCTTATTTATCGGCTTGGCACTGAAATACCATCAATCGTGTATTGCGGATTACCTGTTATTAGGTATATTTACACGACTCACGTATTTGTTCGTGAATTCAGTGGTGAAACACTGGTTTAGCCAGCGTAGCTCAATTGGCAGAGCAGCTGATTTGTAATCAGCAGGTCAAGGGTTCGAGTCCCTTCGCTGGCTCTTGTTTTTTATTGATAACTACACAATATTAATACAACATAGGTGGGTTTTCCGAGCGGTCAAAGGAGTCAGACTGTAAATCTGATGGCATTGCCTTCGAAGGTTCGAATCCTTCACCCACCACTAATGTTTCAGCTGTCCAATAGTCGATACGTTTCAGGCAACAAAGACCAAAGTACTACTTAAAAGCGATTTGCTGTAATTAAGACTTCGTATTTATTTTTTGGAAACTTGGCGAAAAGCCACTTACCAAAAAGACCTTTATTGCGTAAAAATAGAGGATTGCTGCACATTGTGTTTCACAGTATATACCAACTGTGATTATTGCGGGTGTAGCTCAATGGTAGAGCCACAGCCTTCCAAGCTGAAGACGAGGGTTCGATACCCTTCACCCGCTTTTACCATTGCTGCCTTTATCCCCACTGGAAACAGTGGTTTGCGAGGCAGAAATAGAGGGTAGCCTTTAAAAGGAACCGCTCTAAGAGCCGTGGTAGCGAATTGCTGCTGTAGCTCAGTGGTAGAGCGCGTCCTTGGTAAGGACGAGGTCATGGGTTCAAGTCCCATCAGCAGCTTTGATTGCTGGCACACTTTTGGGTGTGACTGCAGTCAATGCAAAATAACAGACGTAATGAAGTAAAATTGAAATGACAAAGACGAGCGACGTTTGGTCAATGACATTTGATCAACAACTGTGAAGCCTCGTTGTTACAGTTTTGAACATTGTTTACTACATGGTCGGAAACGGCCATATCATCAAGTTCAATTAGAATAGGTGTTAAGGACATGGCGAAGGAGACTTTCAACCGTACAAAACCCCACGTGAACGTGGGTACTATCGGCCACATTGACCACGGAAAAACTACAACAACCGGTGCGATCCTAGCAGTGCAAGCTGTCAAGGGACTTGCCGAACACAAAGAGTATTCCGAAATTGCAAAGGGCGGTACCGTTCGTGATGCAACGAAAACAGTGACAATTGCTGTTGCTCATGTCGAATATGAAACTGAAAATCGACACTATGCTCACATCGACTGCCCAGGTCACGCTGACTTTATTAAAAACATGATTACCGGTGCTGCCCAAATGGATGGTGCTATTCTTGTTGTTTCGGCAGCAGACGGACCAATGCCTCAGACCAAGGAACATGTGCTCCTTGCTCGGCAGGTAGGTGTGCCCGCTCTTGTTGTCTTCATGAACAAATGCGATCTTGTTGATGATGAAGAATTGTTGGAACTTGTTGAAATCGAAATTCGTGACCTGCTTAGCAAGTACGATTTCGATGGCGACAATGCTGTCATCGTTCAAGGTGCTGCATTGCCTGCTTACAACAACCCAAACGATGCTGACGCAGCCGCTTGCATCTCAGAACTCATGGATGCAATTGATGCAAATATTCCGGAACCAGAACGTGACCAAGATAAGCCGTTTTTGATGGCTGTAGAAGATGTGTTCTCGATCGAAGGTCGTGGAACTGTCGCTACAGGTCGTATCGAACGAGGCATTATCAACGTTGGTGACGAAATCGAAATCATCGGACTTAAAGATACTGCTACCACTACCGTTACTGGTGTGGAAATGTTCCGTAAATTGCTCGATAAGGGTATGGCTGGCGATAACGTCGGTTGTCTTCTTCGAGGAATGAAGCGTGAAGATATCGAACGTGGTCAAGTACTTGCTGCTCCTGGTAGCATCAGTCCTCACTCCAAGTTCGAAGCAGAAGTGTACTGTCTGTCCAAAGATGAAGGTGGTCGTCATACACCATTCTTCAGTGGCTACCGTCCACAATTCTATTTCCGAACTACAGATGTAACCGGTACTGCTGACCTCGTAGGTGCAGAAATGTGCATGCCTGGCGATAATGTGAAAGTCACCGTTGAACTTCATAAGAAAATTGCTATGGATGACGGCGTGCGTTTCGCAATTCGCGAAGGTGGTAAAACAGTCGGCTCAGGTGTGGTTACAAAGATTATCGACTAACTAGTCGATAGGCTTTTTACAGGGGTGTAGCTCAATTGGCAGAGCACTGGTTTCCAAAACCAGCGGTTGCGGGTTCAAGTCCCTCCGCCCCTGCCATACAGTCCAGAACCGAAGAGCGGGTGTAGTGTCCGCTCTTCAGTTCTGGTTTTATGCGTCAGTTTAGATACTGATAAAATCATCATGCGAGACGGATCTGATATACGCATGAACAATGATTCATCGATACATCGATTGGTGAATCGTTTGGAGTGAGATTTGCAGACTCTCGGATGAGTTTGAGAAACTCGCGGGAATTGATTCCGAGAGGCACATTCGGGTGCTGGAATTACTCTCGATGCATGGCTTGCAAGAGTAAAATTGTGCCGTGACTTGAAAAACTGAGCCTAAAATGAGGCGGGGTTGTTAATTCAAACGGAACACATTTATTTTTATTGAAACCAACAGGTTTTTAGACAATATTCCAGCAATAACCGTCCAAGAAAACCACGAATGCCCCCACTTGGTGGTTCGGTATTTTTCGTTGCGTAAAAATAAAATCATTCTCTTTTAGCCCATGTGCGATATGGCAAAACCATGCTACCTTATAAGGTTTGTTCGTTTTATTAAAATGTTTCCCTAGCAGTAATCTCCATTCAGATTACTTGTCACACTTTTAGCACACGACAATACAACAATGGCTAAGAATCCTGCATCAATTGCGAAAAATGAACAGCCCGTGATGAATGTCCGCTTGCTCTGGACATTTTTGGGACTGCATCGACATCGACCCACGATGGGTCTGATCGCGCGACGCGCTACCATGTTGACTATTATTGTCTTAGTTAGCCTCGGTACATACAACCTCCGCAACTGGGTTCATGGTACTTATACTGATACCGATCGCTTCGGAGTCGACATCGTTATGGGAATCGTTGCCTTGCTTGGATTGTGGTTTAGCTACCGCATCGTGCATTGGTACAAATTCGCAGAATTCCTGATCGCAGTGCAAAACGAAATGGCCAAAGTTTCATGGCCTAAAAAACCGGAGCTGATTAATAGCTCCATCGTCGTAATACTCACAATGTTTCTCTTTACTATAGTCCTATTTATTTATGACTTGGTCTGGCAAGCACTGCTGACAAGTGTCGGCGTGATGCCCAGCGTAACAGACTAATAATTTTCTGGAATTAAACGGAGCACCACTGATCGTGAACAGCATTCAAGATGAATCGATAGATCCTCAAGAACCAACTGCAGAATCTGCAGATGCTCAGGATGATCTACGCTCAGACGATGCTGTTGATGACAGTTCCCCAGAAGCAGATGCGCCAAAGACACCTGAAGTTGAACCAATAGAAACCGAAGAAGAAGCTCCAGCCGAAGAAGAAGCTCCAGCCGAAGAAGAAGCTCCAGCCGAAGAAGAAGCTCCAGCCGAAGAAGAAGCTCCAGCCGAAGAAGAAGCTC
>Ga0208879_1002570_pt1 | contig 15766 bp, 14 predicted proteins | sample Knorr_S15_td_Bot_FD_185605 | JGI IMG/M metagenome (GOLD analysis project Ga0208879, IMG submission 185605) | Marine microbial communities from Southern Atlantic Ocean transect - Knorr_S15_td_Bottom_ad_5009_LV_A (SPAdes) (version 2) | ecosystem: Environmental > Aquatic > Marine > Oceanic | place... | reverse complement strand
TTGTTAGGCGGCTTGGATTCACATAGTAAGTGCAACACAGGCCCGATCCGGGCCGGTGGGCCGGGTTGAGGCGAGCTGGCGACCTCAGAACCTTCCTTGTCGACGAAGATCAAGGAGGGACTCATGAGGACCTACCGCCAGCTCACCTCTGGGGAGAGGTATGCACTGTCCGCGCTGCGCAAACAAGGATGTTCGCAGGCCGAGATCGCTCGCACGCTCGGGCGACACCGCAGCACCATCAGCCGTGAGGTCCGTCGCAACTCGAAGGACAGAACCGGGCGAGTCTATCGGCCGGCGCTCGCGGACGACCTCGCACGCTGGCGGTGCTCGAGATCCCGACGTAACCAGCGATTCACCGACGAGGACTGGGACGTCGTGATCGAGCACCTCAGGATGGAATGGAGTCCGGAGCAGATCGCAGGTCGGCTGAGCAGGGATGGCAGCCTGTGCATCAGCCACGAGACCATCTACCGCTACATCTGGCGTGACAAGCGCCGTGGGGGTTCCCGCTACAAGCTCCTTCGACAGGCCGGCAAGAAGCGCCGCAAACGCTACGGTGCCTATGACTCCCGCGGTCGACTCGCCGGTAAACGTCACATCTCGGAGCGACCTGCTGCGGCCGAGAACCGAACCCACCTCGGCCACTGGGAGATCGATACTGTGCTCGGCTCCACCAAGCCATGCATCGTCACTCTCGTCGAGAGAAAGATCGGTTATCTCATCATCGGTAAGCTCCGCAACCGAACCGTCGCCGAGCTCAACCGCGTCGCGATCCAGCTCATCAACTCCGCTTCCGTTCCCATCCACACCATCACCGCCGACAACGGTACCGAGTTCCACGGCTACAAGAAGATCGAAGCCGAGACCGGCGCCCGGTTCTACTTCGCCAACCCCCACCACTCCTGGGAGCGCGGGACGAACGAGAACACCAACGGCCTCATCCGCCAGTATCTACCCAAGCGTAAGAGCCTGGCCAACGTGACCCAGACCCAGTGTCACCGAATCGCCGACCGACTCAACAACCGTCCCAGGAAACGCCTCGACTTCCTCACACCAAAGGAGTCTTATGAATCACTCTGCGCCTAAGAAGCGTTGCACTTCAAAGTTGATGTCACATAGCGATCCCGCTGCGGGCGGCTCAGCGAGATCGGGAAAAGACAGCACCGTGGGGCTTGGCAGGTCCGGTTTCTCCATGAGGCCAACTGGCTCGATTGAATTCGACTCCGATCTGGCCCGTAACCTCGTCGTGGAACTGCTCGTCGAAGCTCATTTCTCCGGTTTCTGGATCCACGTCGACCAAGAGAACCTTGGTTCGGGTGGCTCCGGTGCTGGACGTGAGCACGACCCGTCGGCCGCCGGGCTCGAATGAAATCCAGTGGGGCCACCACGACTCATCCCATTCCAGTTGATCCAGGAGGATCGGGTTGGATGGGTCAGTGATATTGAACGAGATCAGGAAGGACCCTGCGGAGTGCGCGTAGGTCTGCAGCCAGATGTCCCCATAGGTCGCCGGAATACCGCATGCGTCCGTTTCGTAGTCGGACCAGGGGAGAACATGCACCAGCTCGGCCCTCGGTTCCTCCGAATCCAAATCGTGCAGCCGATACAGCGCGCATGTAAACGTCGTCAGCATCGCGGTCGTGCTGTCACTTAGCAGCCGCACCTCGGCCGGATCACGATGTTCATAACCCCGTTCTCCCCGCTCGAGAACGACGGTCTTTATGAGACTGAGGTCGTCGAGTCGCCAGACTTGAAAAGATGTCCCGTTTGCTTCGGCATGCATGTCTGAAGTCGTGCTCACAGCCCGGTTCAGCCGTGGAATCGGGGTGACGCTGTAAGCCCGGATCTCCGGGTCGGCAGGGTCTGCTACATCGACGGCCCTCACGAGTCGGCCAGCCGGATCAAGCTCGAGTAAGCCGCCAGCAACCTCGTTCCCTTCACCCCTGGTCTGAAACGTCGAAAGCACATTTCCGTTCGGTAGCCTCTCGAAGGTGTGCGGATACGTGTATTCTCCGATGGCCCCAAAGGACGACACGACCCGGGGTGACAGTGGCTCGGAAAGGTCGATGACGAAGCTCTGGCCAGCCGTGAACGAGTTGACGAACAACGAGTCGTTCGCAGGCGCCACGTGCTCAGAGTGGTGGGCTCCGCCCTTTACGCCGACCGGGACACTCGCAACCACCTGACCGTAACCGGCCGACTCCGGATCGGCGTCGATGACCGCGAGAAAATCGCTGCCCGAGTCTTCCTCCGCTCCCGCCCACACGTAGAGGAAGCGGCTGTGCGACTCACTCTCGGTGTCGCCGGACGGGGCTTCGGACGTTGGTCCGCACCCGGGGAAGAGAATGACTGCTGCGAGAAGACAAGACTTGTTTGCTCGTTGCATCGATGGACTCGCTTGTAGACCGAATGGAACCGAAAGGATCGCTAGCTAACGTCTCACGATTCTACTGCGCGACCAACATGCTGAGCGAAAGCGAAGAACGCGAGCCACCCGTCACACCCGCGACTGTAGCAATCGCTTGTTGGACAGCTGCGCTCGCCCTGGAGGAAGATCCGACGCTTAGGGAGACGCAGTCACTCCGCGCCAAAGCGTACTTCCCTGATGCCCTGCTCATCGCCCGTCGTCTCCGCCAACGCCCGGTACAGCTCCGGTCGACGGGCCTTGATCCAGCGTGCCCCGGTGCTCGTCTCGCGGAGGGCCGAATCAAGATCGGATACGACGACGGCGTCTCCCACCGAGTCGGTCTCGACCAGCACTCGACCGTACGGGTCAAGGATCATGGCATTGCCAGTTCGAACCTCGTCATCGTCGTGGCCAACGCCGTTGCTGAAGAGCAGGAACATACCGTTGTCGTGCGCTCGTGAGGGTAGCCACCGCATGAGCCAGCCCCGGCCGTTGGGACCCTGAAACTCGCGGCGGAGGACCTTCGGGTCTTTATGGCGTTGGTGCCAAAGCCCCGGATCGATGCCCTTCATCGCGTGGGGACTTCGCGAGCAGCAGCCACCGGTTTGGTGCGGCGCCAACAGCACCTCGGCTCCCTGTAGGGCCACTGACGTGACCCCCTGAAACGAGACCAGCGCGAATGTTAGGATCTTGCGCTGGTCGCAGATTCAGGGGGTCACGTCAGCGCGGATAGGATGAACCATGAGTCAGCGTTGTGCTCGGCCCACCTTCGAGATTTTCTGAACAGCTCCGAATCGTAGAGGTCCCGCGCCGCAACGGATGACTCCACCTTTCCTTTCGCGCAGGGTACGAGGGCCACTTTGGTCATCTGGGGATAGCGGTCCTCTCTTGGTTCGTCGTAGTCATCTCGCAGGATGTGCGCGAGAGAGGGGAGGAGCAAGATCGGCAAGTACCCGAACACAGGGAGGCACCGTTATGCGAGGACTCACACGCCGACTCATACCACCCAGTCTATTTCCTCGCTGAGTTGTTTGAGTTTCTCGCGGCCGGACTTGAATTTTCTGTGACTAGTGGGAGGCGAAAGCGCTTTACGTCCTTCTCCGTCACGGCTGTCTGACCGCCCGCTCCTGATTCTGCCCGAAGGAAGTGGCTCCACGGCATCGGGAGTGACATAAAGCGGACCTGATGCAGGTCTTTGAATAATTGAATGGTGGTCGCCGCGTGACGCCCCAACGCATACCCCAAACTCCCCGCCACTGGGCGAAAGTGAGGAGATGTCCTGCGAACACGCGTCCGCTTAACACCAGAACTCACAACAACTTAGACCTCCTGACGCACACTCAGCGTATATACCGCGAACGAACTCTTAATCAGTAGGTTCGGGGTTCGAGTCCCTGGCAGGGCACTGGCCGGGAGTCCGCGGATGACGCGGACTCCCGGTTTGTCGATTGCCTGTGTGCCCGCCTACAGAGTCCCGTCCGCCATCAAATCCGCAGCGTAGTCGGCAGCCCGCGCGCTGAAAGCCATGTACGTCAGAGACGGGTTCTGACAGGCCGAAGACGCCATGAACGAGCCGTCGGTCACGAAGAGGTTGTCGACATCGTGGGCCTGACACCTGCCGTTCAGCACAGACGTGCTCGGGTCGCGACCCATGCGCGCGCTACCCATCTCGTGAATTCGGTTGCCGGGCCTGGTCAAATTCACGTTGGGCGACCTGATATCCGTGCAGCCGGCTGCCTCCAACATGGCGATCGCGTCCTTGCGTGCCTCTTCCAGCATGATGCGTTCGTTGTCCCCATACGTGACGTTCAACACCGCCACTGGATTGCCCCACTGATCGCGCCGGGAGGGATGCAGGGTGACCCGGTTGTCGGGACTGGGGAGCTGTTCCCCGAAGGCTCCGATCGAGACCGACCAAGGCCCGGGCGCCCGGTGTGCCTCTTTAAAGGCGCGCCCGATCCCCGGGATCTGACCGTTGGTGGACGAGATGGGTCTCGCGCCGCCCTGGTAGCCGAAGCCGCGCAAGTAGGGCTTTTCGGTCTCGGTGATGTTCGCGTACCGGGGGATATAGATACCGCCCGGGCGACGACCGTAGACGGTCTTGTCGTCGAAGCCATGCATCAGCCCTCTGGCCCCGGCACCGCTGATATGGTCCATCAGATTCCGGCCGACCTGATCCGACCGGTTGGCCAACCCGTTCGTAAAGGTCTCCGAGGTCGACTGCAACAGGATCATCGCCGACGCGATGGTCGAGGCATTCAGGAAGACGACTCTCGCCGTATACACGCGTCGTTGCTTGGTCTCCGCGTCGATCACGCGTACCCCGGTCACCCGCGCCGTCGCTGGATCGTAGTCGAGGGATTGAACGATGGCGTTGTGCACCATCGTGAGGTTGCCGGTGCGCTGAGCCGCCGGCAGAGTGGCGTTCAGTGAGGAGAAGTACGCCTTGTACACGCAGCCGTGCTCGCAGCGGTTGCGTGCCCGGCAATTGCTTCGTCCCAGGGCTCTCTGTTCTTCCGTGGCGGCGGTGAGATGCGCGACGCGCGCCGCGATGACATTGCGACCCGGGAATGCCGACTCGACCCTGGACTTGAAGTCCTCCTCCGCGCATGTGAGCGCAAACGCTGGTTGGAAGACGCCGTCGGGAAGCTGAGATAGGCCGTCGGCATTGCCCGCGATGCCGGCGAATCGCTCCACGTAATCGTACCACGGCGCGATGTCCTCGTAGCGAACCGGCCAGTCCACGCCGATCCCTTCCTTTTGATTCGCCTCGAAGTCCTGCGGCCCGAGTCTATAGGTTTGCCGACTCCACATGATGGAGCGACCACCGGTGTGGTAGCCGCGCAGCCAGTCATAGCGCGTGCCTTCTGCCTCCTCGTACGGATGTTCGTCGTCTTTCACCCAGAAATGTTTGGTCGTCTCCTTGATCGCATAGGCGACGCCGCCGTACTGCTTGGGGTAGTGCTCCGCGATCTCATCCTGAGGAATGCGGTCGAGGTTGGGGCTATCCCAGGGAAGGATCCGATCGGTGTAATCGCGTTCTGGAACGATCTCCGGTCCTCGTTCGAGCACGAGCACTTTCAGGCCACGCTCGGTGAGCTCCTTCGCGCTCCAGCCTCCGCTCATTCCCGATCCGATCACGATCGCATCAAAATCAGCCAAGGCGACATCTCCCTGTAATGAGATCCTGTGTGTGAGGCGCATACCGCACGCATCCATCCTTCATGATCGATCCACGCACGGATCCCAACGTCCGGGAACGGCGACCCACTGCTGTTCGTCCACGGCCCCTGCCTCCGTGGCGAAATAGGCCTGCGTGATCAGCCCCTTGAGAGCCCGATACCCCTCGACCGGTTCGCCCGCGAAGGCCGCGCCGTCCACCGCGGCGAGCGCTTGCTCGGCTACGGCGTTGGGGCCCTCGAGAAAATCGCCACCCGAGCTCGCCTGCAATCGCGTGTCGAGGGCCGTGAGTGCTGTACGGTGTGCGTCTCGCGTTTCGCTACTGGCCCACTCCGTCATCAACTGGTCGAGCAATGCGGGGACCTGGGCGTCCAGGGCACCGGGGGTCTCGGTGCGGGGCAGGAGCAGGTCGCTCACCCGCGACAGCACGGCCATTTCGCGCTCACTGTAAAATCGAGGCGAGGCGTTGGGCGTCAGTGCATCGAGGACCACCCGACCGCCGCAGGCGCTCAATAGAGAAGAGCCGCCCACGGTGATGACCAGGCTCTTGATTGCGTCACGTCGGCTAATCATGGCGAAGCAGTCTCCTCAAGGTGTGGACAAAATAGGTGGGCCGCGCACTTTCGCCACGATCCTCCTTGTCTTCAGCCTCAGCTAGCGTGAATCGAACGCCAGCCGCTCCGAGCAGGCCTACTTACTTCTTGCCGCACAGGACGTAATGGCTCCCTTCTCCCTACCGGTGATCAGGCCAGCCTTCTTCCAACCGTCGGCCAGGTTCGAGACGGCCTTCACGAAGGCACCGTGGGTGGACTTTGCGCTCTTCTTCGACTTCGCCTTGTTCGACTTTGCGCTCTTGCCGGATTTGGTGCTCTTGGCTGACTTAGCACTCTTGCCCGACTTAGCGCTCTTCCCGGACTTGGTGAACTGCTCGGGGTTTTCTGCAGCCGCGCCGATCCAGTCGTTGAACGTTGCGCCGTTCGGCAGCAACTGGCTTACGACGCCAGTATCGCAACCATCGATGTTGACCGTAGCGTCGAGGTTGGAGACCGGGAACGCGTCCACGCCGTCATCGACTCCGTCGCCATCCGAGTCCGGGTCGAGCGGATCGGTCCCCGTCGCGATCTCGTCGACGTCGCTCACGCCGCCGCCGCCGCCGTCCGTGTCGGCGTTGTCGCCCACAGTGTCACCGACGGTGTTACTCGTCCGCGGCAGCGAGCCCCGAGAAGTACTCACGCATTCGGGCCATGCGCTCGTCGGCGCCCTGCCAGTCGGCTGCGACCTGTTCCACATACTGCAGGAGGGTCGGCTGTCCGACGCGCTCACGAACGTCGTCGATCATGTGGTTCACCTTGGAGTAGACCACGAGCATCTCACCACTCACACTGCGAAACATTTCCGGGTCGATGGCTCCGTGCACCACGAACGACGCAGCCATATCCCAGTAGCTGGACATCATTCGCCAGTACGTGTACCCGTCGGTTGGGATCACCGCTGCGAATTCTTCCGCTGACCGCGGGTTGAAGGAGCGCGTTACCCAGGTCCTGGCCTCTCGCAGCTTTTCCTCGCGCCGAAGCTCGTACAGTCGCATCAGAGACTGAGCGCTCTCGTGGGCTGTACTCAAGTGGTGCTCCTTGGCAGTAGTGAGCCCTAAATTCCCGCGGCCTCCAGCGCCGCCAACACCCGTTCCGGTCTGAACGGAAGGCGCCGCATCCTCACCCCGGTCGCGTCGTAGATCGCGTTCGCGACCGCGGCCGCCACGGGACGGTGGGAGGGCTCACCCGCTCCGTAGGGAGGTAGATCGGCCCTCTCGGGATCGGGATCGCCATTCACGATGACGATGTCGATCCGCTCCGGCGCGTCGATGTGCCGGAGCGTGGGATGCGTACGCCAGTCCACGCTGGTCACCATCTCGGTGTCGAACTGGACTTCCTCGTAGAGCGCGCGGCTGAGGCCGTGCAGCAGGTTCCCCTGGATCGTGCTCCTCAGGCCGTCGGGGTTGATGACCAACCCGCAGTCGTGGGCGCATACCATGCGTTTTACCCAAACGCGCCCGGTCTCGCGGTCCACTTCCACCTCGGCGATCTCCGCGATCGCGGTCCGGGCGCGGTACGCATAAGCGAACCCCCGACCTGTGAGAATGCGGCCGGAGCTCACGGACTTCGGGGCCGGTCGGGTATCCCAGTCGTACGCCTCGGATGCCGCCTCGACCACGGCGATGGATCGGGCCCGCATGAAGACCGCGTCTTCTTCAGTGCTGCCGCGAAGGAGCCCGAGGCGAAACTCGACCGGGTCGGCGTTCGCCGCCACCGCGAGCTCGTCGATGAAGGACTCGCTGGCGAAGGTGACCTGCGGACCGCCGGGATCTCTCAGGTTGCCGGTACGCAGCGGTGTCTCGAAGGCCCGAGGGAAGCGCACGACGACGGTCTCTTGGCGTCGGTTGGGGATGGCATACATGTCCGCGGGAGCGGACGCGCCGCCCGACGCGGGCCTGGCGGGCCTGATCCCCATGAGCTGGGCGATCAGCACGGTATCGGGCTGGTTGTATCCGACGTGGGCGTAGTCGGCGACCCGGGCCCGGTAGTCCAATGCGATTAGGTTGCCTCGCTCGTCCAACCCCCCGCGCAGGGTGAAAGCGAATGCCGGGCCCTTGGTATCCCACGCGGTCTCCTCGTGCCTCATCCATTGGATCCGGACGGGACGGCCGATCTCCTTGGCCAGGAACGCCGCCTCGAAACCGGCGTCGTCAGCGGCCGTGCGCCCGTATAACTGAGGCCCGTCCATCCAGATGACGCGTACCTGGTCCGGCGGCATGTCCAGGAACTCCGCGACGCCGGTCCGGAGGCTGTACGGCTTCATGTCGTTGGTGTAGATCGTCATCTGGCCATCCGACGGATCGGCAAGGCCGTGGGCGGGACCAATGGCGGTATGTCCCTGGAACGGGACGTCGTACTCCGCTTCCACGACGGTTGCGGCAGCGGCCAGCGCTTCTTCGGGGTTACCCTGCTCACGAGCGGCGGCGCGGCCCCTCCCTCGGGTGGGAGCCGACATCGGCGTCTCAGCACGCATGTAGCGGAAGAGGTCTTCGGAGGAGGGGAAGGGTGCGGTCGCAGGTTTCTCCCACTGCAGCTCCAGAACATTCGCCGCCTCGATCGCCTGCTCTTCGCGCTCGCAGACGACCGCGACGTAGTTGCCCTTGCTCACGACCCGGATGAATCCGGGCAGGTCACGGACCGACGATTCATCGATGTCGATCAGCGTCGCGCCCGCCACCGGGGGCCGCACGTTGCGCGCGTGTACCATGCCCGGAAGCCTGACGTCCACAGCCCACTCGAGCGAGCCATCCACTTTGGCGGGGATGTCGTACCTGGGCACCGACTGGCCGACGAGCTTCAGGTCCTGCACCGATTTGACGCTCGCCACCCCCGTGGTGGCGTTGACGTTGCTGCCCGTCAGCACGACATCGAAGCGCCGGCCACCCACGAGATCTCCGTACGTGACCGTGCGTGTCGGATCGCGCGGAATCGAGATCACGCCTTCGCGGACCGTGAGCTCGTCCATGGGCACACCGAGTTGTCCGGACGCCATCTCCAGTAGAACCCGGCGGGCCTCCGCGGCGACACGGCGCACCGCCCAGCCGTCGCGCTCGATCGCGTCCGACCCGCCGGATCCGCCCTGATCGACCGTCATGTCGGTACGGCCCATCACCAGGGTGCTCTTCTCGAACGCGATGTCCATCTCGTCGCACATCATTTGGCGGAACGCAGTACCCGTGCCTTGGCCCCCGTCGGTTTTGCCGACGTAGAAGGTCACCGTCGAGTCCTCATGCACGACCAGCCATGAATCGAGGAGGCGGAAGTCGGGCGCGGGATACGGAGCGGCGGTTCCGTTTCCAGGTGCCAACCCGGGGTCGCCCGCGTCGAATCCCAGAGGGCCCAGCACCCCCGTACCGCTGAAGCTCAGAACGAAGAGGCCCGAGCTCTTGAGGAAGTCCCGACGAGACGTAGTCCCATGCAGTGTCTCGACCGCGTCCGCGATTTCTTTTGGCATCTCGGAGAGGTGGCTCATCGATTCGCCTCCCCGTTCAACGCGTCCGACCCCGACGGAGCCGCCGCCATCGAGTCCGCGGCGTGCCGCACGGCGGCTTGGATCCGGTAGTACGTCATGCAGCGACAGAGCACCGCATCCATTCCCTCGCGGATTTCCTGGTCCGTCGGATTCGGATTTTCGTCCAACAGCGCCTTGGCCGTCAGGATCTGTCCGTTTTGGCAGTAGCCGCACTGCGGCACTTGCTCTTCGATCCAAGCCTGCTGAACGGGGTGGAGCCCGCCGTCCGCCGACAGGCCCTCGAGCGTCGTGACCTCGCCATCGACCCTGGAAACTCGGAGTGTGCACGACCGCCTCGCCACTCCGTCCACGAGCACGGTACATGCCCCGCACTGCCCCAGTCCGCATCCGAACCGCGGGCCTCTGAGCCCGAGGTCGTTGCGAAGGACGTAGAGCAACCGAGCGGAGGGGTCGACGTCGAGCGTATGCGTTTCGCCGTTCACCTGCAGCGTGACGTCGCTCATGCTCTTCTCCTATGCGGACGGGAGATCCTGCGGCCCAGCGGAGGTCCTGCGGCCCCAGCGGGGTGAAGGATGCTAAGGTAGGTCGGCGTCCCGGCGGGGGACAACCAGCGGTTTGCGCCGTGCGGCGCGTTCGACCATCCATATGACCGCCCAGGAGGCTCTCCTAGCGTCTTCCGCATGAGCCCAACCATCTTTAGGGCGAAAGGACTTCGGTTCTACTTCTTCTCCCGCGAGGAACGGCGGATGCACGTGCATCTGCTGGAGCAGCAATGAGGGTTTGCATCGTCGGGGCCTCCGGGAAGCTCGGCCAGTACATGGTTCAACACGCCTTGGACCGGGGCTACCGGTTTGGAGCCGACATGTGGGCGACCCCATCCTCGAGAGCAATATCACGCGCCGCGTGGACTTTCCCCTGTTCATCGTGGAGGCCCTCGAGAACGACGAGTTGGTCCACGAGGCGCCGGCGATCGTCGGCTGCTCAACGCCCTCGGCTCTGATCCTGATGGACTACCCGAACCGGCAGCGCCTCAAGATCATGGCCAGGACCACGGTGATCGATGCCGATCAGGATCCGGAGCTCATCGAGCGGTTGCGGTCACCGGGTTACAAGGCGCGCATCGAGCGAGCCGTGATCTTCGATGTCGAGGCGTACGACTGGAACTGCCCACAGCACATCACGCCGCGGTATTCGGCTGAGGAGATCTTGGAGGCGGAGGCGGAGGCGGAGGCCGCGATGCCGTAGGGCGGATACGCGACGCTACCGGCGAATCCCCCTCAGGTGTTGGTCGAAGAAGGCCGCTTCCCTGCGGACCAGATCGTAGCGGCTGGGCTCCGTCTCAACCGTGTGGGGTTCGACCGGATAGAACATCACGTCGAAGTCCTTCTCCAGCTCGATGAGGCGTTGCACCAAGCGTGCGGCGTCCTGGAAGTGCACGTTGTCGTCGACCAAGCCATGTGTGATTAGGAGGGCGTCTTCGAGGCCCTCGGCATAGTAGATGGGACTAGAGCGCCGATACGCTTCGGGGTTCTCATGAGGCACCCCGAGAATGCGGCTCGTCCACCCGTCACTATAGTGGGCCCAGTCCGTCACAGCCGCCCGTGCGACACCCGCGGAAAAGACGCCCGGATAGCGAAAGAGCGACGTCAACGTCAGGAAGCCCCCGTACGACACTCCGTAGATGCCGATCCGGTCGGGGTCCACTCCAGCGTTCGCGGCGAGCCATCGGGCTCCTGCCACGGCGCCGTCGGTGTCCTTGATTCCCATGGACTCGGAGATGTCGGTGCGGTAGTCGCGGCCGAAGCCCGCGCTGCCCCGGTAGTCGAAGTCCAGGACCGTGTAGCCCTGTTGCAGCATGTAATTGACGAAGCCCAGGTGGGTCGCGTACCCGTACACGCTGTAGCCTCGGTGGGCGAACTGTCGGTACCCACCACCGTGGATATGCATGATCGCCGACCGCTCGGCATTGGGCTCGGAGGGACGGAAGAGCGCGGCCCAGAGCGGTCCGCCGTCGGGGTGCTCGAAGGTCACCATCTCGGGCTCGACCAGGGGGTGTTCGTAGTAGGCGTCTGTGCCGCTCGAGGTGACCTGTCGTGGCTCTGCATCCGGGCGCGCCTCCTGCAAGTACAGGTCGGGAAGCTCCACGCTGGTGCTGCTCACCACCGCCAACCGGTGTCCGTCGGGAGACCACACGCCCTCGTGGCGCCCAGGCGCTTCCGTGAGACGCTGGAGATCACCGCCCGCCGCCGGCATGGTGTACAGATGATCTTCGGAGGGATGTTCGCGACTTGTCTGGAGGAGCCAGCTTCGGCGATCGCGCGTGAGCTGAGCTCCTCGGACCTCCCAGTCTCCCTCCGTGAGGGGTGAGACCGTTCCGTCCGAATCCAGGCGGTAAAGGTGGCTCCAGCCCGAACGCTCGGAGGCGAATACGAACCGGTCTCCGGGCAGCCACTCGAAGAGCCCGGGTTGGAGGTAGTTGGCCTGAATGGGTGGCCCGCCGATCCAGGCCTCGTCGCGGTCGTGTGTGAGCACGTTCGCCGTGGCGGCTTCGAGGTCGAGTTCGGCGATCCAGAGGTCCTCGTGGTCCTCGCCGATGAACTGGGACACGGCCCGGGTGCCCTCCAGGTTCCACACTGGCCGGCCTGGAATCGTGGCCTGGTCGCCGGCCTCAGCCACGTCGATCCAGCGTACCTGAATGCTATCGACGGGCACGGTGGGATCCACGGCGACCACACCCAAGCGGACGATGTCCCGAGGCTCTCCGACCTTGGGCCGCGCTGTGCCGACGCCGGCATAGCCCGACTCGTCGACGTAATTCACATAGGCCGTGGTCGGACGGTCGGGGTCTGGTGTTCTGGCACGGAACGTCACCCAGACGCCATCCGGAGAGAGTTGGATTTGGTCGATCTGGACCCCATCGGGCACCGGAATCAGTTGCGGGGCTGAGACGTTCGCGGTGCGGCTGGCGGCCGACACTCGATCGCGAATGCTCTGTTGAGATCGTACGTGATCGAAGAGCTCCTGCTGCTGCTCGGTCAGCCAGGCAGCCGCGTCGGTACTCGACGGGGAGGTTCGCGTCACTCGGTGCGACAGAACTGCCATTGTGCCATCGCTGGCTTGGTACCGGAAGAGTGTTTGTCCGGCCTGGAAGTCGATCACACTCGCGTCCCCCGTGAATCGGGGGTCGCGGATCGGTCGGTCGAGGGCGACCACGGCTCGGCTGTTCCTACCGTCGAAGAGATGCAGAACTCCGCCACTGACCCACACGGCCATGCTTCCCGTCGTGTTCCACTGGATGTCGGCCGATGGAATCAACGCGACCTCTTCTGCCGAAACCTCCCAAGCCCGTGAGCCCGCCGGATTCGCTCGGAACCAGGGGTCCTCCTGCTCGATGTCGTCCGTGGACGGGGCGGCATTCCACAGGAAGTAGACTCCTGAGCCGTCGGGTGCCCACCGGATATCCCGCACGCCCAGACCCAACCAGCGATCGTTCCGAGACGCGTCGCGCAGCGTCAGCGGGCTCACTGTGGCGATGGCCCGGGTGAGGTTGGACTGGCGTAGCGGGGTGGCTTGGCCCTCCTGCGCCGTGAGCACGTTGCTCGGCTGGAGGAGCAGTGCGGCAGCGGCGAGTAGTGCAATTTTACGGATCATCGCGAGGCTTCCGAATTCGACGGGCGCGGGTGGCTGGTGGCAATTGAGTTGGGTGAACCCGGCTGCGGCAAGTGACCCGCAAGGAAGGGAATGCGTAGCTCGGGCAGGACGCGTCCGGCATGTGTGCGCACTACCCGGCGACGACGCCGAAGGCCGAATCGGACTCCCGCTAGCGCTCGACCCGCTGTAGCCGGCCTGCCACCGACTCGGCCTCGCGCATCACCCGCAACAAGTTCTCGCCCGCCACTTTGCGCAGATCCTCGTCGGACCATCCGCGGCGTGACAGCTCGACGAGTAACGCCGGGAACGTGGAGACGTCTTCCAGCCCGTCGACATACGTGGGGATGCCGTCGAAGTCGCTACCGAGCCCGACGTGGTCGATTCCTGCCACATCTCTGATGTGCTCGATGTGGTCGGCGACATCCGAGATCGTGGCCACGGGAGCGGGGTTCGCCTGGCGCCACCTCTCCAACTCCTGCTCGATCCGTGCCGCGTCGTTCCCAAAACGCCGTTGGATGTCGACTTGGACCGCTTGCTGCGAACGCTCGTCGTACAGCCGATACTCTTCGGACACATAGGGCGGGTAGAACACCTGCATCACCAGCCCGCCGTTCTCCGGTAGTCTCGCGAGGACCCCGTCCGGAACGTTGCGTACGTGGTCTGTCACGGCGCGGGCCCCAGAGTGGGAGAAAATGACCGGCGCTTCCGCCACGTCGAGCACGTCGTTCATCGTCGCGGGAGAGACGTGCGAGATATCCACGAGCATGCCCAGCCGGTTCATTTCTCGCACGACATCCTCCCCGAACGTAGAGAGCCCGTCGTTCACCGGTTCATCGGTCGCGGAGTCTGCCCAGTCGGTGTTGGTGAAGTGCGCCAAGGTCATGTAGCGCACGCCCAGCAGGTAATACGCGCGCAGCGCGCCCAGTGAATTTTCGATCACGTGACCGCCTTCGATCCCGAGCAGGGAGGCGATCTTACCGCGGCCGAATGCCTGCATGATTTCCGAGGCCGAGGTGGCGAGTTCCAGATGGTCCGGATACCGCTCGATGATGCGGTGCGCGATGTCGATTTGCTCCAGCTGTTCACGCGCCGGATTCGTAGCGTCCACGTTGACGTGGACCGACCAAAACTGGGCGCCGACCATGCCTTGTCTAAGGCGATGCAGGTCCGTGTCGCCCGTCGTTGTCGAGCGCAGATCGTAGCCGGCCACGGCCGCCCCCGAGCCGGAGGTCGATGCTTCGCGCACCGCGCCGGGCAGGTCGTTGTGCCCGTCCACGAGCGGTACCTCGGCGAGTATTCGCCGAACCCGTTCGAGGTGAGCGTCCTGGGCGAGAACCGGGGTCGTGGCGGACGCGAGAAGGACGGCCACGAACAGGAGTCGAGTCATCGGGCACCAAGGGCTGTGGGTAGGTTTCCGGTCATCCCCGCTGAAAGTGTCAGGCGTGCGTCGAGCGGGCAAACGACGGACCGCAGCTCCCGCTGTCCAAGGTTGCCATGCGAGCTGCAGTTCACAACATTGTTGGGAACCAGGAGATTGCGCATGGCCCGGTCACGATTTGGGGAGTTGGAGGAGCAGGTGATTCTCGCTCTGCTACGTCTCGACGGCGAGAGCTACGCGGTGCCGGTGGCGAACGAATTGACGAGCCTGACGGGCAGGGAAGTGTCGCCCGCGACGGCCTACATGATCATGCGTCGGTTGGACGCCCGCGGGTTCTTGACCTCTAGCGTCGGCACGTCCGATCCGGATCGAGGCGGCAGGCCGCGCCGCTTCTATCGCGTGGTTCCCGACGCCGTACTCCCGGCGCTCCGCGAATCGAGACGTGGCATGTTGGCCCTTTGGGAAGGACTCGAGCTCATGCTGGACGGCTCGTGAGCGGCCCCGAGCCCCGGTTTTCGTTTGCGCTCCGGATCGCAGTGCGGCTGCTCCCGGTGAGAGCGCGGTAGGAAAGCGCATGCTCATTCGGGTCACGACGCTCGAGCCTGTCGAAGTCGAGATCATCGGAGTCGTCCAACACCAGCGCGGTCCGTCGCTCGCCCGTGACGGCCAGGAAACGATCTATCTGACACACATGTATTCGGGCAACGGCGGTGGTATGACGTACGTTGCGCGCACCAACTCCGATGCCGAACTCCTGGTCCCGCAGGTGCGCCGTATTGTTCGAGCGCTCGACCCGCAGCTTCCGCTGTCCGATGTGCGTACGATGGAGTCTCGAGTATCCGACGCCATGACCGAGACTCGATTCGCGCTCGTCTTGATCGGGGGCTGCGGTCTCATCGCCTTGGCTCTGGCCAGCATCGGTATCTACGGCGTGCTTTCGCATATTGTCCGCCATCGGGTTGGCGAAATCGGGGTGGCATGGCGCTCGGTGCGGAGGCGGGTGGCATACTCCGGCTCGTGCTCCGGCAAGCCGCCGCTCTGTCCGGCGCGGGGGTCGTGGTCGGGTTGATCGCGAGCTTCTGTGC
>Ga0208879_1002568_pt1 | contig 15769 bp, 20 predicted proteins | sample Knorr_S15_td_Bot_FD_185605 | JGI IMG/M metagenome (GOLD analysis project Ga0208879, IMG submission 185605) | Marine microbial communities from Southern Atlantic Ocean transect - Knorr_S15_td_Bottom_ad_5009_LV_A (SPAdes) (version 2) | ecosystem: Environmental > Aquatic > Marine > Oceanic | place... | reverse complement strand
TTATAAGAAGCATACAAATCACTGTAATTTTCATAAGAAGCAATAGATCCTCCAAATGTAATATCAGCGGCTGGATTTCCTGCTTCCGCTTTTAACCTTTGAAACATCTCACCTGTATCAAGAACAATAAATGATAAATCAATATCTGGATTATTGCTTTTAAAACCATTTGCAATAGGCTCGAAAATTTCAGGACCTGATGCCGTATAAACAACAACATTTCCTGCATTAGCTATATTCCAAATAGATAAAAAAGATAATATAGAATATTGCTAAGTAATAAAATAAAATAGTTAAAAGTTTTTCTCATATTAATTCCTCCAATTTCAATTATCTTAAATTAATAAAACAAAGATAGTTAAACATATAAAGTACTGTATGGAAAGTTCGAATTCTAAAAATTATTGATAAATTTATTTAATCATATATTATTTGTTTAATTTAGCTTCTAAATCTGACAAATAAACTCGTATTAGTATGACATTTATTAATTATGCATAAATTTTCTAAATTTTTAATTTTTTCCCTAAAATTATATAATTATAATTAAAATATAGAAATAAAATAATAATTAATAATATTTTTGCGAAGCAAGAAAAACAATTTTTTGTAACCATGCTATATCTTTAATTGCCTCTCTAATATTTACATCAAAATTATTATTAATTATGTTTTTATAAAATTCTTCTATCTCTATTTTGAATGCTGAATTATTACCACCATATTTTTTTGATATTCCTTTAGAATTAAACAATTTATATTCAGCAGTTGCTTTTCTTGAGTACGGAGGAGGAAAATTAACTTCTAAAGATCCTTTTTTCCCATAGATTTCTAAAATTTCTTTATATTTAGGGTAGTTTTTTAAAAATAACCAATTCATCTCAAACATTGCATTAAGCTTATATTTTCCAAAAATATTTAAGCACGGAGGTTCTTTTGAGTTTGGATAAATATTGATAATAGGCCATATGCGAACATCTTCTAAAACTGGTAATTCATTAAATATAGAATGCAAAAGCGAGGGACCATGTATGACAGATCTTTGTAAAACTTCACGGTAATAATGACCCCATTTATTTGATAATCTACCAAGGCAAAATTTAGTTTGATTAATTTCAAATTTTTTTGCAAAATTTAAAACTTTCTTATCTATGTCATTAAATTTTTTAATGTTTACATGAGTTAATTGAGAATCACCTAAAGGATGGTAAACATTTAGTCGAACAGACCTTAATTCACCCAAGGTTTTAATTTTTTGTTTTATATCTTTAATAAGTGGTTCATAGGTTTTCATATATCCTACTTGAAGAACTAGTTTTTTTCTTTTGCTGATTGATGATAATTCTTTAGCGTCTTTAACTGTTAGACTTAATGGCTTTTCCGAAAATACATGTTTATTATTAAGTAAAGCATATTTTGACATTAAAAAATGCGCTCCTGATGTAAGAAAAAAAACAGCTTCAATTCTAGGATCTTTACATAAATTTTTCCAATCAGAGTAAATACTAATTGTTTTAGGTATATTTTTTGCAATTTGTTTACAAAGTTTTGGAGATAAATCAGCTATGCTTTTGATTGAAAAATAATTATTTAAATTCACAATATTTGGCAAGTGTTGAATTTGAGCTATAGTTCCTAAACCAACTATTCCTACAGAAATTTTTTTTAATATAATGTTTTGATAAATTTTTTTAAATTGATAAACTATGTAAACGTATTTTAGATTCAATGATGAACTTTAATCAAAATCATAATTTAAAGATAGGAAATGCTCCGTGTTCTTGGGGTGTTTTTTATCCTGAAAATAATTCTCTTAAATATGATAAATATCTTACGAAAATTAGTGAAATTGGGTATAAATATTCAGAATTGGGACCGCTTGGTTACTTTAATGATGAGACAATTATCATCAAAGATTTCTTAATTAAGCTTAATATTCAAATTAGTGGAGCCGCACATGTTCATACCTTTGCTGATTTATCTATGTTTGATAAATTAAGATTAGATGTAAACAAAATATCAAATATTCTTTTAAACTTAAACTCTACAGATCTAATCTTAATGGATGATAGTGAATTTTATCCTAAAGATCACAAAGAGGAAATTGGAAGTGATGATTGGGACAAAATCATGAAAAATATAATCGAAATACAAACTCTAGTTGAAAATGAATACGGACTTAAAGTTCATTTTCACCCTCATGTAGGCACTTTTATTGAATATGAACATCAAATAGACAAACTACTGAATGATACTAAAATTTCACTTTGTTTTGATACGGGACATCATGCTTTTTGGAATCAAGATCCGCTGAGTTACCTGAACAAAGTTATTGATAGAGTTGGGTACATACATCTTAAAAATGTAAATGACGGTATTCGCCAACAAGTATGGCATAGAAAAATTAGCATAGAACAATCTTATGATAAGGGAGTAATGTCGCCTCTTGAACATGGTTATGTTAATATTCCCAACATCATTAACTTTTTGCTAAAAAATGAATTTAATGGTTTTTGTATAATTGAACAAGATCCGGAAAATACAGTTGGATTTAATCCTGATAAGCTTGCAAAAAATAATTTATCATTTGTAGAGAAAATCATTAATGAATATAAATAATACAATTCATGACATATAAGCCATCACCTAAACCTGATTTTGATAAACCAACTCATATTAAGTATGACTCAATGGAAACTCACATTTGGGGCGATGATATTGCTGGAAAGGTTAAAGATTGGATTTATGTATCTAATTTGAGTTTACATCAAATAATTTTTGGTATGGGACCAAGAGGAAATTTTAAACATTCAGATCAATATAGGACTATATTTGGCGCTGATGAATTATTATATGTTTTATCGGGAGTATTAATTATTAATAATCCAGAAAACGGCGAAACTCATAAAGTTGAATCTGGTGAAGCTGTTTTTTTTAGAAAAGATACATGGCATCATGCCTTCAATCATAGTGATGATTATCTACAAGTTCTTGAATATTTTTCACCCCCTCCTCTACAAGGAACATCAGGTTTATATGCTAAAGAAAAAAAGCTTTTAAAAAACCCAACATATAAACGAAACAACATATTTTATCCTAATAATAAATTTATTTATGAGAATTCATTTAAAATTATCAAAAATAATAATTTAGTTTGGTCACTTGAAGGACCAAATCAAGAAATTCTAGTTGGAAATTTTGTTAAAACAGAATTTTTAAATGTAAAATTGATCAAATTACTTCCTAAACAAAAAACACATGTTTTTGAATTTAATAAAAATACATCATATCTGAGTTTAAATGATAATATCAAAGTCAATATAGTTAAAGATAAAGAAGAATATACACTTAGTAAAAAAGATGGTTTATATTTTCCAGCTGGTACTCAATTTTTTTTAGAAAATACAAATAATTATAATGTAGAAATAATTTTTTGCGAAGGTTTATAAAAAAATCATTTACTTGTTGTTTCCTCGTATTGTTTTTCTAAAATGATTGGTTTAAAAAGCTATCCACCCAAAATAAAGCATAATTAAAAAGACAATTGGAATAATCACTATACAGCCCGAACATATTATAAATGCTTTCATATTTATTATATTATTACATTAAATAATTTTCTGTCCACAGCGCATAATCTTTCCCCGCCATTTTTACCTATAACAATAGACTCAGAAATTGCTGCGCCAAGCTTATCTAACCAAATTCCAGATTGGAAATGAAAACACATCCCCTCCTCCAATATAGTTTGATCACCAATCCTTAGGCTTGCTGTTCGCTCTCCCCAATCGGGTGGAAAGTTTAAACCGATTGAATAACCAACACGACTTTTCTTTTCATAGCCCCTTTTATTTATTTCTTTCTGCCATATTGATTCTACTTCAGCACAAGTTGTCCCTGGTTTAGCTACTTCAAAAGCCCTATTACCTGCTTCAATTATAGTGCTTGAAAGACTTGAGACTTCTTTTGGTATATTTCCAATGTAGGCAGTTCTCGTCAAAGGAGCATGATAGTGACGTCTAGCAGCTCCAATTTCAAGCACAACAAGACCTTCTTTTGGTAAAGGTTCATCTGACCATGTAAGATGAGGAGTGCTAGTGCTTTCTCCTACCTGAATAAGCGGACAAAGTCCTGTATAATCACCGTATTTTCCATCTACTCCATTTATTTGATTCTTATAAATATCAGCTATGATTTCGTATTGAGGGACACCTGGAGCTATTTGATCTAAAGCATGACGCATCGTGTTGGTGCATATGGCTCCAGCCTCACGCATGTATTTTAATTCTGCGGGTGACTTTATCAATCTTGCCCAGTTAACTAATTCCTTATTGTCTGATATTTTGGCATTTGGTAAACCAGTATAAAGATGCTTGTGTGCTCTTGCTGTAAAATAATGGGCATCAAAATCAACACCAATTCTCGTTTTTTCCCATTTTCTAAGTTTAATATAATCGCATAGCTCATCAAAAGGATGGAGTGTTTCATGGTGAACTAATGGTTCTGAAAAAGGTACGATATTACTTTCAGGAATATCTGTAGTTATAGTTGCCGATTTAGCGTCTTGTTCTCGACCAAACCAAATAGGCCAATCTTCGGATAAATGCACAACCACCGCTTGAGGTGTATAAAAGGACCAACCATCGAAACCTGTCAACCAACACATATTTGCAGGATCTTGACAAATCAGTGTATCAAAACCCATTTCATTCATGCGCTGTTTAACCTTAAATAAACGGGTCTTATATTCAGAACTGTCAAATGCTTTTCGGTATGTCATTTGCAAATTAAATTAAAAGTATTTTAACTTAGTCATTAATTAGTATCTTTCTTTGTACTTTTTCACTTCATTTTACCTTAACACCAACAACGAGGAATGTTGAGATAAATCATTATTTGATATAGTGTAAAAATACTTCAGATAGTTATTCTCTGTTAACGAATGTCCAGGTAACGGTATTCCCTGAGACGAATACCTCTTTTAAAAGGAGGTTATTATGACTCAACAACATAAACATTTAATTGTACGTGCTGATATTGGTTGGTGTCCACAAGAAGAGGACTTAAATAAAATATCTGACTGGATCAGAAGCCTTATTAAAAAAATTGATATGAAATTATTAGCAGGTCCTTACACAACATACGTTAATGAAAAAGACAATAAAGGCATGACATCTGTCGCCATTATTGAAACCAGCCATATTGCTTTACACATATGGGATGAAGTAAGTCCAGGTCTTATGCAACTTGATGTGTATTCCTGTGCTAATTTTAATCCACCAGATGTGTTTGATAAAATAAATGCATTGTTTCAAACAATAAAGATGGAATATAAGTTCCTTGATCGGGAAAAAGAATTAGTAGAAGTGAAAGTCTAACCTACCACCAACCACGAGGAATGTTGAGGGAGGTAATTAAAAGGATTTGACTTCCTGGCTAGTAGATAAAAAAAAATTGTTTAATTTAGTTATTACCCCCTTTGGATCTTCTTCTGGAATAAAATGTCCTGTTGGCATAGCACATCCGCTTACTTTTTCAGTAGTATAAGCTTGCCATACTTTAATTGGTGAAAACTTCCGTCCAATAACTCCGTGTTTTCCCCACAATACCTGAATGGGAATATTTAAAAGTTGATCACGATCTGCACGATCGTGTTCAAGATCTATACCTGCAGCAGCACGATAATCTTCGCATGAAGCATGAATTCGCTCTGGCTGACTAAATGCAGCAAGGTAAGCTTCTTCTGCTGGACCAAATTCATGACCACCCGACCATTTTTGCAAACATGAATCCACCCAAGCTCTCGGATCGCTTTCAATCATTTTTTCAGGTAGTCCTCTTGGTTGAATAAGAAAGTACCAATGAAAATAACTACGGGCAAATTCCATATCTGTTGCCTCATACATATCTAGTGTAGGACAAATATCGAGAATACTCATAGCAATTACTCTTTGACGGTGATCTCGAGCTAATCTATGTGCCACGCGTCCCCCACGATCATGCCCAGCAACAAAAAACTTATCGTAGCCAAGTTTGTTCATCAATTGAATCATATCATTAGCCATTTCTCTTTTAGAATAAGTAGTATGATTGGGATCACTTGGCAGAACCATACTTGAGCCGTATCCTCTTAGATCTGCAGCAATAATGGTAAAGTTCTTTGCTAGTTCTGGAGCTGTCTTATACCACATCACATGCGTTTGCGGGTATCCATGCAATAACAATAACGGTGTACCATCACCGCCAATACGACAAAATAATTTCCCTTTATTTACTTGAACATATTTTTCTCGAAAACCCTTAAACATATATATATCAATATACCAACCACGAGGAATGTTGGGAGATTAATTTAAATAAATTTTTGAATATTTTTTATATGTAATTGGCATTTTAATATCATTAATTTTTCATAAGTGATATATTTTAATCTCTATGTATGAAATAGGTAATCAAGAAGTTCAGGCTATAAAAAAAATTATATCTAAAGGAAAATTGTTTAGATATCTTGAGAATAGTGAATGCGATTTTTTTGAAAAAAATTACTCAAAATACCTTTCAATTAAACATACCGCTTTAGCATCAAGCGGAACAGCGGCATTAACTGCGGCATTAGTTGGTCTTAAAATTGGACCTGGTGATGAAGTGCTTATTCCTGCACATACCTATATGGCAACTGCGATGTCAGTTTTATCAGTTGGGGCCATTCCTATTATTGTTGATATTGATGAAACATTAACTATTGATCCTAAGGCCTTAGAAGATGCATGTGGGCCACTAACAAGAGCGGCAATTGTTGTGCATATGTGGGGAACGACATGTAATATGAAGGCAATTATGAAAATTGCTAAAAAGAAAAATCTGTTTGTTATTGAAGATGCATGTCAAGGCGTTGGCGGAGGATACGAAAAAAAAATGTTGGGTACAATAGGTCATGTGGGAGCTTTTAGTTTTAATTATTATAAAAACATGACTAGTGGAGAAGGAGGGGCAGTAGTTTCAAATAATAAAGAAATTATTGAAAGAGCAAAGTGCGCTATAGATCCATGTCATTTTTATTGGCAAGGAAGAAAAAACTCTCTTAAACCTTTTGCTGCAAATGGATCAAGAGCTTCTGAATTTATGGGAGCGCTGCTAAATGTCCAGCTTAAAAGATTACCCGGAATGATAAAAAAAATGCGGGCAGAAAGAAATAAAATACTTAGTTCTACTCAAAATCTTTCTAATATGGGAATTAAACATTCTCCATTAAACAGTAAAAATTATGATTGTGGAAATTATGTTTTTTTTAAATTTAATAATACTTTAGACGCTGAGAATTTTACTTCAATTTTCCCTGCTCCTATTGCAGGAAAAACAGGGAGGCATAATTATACTGAATGGGATCAAATTTTGTTAAAAGAAGGGTCTTTTCATCAATCTCTGAATCCCTATAAATTGTCGCAGAATAAAAAATGTCGGATGAATTATAGCAAAAATATGTGCAAATCATCTTTAGAAATTTTAGATAAAACAATTATGATACCTACCGATCCAAAGAATACAAAAAAAGATATTAATAACACAATAAGAAATATAAAAAGGGCGGCTTTAGCATATATTAACAAGGAACATATAAAGATTAAGCAAAAAGCAATAGACAAAGGTAAATTTGATTATAGCGAAACATAATTTAGTTAAGACTTTAATTTGCTAGTCCTTCAACTATTTCAGTATTAAGGGTTTGCTGAAAAATTTTCGGCGATATTTTTATTTTTGATGAACGATTACCCCCACCAAGTACAATTGAATTTCGTTGCATCACCCTTGAGTCAACCCAAAGTGGTAAAGTGCTTGGAAGTGTTAGTGGTGTAACACCTCCTATATCCATTTCTGTTAGTTTGGCGGTTTCTTCAATAGTGGCAAAAGATACTTTTCTTGCACCTAATTTTTTCCTGATCATCTTGTTTATATCAAGTTTCGTGGTTGCTAATAGAGCGCATACGGCATATTTCAATTCCCCAGTTTTTGTTTTTACAACAATTGTATTGACTGAATCCTCAAGATCAATGCCATATTCTTTACAAAAAATATAGGTATCCGCAAGTTCTGGATTACAACTCATAACTTCAAATTCCAATTTTGTGCTTTCAATAAATTGTCTAATTTTTGGAAGAGTGTCTGTCATAAATTATATTATTCTACCACCAACCACGAGGAATGTTGAGGGGTTATTACAAGAAGTTTTCAAACAATATTTTCTAGCGATCAAAGGCGTCTTTGCATTCTTTGGAATAGCGTTTCTCAAGTGCCATTGATAAATCTTTCAAAGAATTATTACTGTAATCAATACGAAGTGTCATAATTCTTCTATTTGGTTTAAAATATTCTATTGCAGCAGACAGACAACCGCGTTTATCCCCGCCAGCATTCTCTCCAGCAATTAAAGTTAACAAAAGTCGTTTGGGAAAAAAAACATTTGAATTGATTAAAAATGCTTTTTTCATAGAGGAAATTACAGAACCAGAAGCTAGCATATTTCCTGCAATAGCAAAATTATCCTCCATACAAGAATCACAAATATTAATCATTCTTAGACCAGAAAAAACATAGGTTTGTCCTTTTGCATTAACTACAATGATCTGACGATGTTCTTTTTTTTTATCATTTTTTAAGACATTATTAATGGCAGATTCATTTGAGGAACCATTTTTCATTAAATCTAGAATAGTTTCTCTATAAGAAGGTTTCACCATTGCTTGGACACAAATAGCACCAACATTGGGAAGAATACTTGGTACTAAATTACCAACAGCAACTAAACCAGTAGAAGTTGCGACACATAATTCTTTGGTACTCGGATTAGATGCTACAATTGAAAAAGTCATAAAAAGATTTTTTACTTATTCTACCACCAACCACGAGGGATGTTGAGGGATTATTTTCAGATAGAAACTTTTAATAGCAACATGTATAGGAAGCAAAGAATATGAATTTAGAATATACTTTTATTGCCATCATGTTTCCAGCTATCCCTCTGATGATGGTCATGTTTGGCACCAGGTTCCACACTACTAGTGTCCTTATTCGTCAGATGCATGATGAATATATCTATAAAAAAGTTGTGCCAGCGGAATTTGATAAACAGTTGGAAATATTAAAATCACGAATCATTCTTTTAAAAAGAGCTCAAATTGCAATGGGTTTAAGTTTTTTATTTAATATGTTCTCGGTTTTTGCATTATTTTTTAATGCAATATTGCCCGCCAAATTCTTTTTTGCCCTGTGTTTGCTGTCAATTATCGTGGCGTTAATAACTTACCTGTATGAAATTACACTATCGACAAAAGCTCTGAAATATCACTTATTGGATCTTGATACTAAAAATAAAGAAAGAAATCATTAGAATTGAAAATAAATTAATTACATTTTTATTAATTTCCTACCACCAACCACGAGAAATGTTGTAAAAAAAGAGATACGCCGCCCACTTAATTATAATGAAAAAAAACAGCACTGCTATCTCCTAATCAACTGACCCTAGTATACTAATTATTTTCAACTACCTATTTCATTGCCCTTTTTTCAACATTGTTCTTGCTATAATCAAAAATACTAGTAGTAGATGAGCCAGGCCTATTGATTTAGCCGATAGATTGATTGAGATTAACCTTCATAATTTACGAAAGGCAATTAAAGTGATAAAAGAAATGATGAAACCCCCCTTTATATGGGGAGTAGTGATTGGGGCTATAGTTTTGCTCATTGTAATTTTCTGGACAGGATGGGTAATGACAAGTACCACTGCCGAAGATAAAGGTAAGGATATGGTGAAAGAAGCTCTACTAGAAAACCTTGTACCGATCTGCGTCGAACAATATCTCCAGGATCCAAACAAAGTTGAAAGGTTCGCGGAGTTGAAAGAGAAAAGTAGTTACCAAAGAGATGATTATGTGGAAGAAATCGGTTGGGCAAACATGCCTGGCTCTGAATCCTCTGTTCGTGGAGTTGCCGATAAATGTGCCAAACAGATTATCGAGCTCGAGGGATAAGCATACATTCCGTGAATGCTACCTCCTTTAAGGGTATCAGATTACAACCACGAGAAATTTTTAACTGTTTTTTAAAAACCTAATCAATATCAATTGCGTTCTCTTCTTTCATCAGAATAGGACGCATATCTGGTGTGTTCAGAGGAATAATCTTCCCCTTATATCTTACACATAAGGTAGGTGCGTGTTGTATCTTTTTTCCTAGATGAACTTCAATATCTGCAAGTACAACCTCGGCATCTTCAAGAATTTTTAAAACTTTCATTTTTCTGCTCCATCAATCTTTTATCCTACCACCAACCACGAGGAATGTTGAGAAAAGAATTAGCTATATTCTTTGTATACTTCTTCTCTTTCAGCCTTCTGCATTCCTTTTGTTTTCTCCATAAATTCGTTGCTCTTTTCTCGTGTTTTGAAAATAAAAAAACAGACCGTATCTGTGCTATGGTAGATGGCTTTAAGCTCGTCATCTATTAATGACAATTCTTCAGGTATTTCTGCTTTAATACAAATCATTATTGATTATTCTACCACCAAACACGAGGAATGTTGAGATGAAAAAGTTAATAAAAAATTAAATAGAATATTTTTTAGTACAAAATAATCTCTGAAGTCATATAATAGTTGTTAATGGATAAACATAAAAAGTTTAATTTTTTTAATCGAAGACAGTTTATCTCGTCCATTCTATCCGTTTCAGCATTAATAAATTTACCAAAGATTTCTCTAGCTTCAGATCCAGATGTTATTGTTATTGGCGCCGGTGCCTCAGGATTAGCGGCCACTGAATATCTTTTGAAAAAAGGTAAGTCCGTTATTTGTATAGAGGCAAACAACCGTATAGGCGGTCGTTGTTACACTGATAATGCCTTTTTTGGGGTTCCTTATGACATGGGGGCTCACTGGATTACAAATAACAAAACCAATCCATACGTGCACTATTGGAATGAAAACAACATCGAAGGTTTCAATCTGTATGAAGATAAAGAATATGAGTCTGTTTATGTAGGAAATAAAAAATTAATATCACCGGAAGACAAGCCCCTGTGGGATCAATATAATTCCATCCTAAAAGACATTGGTAGGTCAAGCAATAAAGATATTGCGCCTTCAGAAGCTGTCTCAAACAAATCCTCCGAATGGTATGATACAGCCCACCTAATTATAGGTCCTTATGACATGGCAAAAGACTTTGATCATTTTTCATGCATGGATTGGTGGAATTATTTAGAGCCTGAAACCAATAGTTGGTTTTGCTCCGAAGGATACGGTGCTCTTGTGAAACATAGATGGAGAAACGTTCCAGTGCAATTTAATACCAAAGCCCAAACAATAAAATGGGGCGGCCAAGGAGTTAAAATAGAAACAAACAAAGGAACTATTTCTTCTCAGACTTGCATACTTACTGTATCCACAGGTGTTTTAGCTTCAGGAAAAATTAAATTTATCCCTATGCTGGCAATGGAAAAATATGATTCTTTTTCTGGCATTAGTATGGGTATTTACAATCATATAGCCCTTCAATTCAAAAAAGATTTTTTTCCACACGATAAGGATGGTTATATTTACTATAAGTTAAATAGTCAAAACGCACCTATCCCCAGAGGTGTTGCAGGTCTCACTAACTCTAGCGGTAGCAATTTGTCTTACTTTGATGCAGGGGGAGAATTTGCACGTGAACTGGAGAATGTCGGTGAAGAGGCATCAATAGATTTTGTTCTTGGTGAGCTGAAATCAATATTTGGATCAAAGGTAGAAAAGCTTTTGATAAAAGCTCACGCTACCAGCTGGGCTTCAAATCCTTTTACCTTGGGCTCATATGCTTCAGCAGAACCAGGATCTTTTCATTTACGCAAAGTTTTAAGGCAGTCTGTTGGTGATAGAATTTTTACCGCCGGTGAAGCCACAGCCGAGGAATGGGCAACTGTAGCTGGGGCAACCAGATCGGGTTTAAGAGCTGCAAAAGAAGTTATTAAAATTCTCTAAATTTTCATTACTATCATCAACCCTTCGTATAGGTATAAATCTTAACGAAGGGTTTATGTTATAAATTATTCTTTCTATTCAAATTTATCTGAATAAAACCAAGGAACGCAGATAGCTAAAATAATATAAATAGCAAAATAAAGAGCAATAATTGGCAAGACTGAAGAAAATCCAACTTCAGCAATTGGACCAAATATTGAAGCATAAATTATAAACACAATGTTTGAACCTACAACCCAATAACCACCAGCTTTTTTAAGATTGTATAAAAGATATATCCCATAAATCACTCCAATTATAATGATTAGAAATACAACCATATCAGTTGTAGTCGGTTGAATAAGAACATCACTTCCTGGGAAAGTTGTGCCCTCTCCCAAATAACCATTCACAACAGAACGATAAATTGTATCTAGTGTATCTCCTACTAAAAAAATTAGCATAATCCAATAAACAAATTTGAATGAGCGTGATTTAAAACTTGTCTCCATAAATCCTCCAAATCTAAAAAAATTATAACAAAGAAAGAATATTACCATCTCCTTCGGCAAAATTATATTTATTAAAATCCTTTTTTTTCACCCAAGCAAAATTTTCGTGTTCGTTAAGCACCATACTGCCGTTTTGAAGTGTACATAGAAAATAGTGTAAAACTATATCTATTTTATCATCTTTGTATTTTTCTTCCGCAATTTTTTCCTGCACGTTAATTGTAACGTTTAACTCCTCTTTTATCTCCCTGATTAATGCCTCTTTGGATGTCTCGTTTGAGAGAACTTTACCTCCAGGAAATTCCCATTTTAAACCAAGATGCTTATTCCTATTTCTTTGAACTATTAAAAATAGATTATTTTTTTTAATTATTGCGGCAACGACTTTATTTTGACCCATAAATTATATTATTTATAATTTTAGAAATTTAAAATAGATATTCCCGTGCAGTTTTAAACTAACTTCTTTTTTTGGACTTAGATTTTTTATCTTTCTTGTTTTTAGGTTTTTTCTTTTCTTTTCTAGGATTTTTTCCCTTAGCCATATTTATTCTCCTTTAATGAGTATATTTTTCACTTACTATACCACTATTTCCCTAAAAATTAAGGGGGTTATTTTTAGGTTAACACATGGTTTTATTGGGAGTATATTGAAGAAGTTATAATTGAGTAATAATGAAGAAGGTAATGAAAATAAAATACATGCAGTTTTATAAATTCCTTCAATGGAAACTATGCAAGAAATGCTGAAAGACACAGACATTATTAAAATGAGAGAAAACGCTGGCGTTATTGTTGAAACTCAAAAAATGATAAAATTAGTTGAGTAAAGCTATGATAGGAGGACTTGTTACTAAACTTTCTAAAAGAAAATGTTTTACGTTAAGTGAACTTGACACCCTAAAGTCCGCTAGTGAAAAACTTCAAAAACACAATATTGGAGCTATGCCGGTAGTGAGCAAACAAAATAACGATATAATCGGAATAGTTTCTGAACGCGACCTTGCTCGATTTATTTTTAAGGACGAATTTAATAACGACTTACTAGTCACTAATATAATGACCAAAGAAATAATTACTTGTAATCTCAATACCTCTGTCACTGAACTTATGGAAATAATAACCCAAAATAAAATTAGGCATATCCCTATAGTGGAAGGAAAAAAAATTCTGGGTATCGTCTCTGTTGGAGATGTAGTCAATCACGTAATAGAGAAATATAAAGATGAAAATAAACATTTAAAAGATTATATGAATCTTTGAACTTTTAATAAAAATCCTATGTTTGCTTTTTTTAATTCAACCTTCCTTGTAAGGACTATAAAATTAACGTTGTTTTTTATATGAAGGTAGATTTAAACAAATGGTACAAATGTGACATTGATAAGCAAGTATATCAAAATCTAATCAAACGTTCTGATTGGCAAGGTATTAAACATGTCTCTGTTTGGATCATTGTTTTAGTTTTTTCTGGATATATGGCTTTTATAAACTGGGGAACTTGGTGGGCTGTGTTTTGGTTCTTTGTTTATGGTAATATTTATATGTCATCAAATCCTATATGGCATGACTGTGGTCATAAATCTGCCTTTAAGTCTCGCTGGTTAAATGAAATTTTTTATCAAATTACTTCATTTATGTATAGTTATGAACCAGTTCGATGGAGATGGAGTCATTTTCGTCATCATAGCCACACCCTATCAACCGATGGGCCTTATGATTATGAAATACAAATTACTAAACCGACGGATTTATTTTATGTTTTACTGATGCACATACCTGGTGGGAATCTTTTAATTATTCATAAAACTTTTTTATTCTTTCATTTGGAGACAATTAAGCACGCAATCGGAATAGTGACACCTGTTATGGAAGATTGTATACCAGAAAAAAAAAGACCTTCTTGTAGATTATTTGCAAGAATTCATGTTTCTATTTGGCTGACTATAATAATTTTTTCTCTAATCTTAAAAAGTTGGCTTCCAACTCTTTATTTGCTTTTACCTTTTATGTATGGAACGACCTTTATGCAGTGCATACATTTTATGCAACATGCTGGATTAAAAAATAATATAAAGGATCACAGATTATGTGTCAGAACCGTCAAATTAAATCCTTTTTTTAGTTTCCTAAACTGGAACATGGAATACCATCTAGAGCACCATATGTTTCCAATGGTTCCTGCATACAATTTAAAAAAACTTCACGATGTGTTGAAAGAACAGATGCCACCACCAAAAAATGGTTTTTGGGACGCGTATAAAGAGATAATTCCTACAATAATTAAGCAATCAAAAAATCCTAATTATATATTAAAAGTAGATCTACCCACTCAATAAGTTTTTATAATTTAATATATATTTCTGGGAATATTTATGAATTTTGTTCAATTAATTCTTCTCTAGCTTTTTTTTCACATTCAGTAAATTTTTGAAGCAGTTCCTCACGAGTTATTTCTTTATTGTTTGAGGAAAAATCTTTCATGATCTTTTCTATAATATCTTCGTCTCCCGGTTTTACTAAATTTGATTCTCTTACTTCTTTAATATACTCTTCGAGATTTTCTTTTTGCAAAGTTTCACCAGCCCATTTTCCAAGAAGTTTATTTCTTTTTGCTTTAAGTTTAAATTTTACATCTTCATCTTGTTTGAATTTTGCCTCAAAGGCTTTCTCTCTTTCATCAAAAGTATTCATAAACAAAATTATAGAGTCTTTTTATTAACTGGTAAAGAATAATAAAATATTGGTATTTGATTAACTTATCCCCAAGATCCATTGAATGTAATGAACTTAGAAAAATAAGGGTAAAATTGGATCAATATTTATTCATTTATTATATTTATCTATTAACTTACATTTTTAGAAAATATATAGTGAAAAGGTAAATGTTAGAAAAACTACTATTTGTTTTTTGTTACTTTAATTATCACCCCAAAACAAAACTGTTGGAAGTAAAGATTGGATTTGGACCATCAGGCAAGACTGAAAAAATTGAGTGTAAAGTTTGTCATAAAATTTTTATTCGCGGCAATCAAAACAATAACCTAATAATAGTGCTTTTAGTTATTTTGCTATTTTTTTTATTGTTACTGTTGTTTTAGTATGAATAAATATATTTCCCCCCATTCTCACCATATTTAGGTAAATTATTTTTCTTAATGACTGTTGCGATAAATTAAAAAAAGCATAAGCTTAAAAATGAAGATAGGAGGGTATTATTTATACCGCTAGTTGTCTGACAGGTGGTGGCCCAACCAACAT
>Ga0208879_1002563_pt1 | contig 15778 bp, 9 predicted proteins | sample Knorr_S15_td_Bot_FD_185605 | JGI IMG/M metagenome (GOLD analysis project Ga0208879, IMG submission 185605) | Marine microbial communities from Southern Atlantic Ocean transect - Knorr_S15_td_Bottom_ad_5009_LV_A (SPAdes) (version 2) | ecosystem: Environmental > Aquatic > Marine > Oceanic | place... | reverse complement strand
TGTTAAGATCGCGAGGGGGACAGGATTTGCGGGCGATTTGAAATTGGTTGCAACAAATGTTGCAGCCGAAGTTAAGCCGGCAGATCTCACGTTCAAGGCGAATAGTAATGAACAAAACCTCGTCATTGAACTGAAAAACGCTAAGGCTAAGGCGGGCTTGTACACCTATTACCTGCGTGGCGATGGAAAAGTTAAACGAACTCGAAATGCGGAGGCGATTATTCGTGCTGAAGCCAAGTTGGCTCACATTGTTAAAATGCTGGAGGTCGCTGATGCGGCATTAGCCGCCACGACGGCCACGAATAAGGCTGCAGTCGTGGCATTGGCAAAAGCAGTAGTCACCAAAACTAATAGCGAAACTGCTAAAAAGGCGGCGGATACGGGAGCTGTAGATACTGCGGCGGCGGTTAAAATTGCACAGGAATCTTTAGTAAAAGCGCAAGCAGCACTTAAGGCGGCTGGTGAAGATGAAGCCAATAAAAAAGTAGCACAGGAGGCGGTTGTCAAATCCACTGCTGAAGTAGCCGCGAAGACTGAGGCTTCCAAGCTGGCGGTTGAAAGCAAAAAAACGGCTGACGCAGCTGTAATCAAAGCGGTTGCAGAACATAAAACAGTTGAAACAGCGCAGAAAAAGGCTGCCGCTGAACTTAAGACGGCAACGGAAACGCAAAAGCGAACTGCCGCCGCCAAAACGGCGGCTGACAAGGTGCTAGCAGCCGTGAAGAAGGCGGACGCGGCTAAGGATTATGCGGTCGCTGTTGTTTCAACTCCGATCCGCATTAACGTGGTTGACTCTCCTTTCGTTTTAAGTGAAGTTTCATCGCAGGTTACCGCAGGAGGCGAATTGGAAGTAAAATTTACGATTGAACGCAAATATGGGTTTGTCGACCCAGTTGACTTGACTTTTGCCATTCCGGGCGCTCTTAAAGGTGTGGCAGTTGCTAAGGTCAAAATCGCGAAAGACGCCTCTGAGGCAATGGTCAAACTGACCGCGACGGCCGTGGCTACCGCGGGGAAACACACGATCGAAGTTGCCGCAGCTGCCAAGTTCAATAACGTTCCCGTTACTGCAAAATCAATATTCAATTTGGAAGTTGTCGCCGCTACCAAAACACCGGACGCTGAATAGTCAAAACCGAAAACAACTATCTGGATATTCCAACAATTCTAACAAACGCCTTCCACGGAAACTAAACGTCATGAACCAAATTATTTCAACACGTCGCTGCGTAATTATTGCTCTGGTTATGGGTTGCTCCTGTAGTTGGGGAGAATTGTCATCAGCAGAAGATGAAGCAATCGAGATAACCGTAATTAAGCGTAGAGATAAGGTGGATTTTGAAAAGGAAATATTGCCTATCCTCCGTCGCAACTGTCTAGCCTGTCATAACGCGACCGATGCAGAAAGCGATCTGATTGTCGAAACCCCAGCGTCACTGCTTACCGGTGGTTTTGATGGTCCGGCCGTCGTTGCGGGGAAAGGTTCCGAGAGCCTTATTATTAAGCTCGCGTCTCGTACGCAAGAATCATATATGCCACCGGCAGACAATGATGTTGGTGCGAAAAATCTCACACCTAAGGAACTTGGTTTAATCAAACTTTGGATTGACCAAGGCGCTAAAGGTGAAGTTCTCGGCACACGTGGTCCGGTCAATTGGCAGCCACTTCCAGCAGGGGTTAATCCTATTTATTCGGTTGCGATTAGTGCGGATGGACAGTATGCCGCCGCCGGTCGAGCAAATCAGGTATTTATTTATCACGTTCCTTCGCGAACAGAAATTGGACGATTGTCGGACCCAGCGATCATGGAATCCGGCGTGTATGATTCCCCCGGTGTTGCGTTTATGGATATCGTACAATCGATTGCTTTTAGTCCAGACGGCACAATGGTTGCAGCCGGAGGCTATCGCACGTTAAAAATCTGGCAACGGCATGATAATCGTGTTGCGTCAACGTTTCCTGTGTTGTCGGCTATACCCACGACCGTAGCGAAAACCGCGGACGGTAAATTGCTGGGTATCGGATTTGAAGACGGTTCGTTGCAGGTGCTGAGCGTGGCAGATAATAAAATCGTAGCTAACACAGTGGCACATAAGGGCGGCGTACGAGGCGTGGCATTCGTTGATGACGCTACGCTCATTGTCAGTGGTGGGTCGGATCAGACAGTCAAAATTTGGGAGGTAGCTGGTCTCGTCGCTGTGCGAACTATTACGACGCCCGCGGTCGTTAATGCGGTTGCGATTGTATTGAATGGGACGTTGGTCGCGAGTGCCGGCGAGGATAAAGTGGTTCGGGTGTGGAACATAAAGCCGCCAGCAGCGGAGGATGTTAAAGAGGGTGAGGCAGTCGACGAAGCTGAGCAGCCACTGCAGGAACTCACCGGCCACGCTGCGCGGGTCACTTCGTTAGCAGTGTTTTCTGATCAGCCAGAAATATTGGCGTCTGGTAGCGCTGACAAGACGGTGCGCATCTGGAATATCACGACAGGCAAACAGGTTCGTGCCATTACCCACGGTGGTGAAGTAACGGGCATCGCTGTCAACGCAACTGGTGACAAACTTGCCTCGGTGAGCAGCGATAAAACCGCTAAATTGTGGAACGTTTCCGACGGCAAGGCAATTGCTTCCATGAGTGGTGATTACCGTGCCAAATCAGAAGTGGCGATGATCGGTCGGGCTAGTAGTTTGGCCACCGCTCGCACCGCTTTGGCAAAAAAGGATTTGGATGCCGCCACTGCACGCAAGAAGTCCGAAGATGACAATCTTACAAAAGTTAAGGAAGCACTAACAAAAGCTAATGAAGCGCTTAAAGTCAAAACTGAGGCAGAAGTTAAACCCGTGGCGGATCTCAAGTCCGTTGACGAAGCATTGGCAAAAGCAGTTGAAACCAAGACGAATAGCGAAACTGTAAAAAAGACGGCCGATACTGCTGTTACAGATACTGCGGCGGCGGTCAAGGTTGCGCAGGAATCGCTAGCAAAAGCACAAGCAGCACTTAAGGCAGCAGGTGAGGAAGAAGACAAGAAGAAAGTAGCACAAGCGGCGATTGAAAAGGCGACCACCGAATTAGCTACAAAGACCGAGGCTTCCAAGGTAGCGGTTGAGAATAAAAAAACGTCCGATGTAGCGGCGACCAAAGCGATTGCGGATCATAAGGCTGCAGAAGCCGCCCAAAAGAAGGCTGTACCAATTGCTCAAAAAGCGATGGATGAAAAGGCAGCAGCAGATAGAACTGTGGCCGCGTCCAAACGCAGTGTGATGCGAGCCGAAAAGGCAGTGGGGAATGCAGCTGATTCAATCGTTAGCTACGACGGGGCTCATAAATCTGAAGAAGCATTGGCTAAGTTAGCTAAGGAGGCAGCGGATAAAGCAACCACCGAGTTAGGCAAGCAAGACCAAGGGTATACGAGTGTCAGTTTTACGACGGACGGGACTCAAGTCATAGTGGCAGGGTTAGACCATTTTGTGGCCAGTTTTGATGCAATAAACGGCGCTGCGATTTCCGTATATCAGGGAAAATCAGCTACCCAGGCTGTGATTTCACTTGACGATAACGTTGCAATTTTTCATCAAGACAAAACCGCCGTGGCGTGGTCTACAATTTCCGAGTGGAAGTTGTTAAGGACGCTCGGTTCAGAAAGCGGAGCAGACGTGTTTATTGACAGAGTTACTGCGATCGACTTCAGTGGCGATGGTGCGTTGTTGGCTGCCGGAGGCGGTGAACCGTCGCGCAGTGGAGAATTGAGTATTTTCAGCGTCGCCGACGGGAAACTTGTGCAGTCATTTAAGGATCCCCATTCCGACACGATTTTCGCCGCTCGTTTTTCAGTCGATGGACTGCACATTGCAACCTGTGGTGCAGATCGTTTCGTTAAAGTGTTCCAAGTGTCCGACGGCGAATTTGTGCGTGCATTTGAGGGACACACACATCATGTGCTTGGCGTAAGCTGGAGTGCCGATGGGCGCCAATTGGCCAGTGCAGGTGCGGACAAGGTGATTAAGCTATGGGATTTCCGTACCGGCGATCAGCAGCGGACGATCAGTGGTTTCACCAAGGAAGTGACCGCAATTCAATTTGCTGGATTATCAGTTAACGTCGTCGCGTCTTGTGGTGATAAAAACGTACACATTAAGCGGTCGGACAACGGAGGCAATGTACGCGCCTTGTCCGGTGCAACGGATTATGTGTACAACGTAGGAGTCAGTGCTGATGGGAAGACAATCGTTGCTGGAGGGCAAGATAGCGTTGTACGGATTTGGTCGGACGATGGCAAGTCTATCGTGACTTTCGTAGCACCCGATGCTGATGACAAAAGTGACAAATAGACCAATTTTCCCGCCTGACCTCGTGCTATCGATTGTGGCGAGGCGTAGGTCACTGTGCGTGCTGCACATGCAGTCGCAATTGATTGATCGCTTGCTTGGCGGCTTTGGTGTATAAAATGTCAGGGTGACCCGTGAAGTCATGTGTCTGCACATCACTGCCAGTTTCATAGGCGATGGCAACATCAAATTGCGGCACAGTTGCTTCTGATTGATTAGGGGTTCGCACGGGTCCCACGACAATAGCGTAGGTGGCATCAGTTGCTTTTCGAAAATCGCTCGCTCGCTTAGTAAGTTCCGCAGTAGGCGTGTCGCTGGAAAAAGGAAATTCGTCTATGGCCAAGTCGAAGCGGGAGGCTACGAGTGCGGGGTGAAGAGGAGCGTGTAACATTGCCGCGAGTTGGCCCTGGGTAGCGCATTCCCAAGTAGCCACCGATTCCCCGTTTTCGAAGAGGAGTTGACAAAGCTTGGTGCCGAGTTCGACCTCGTGACTTGCAAAGACGACATCACCGAGTTTGTCCACGAGCTGATCCAGCGTAGGTTGAGCTCGTGCATAGCATTCCTCCTCGGATGTAGCAGTAACTTGGATTCGTAATGTGATGGTGGCGTGGCTAGCGGTTATTCCAACGACAGGTCTACGGTCCCGATGGAAGAACTCTGGCAGTTTGTGTTCGAGATCACTCTCGCCCAGACCAAACGTTTTTAAGACGTAATGGCGTGTGATCTGTGGCGTGCCAGGCATATCTTGATGGATTGCCGGAATAACATGCGAACTGAACATCAGTCTCATTTCCGCAGGAACTCCCGGTAGACAAAATACCCGGGCCCGATGGGCACTAGCAGCGACGATGATATCGACACCCGGTGCGGTCCCTTCGGCGTTGTGTATAATTGTGGCCGTTTTGGGGAGCAACGCTTGTGATCGGTTATTGGGCGCCATTTTGCGTCCGCGCCGCTTAAATAAGTTGATAATGTGCTGCAAAGCGACTTTATTTTCGACGAGTGGTTGGTCAACAGCCGTAGCCAGTGCTGCGCGTGTGAGATCGTCGGCTGTTGGTCCTAAACCACCAGTAACGATGATAAACTTGGACCGTTTGCTTGCCGTGCGGATGATGTCCGTGATTGCATTTACGTTATCGGCAACTGTGCTATGATATTGCACATATAGACCCATATTGGTTAATTGGTGACTCAGCCATTGGCTATTGGTATCAAGTCTTTGTCCAGTGCTTAATTCGTCGCCGATGGCAATGATTTCTGTGGTTTGTTTTGGCATCGTTAGTTGGTTTTGTACTATTGTTGATAGATCGAGTCATGAAAGTCATCGAATTAGATAAGCAAATCGTAGAGCATTATAGCGTAGTTGCTATTGAAGAGGCACTACAGGATTTTCCAGGCGTTGTTGATATTTCGTTTATCGCAGCGACGGGGCAAATATTGGTCTATTGTAATGATGATTCGATAGAGGCTGCGGTACTGGTTGCATGTTTCGACGGTAAAACAGCAGATGGTACAACGGCAGATACAAGCCCCGACGATGCTGTCGAAGTGAGAGAGGCGTCTGCTAGTCGCGAGAGGGGCGAGATAGATATGGCAGGTGTCTTTCGTCTAACCGTTACCCCGATGCACTGTGGGGGATGCGTGTCGATAGTTGAGGATGCTTTACAGGGTATTTCGGGAGTGGACAACGCATCTGTCAGTTTAGTAACGGGGCAAGTCGTTGTTTCTCATCGCAACGTAAGTTGGTTGTCGATTGTACGCGCGCTTGAGAAACGTGGTTACGCTGGTAAATTGATTTCGTCTCCGCATGATGTGTTACGGCGGTTGCGAACGGAAAACACTTCGAGCCAAAGGGTGTGGTTACAGCGCTGGTTGATGTCGGGTGCAGGCGTTGCCCTGTTACTGGCCTTGATGGTGCTTCCATTAAATTCGGCAACGCACTGGTGGATGGCGTTATTTGTTGCAACAGTAGTTCAGGCGGTAGTCGGCGGTGTTTACATAAAAAGTGCTTGTAAATTAGCGTTATCCGGAGCCTCCAATATGGACACGCTAATCGCGATAGGTACTTCGGCGGCGTATTTAGGTGGAGTTGTTTTTCAAGAAGCGGGAACTTATTTATTGATGGATGCCCCAATGATTTTGGCATTTGTCAGTTTTGGAAAATGGATTGAGGTGCGCGCGCGGCAATCTACCGTGAATGAATTCGCGAAGGTTGACGTGATGAATTGCGAATCGGCTCACTTACTCGTAGGGGACGAAACGCAGGATGTGGCGACCTCGGAATTGCTTTTGGAAAATCGCATTATCGTCCGCCCAGGCGAAGTTGTTCCCACTGATGGAGAAATTGTCGACGGTGAATCTACCGTTAATCAATCTTGGTTAACAGGCGAGTCAACACCCAAGGCAGTGGGTACAGGCGACCGCGTATTTGGGGGATCTATTAACGGGGGTGGCTTGTTGACAATCGAAGTCGATGTTGTCCCAGGGGACAATCGGTTGCATAAGATGACGCAAGTTCTTGAGAAAAGCTTGGATAGTCGAGTACCACTGCAAACTCTAGCTGACGGGATTGTGCAACGGTTTGTCCCCTGGTTGTTGGTGATCGGGTTGCTCACGTTTGTTACATGGTTGGCCATCGGGCATGGTGTGGAGGGCTATGTCCAAGATGCATGGATGTACACTGTATCGGTACTGGTCGTCGCTTGTCCATGCGCACTCGGATTGGCCACGCCCGTGGCATTGTTAGTAATGTCAGTGCGGAGTGTTCGCGAGGGGATATTGTTTGGTAACCCATTGGTTATGGAAAAAATGGGAAAGATATCTACTTTGATCCTGGACAAGACGGGTACGATCACGGCCAGTGAAATATCGGTTAAAAGCTTGGACTTATTTAACGGCGACAAATTGGACTCCCGCGGAGACGTGCTAGGTATGGTCGTTGCTGTTGAAAAGCAGTGTAATCATCCATTAGCGGTAGCAATTGTGGCTTATGGAAAGAGAGAAGGTGTGGAGTCCAAAGTTGCTAGCGATGTTAAGCATGTTTTAGGGGGCGGAGTTTCGGGATTGGTGCAAGGCAACAGGGTGGCTATTGGAACCAAACACTTTGTAGAGGCGCAAGTTGAAACGGCGAGCGGATTTAGGAGGATCCCGCAAGACAGCAATGGTTCCACCTATATTAGTATAGATGGTGAATTTGTAGGGGTTCTTGACTTTGATGCGGAATTGTTGACGGGTGTGAAGGATGACATAGCGCGAGTAAAACGTGATACTGGCATGTCGCTGGAGGTACTGCTGGCCACTGGAGATAATCAGCAGGTTGCAGATGACGTTGCTTTACGGGTTGGAATCGAGTACGTTCACGCTGAATTAGTGCCAGAGGATAAGGTTAAACTGGTACGTCATGAGCAGTCAGCGGGAAACGTCGTAGCGATGGTCGGTGACGGCGTGAATGACGCGATCGCGCTCGTCGCGGCGGATGTTGGGATTGCCGTAGCAAGAGGGGCAGACTTGGCGACCGAGGTTGCTGATGTTGTTTTGTTAAAACCGGGTTTGGGGGGTATTTCCCGCGCGATTCGTTTATCCAAATGGACACGAAAGATAATACTGCAGAACATTTGTTGGGCTTTTTTGTATAATATTACATTGATACCCATCGCAGCGGGGTGTTTTGTGTCATTCGGCATCAAAATTCATCCTTGGATGGCGGCTGGAGCTATGGCTTGTTCGAGTCTATTTGTAGTATTTAACAGTTTGCGATTACGGATCATCGCAATCGCGTAGACAACATTTCACGTGAAGTAACCTATTGGAGACAGCAACTAGTGACCGACGAGCCAATTGAAGACGAGGTCTTAAGTGACCCAGACCAGACGCGGTTTCACACGCCCGCAACAGAAACGTCGAGTGTGAGTACTGACGATGATGAAACGTCAGTGGGCACCTCTGTGGACACGGACGAAGAGGCGTCGCCCAAGCTGCCTGTGTTGGGCGATTATGTGCTTCTCGGAAAAATCGGAGCCGGCGGTATGGGGAAGGTGTTTAAGGCTCGGCATCGCCGGATGGATCGTATTGTGGCGCTTAAGGTTTTGCCGCCAAATATGATGAAACACCCGGAAGCGGTCCAACGGTTTCGACAAGAAGTTAAGGCGGCGGCGCAGCTATTTCATCCGAACATCGTTACAGCATTTGATGCGGGCGAACATTCGGGAGTGCATTTCCTAGTAATGGAATTTGTCGATGGGCAATCTCTTTCCGCGCTAGTCAAGGAACATGGGCCGTTCAACCTTGATAAGGCAATTGAATATATCCAGCAAGCCTCGGTTGGACTGCAGTATGCTCACGAACGCGGGATGGTGCACCGCGATATCAAACCGAGTAACTTGATGCTTGACGTTGACGGGGAAGTGAAACTGCTCGACATGGGAACGGCTCGCATCGGCGACCAACCTGAAGAAGATTTGACAAAAAGCGGCGTGATTATGGGGACGATCAATTACATGTCGCCGGAGCAAGCAAAAGACCCCCATGCAGTAGATCACCGGTGCGATATCTATAGCCTAGGCTGTACGTTCTATTATTTGTTGACCGGTAAACCCTTGTATGAAGGTGATATGATTCAGACGTTGATGGCACATGCGAATAAGCCAATCCCGTCTGTATCTGTGGCGAACCCACAGATTCCCACATGGATTGATACCGTATTGTCAAAGATGCTTGCGAAAAATCCCGCTCAACGTTATTCATCGCTGCTGGAGTTTCGCAATGAATTGCAGGAACTAGCAACTAACGATGACGGCCAAACCTCTAGTTTTAGCGAAGAGTTATATCGCGCAAATTTGACTCAGTCATACCCGGTCGGCGTCGATTTCGGAACTGCAAATTGTCGAATATCGTGGGTTAATACCAACGGTAGCTGTCAACCGATACTTGATGGTGATGGCGACGCGCGTACACCGAGCACAGTGTTAGTTGTGGATGCGATGGATACAGCCATTGGTAAAAGAGCGGTGGAACGAAGTGGTGAAAATCTAGCTTGTATAGGCGAGGAGATTAAGCGATACGTTGGGCGTGCGAAGTATCCGATGTCTATAGGCGGACAGAACTACCCCCCATCTGTTTTGGCTGGCTTATTGATTGCGAAAATGGCCAGTGACGCTCAGCGAGTGGTAGGTCAGTGTAAACAGGTCGTCTTGGCTGTGCCAACATATTTTGGCGCCGTGCCACGAGAGGCGATGCAACACGCTGTTGTAATCGCTGGATTAGACCTCGTGGGGCTAGTGGATGAATCAGTGGCAAATGCTGTAGCTTTTTACGACGGTGCTGTGCCCGCGGAGGTCGAAAATGTAGTTGTTGTGGATATCGGCGCTGGAAAGCTTGATGTCGCTGCGCTGCAGTGTGGCGCTGGGGCGTTAACGGTGTTGTCGAGCGATGGCGATTCGCATTTGGGCGGCGTCGATTTCGATGAAGTTTTAGTCGATTTGATAGGCGAAGGTCTCGTCGCACACTATGGATATGACCCGCGGGGCACGGAGTTGCACGCGCGGCAATTGTTGCGTGGCTGTAAAGGGGCACGCGAACGGTTGAGTGAGGTTGAGACAATTAAGATTCAGGTGCAGATTCCTCCCACCGTGTTTCCACCAACGGGTAAGATGACGACGGTCACCCTAGTCCGTGAAAAACTCGAGGAGTTGTCGGTTGAGCTGCTCGAGCGGATACGGATCCTTATAGAAGGAGTTGTTGAGACTGCCAAATTACAAGCGTCTGATGTTGATAAGGTACTGCTGGGGGGGGGAGCTAGCGCGATGCCGATGATAAAACGGATCGTGGGGAGTTGCTTTCCGGGAGTTGAAGTTGTGTTCTTGCCCGACGATGCTGTCGCTAAGGGCGCAGCGCTTTATGCGGATTTACGGCAATCGATGGCCGCCGGTGATACGCCGAACGTAAAAATAAACGCAGTGACCGCTCGCGCATTAGGGATGCTTGGAACTAACGTTAATACTGGGGAACAAGTCAACGCGATTGTGCTACCCAAAGATACGAGACGACCGGTCAAGATTAGAAGGGTTTTAAGAACGCACCAAGACAATCAGCAAAACTTGCTGGTCCAGTTGATCGAGGGTGAGAGTGCCAATCCAGATGACTGTATCGACTTAGGTAAATGTGTCGTCGACAACTTGCCGCCTAACTTGCCGGCGAGAACACCTATCGGCCTTATTTTTCATTATGATGTCAACGGTCGGTTGACCGTTGAAGCAGAAATTGATGACTCGAAGAAGCGGATTCCCGTCCCAATCGTGAGGACCGGGGATTTGGAAAATGTCGATCTGTTTCGCTGGCGAGAGTGGGTTGAAACGGTCATGTTGTGTAGCGGAATGTAATGTTCTAGTTTAAGTTGACAGAATACGACCGCGTGTTCTATTATTTGGCTAATGTGTAGTTAAAAGTGTATTTGTGTTTGTCGAGTGAACGACCAATTGTTTTAGGATTGATTGTATTAGCATGGTAGATTTTAGTGGATTTGAGCATATCGTCAGATCGGAGGAATCGCTGAACGCCTTTACGGGCCTGCGATTCGGCGGTATTTGTGAATATTTTGCGGAACCGACTTCTCAGGCGGAGTTGACGGACCTTGTCAAAACTTGCAGCGCGCAGGAAGTTCCTATTCGCGTCCTTGGTGGTGGTTCGAATTTGATCGTTTGTTCGGATGTTGTACCTGGCATGGTTATCCACTTGTCGGCTGCAGCATTTTGTAGCATCGAAGTTGATGGGAATAAGTTAAAAGCCGGTGGCGGCGCTGCTTTGGTGCAATTGGTATCGACCGCAGCGCGTGAGGGACTGGAGGGCTTGGAGCAGCTGGCGGGAATTCCTGGTACTGTTGGCGGAGCGGTTCGCACTAATGCCGGTACCAATAGCGGTGATATCGGCCAGCGAACAACGGGTGTTACGGTTTTGACCCGCGGAGGTGATTTGGAAATTCGCGGCAGAGATGAATTACGGTTCTCATATAGAAAGTCATCGCTCAATGACTTGGTTGTGCTGGAGGCGGAGTTTGAACTGGAGCAGGCCGATGCCGACGAAATTACGAGAAAAATGCAGACGTTGTGGATTGTTAATAAAGGCCAACAACCTCAAGGACGGGAACGTAGTTTGTGTATGTTTCAAGACCACGGTGGTATTAAAGCGTCAAGTTTGATTGAGCAAGCTGGTCTAAAGGGTTTCAAACAGGGTGGTGTCACAATCAGCGATTCGCACGCAAATTATATGATTGTCGACGAAGGCGCAACTTGTGCTGATGCGATGGCAATACTGACGCACGTCCAAGCAGAAGTGGATTCGCTGTTGGGCGTGTCCATTCAAAAACAAATTGAAGTCTGGTAAATATGTTGAGCGACTAACTTTTGCCAAGACGGTACAGATAGGCTCAGCGGAGGGGAACGCAATATCTAATGGGATTCAGAGGGTATCATCCGGGACGGTCAATTGCCGTTGTCCTCATTGCTGTTGTTGTTGTGGTCGTATTGGTGGGACTGTGGGGTATTGGTCAGTCCCGCCTGCGGCATGATGCTCAATTCGACCTGCGGGTCGAAGATATGCAATTATTACCTGAGCAGCCGAGTTGGATCAGGGAAAATGTACTGCATAGTGTCGTCAAACAGCATAATTTAGAAGAGCTGTTTCTAGACGATAGCAATTTGACCAAACAGTTAGCGGATGCCTTCACGCTGCATTCATGGATCTTGTCCGTTGAATCAGTCGAAAAGAGCCCCACTGGTGTTCAGGTGCGGGTTAATTATCGAAAGCCTGTCGCGATGGTCGAGGTGAAATTTAACGATCGTCCACACGTGCTGCCAATTGATGCAGGCGGTACGGTTTTGCCTCCTGGTGATTTCAACGGGGATGACATATCGAATTACCTACGGATTGCTGCCGATCATTTACGCCCAAGCGGTAATGTGGGCGATCCTTGGGGGGATGCGAAAGTGGCGGGTGCGGCCAAGCTAGCGGGTTTATTTGACAGCATCGATTGGAAAGAAATGGGGCTATACCGAATCGAGGTAACCATGAACCCTCGTGATTCAACGGCCGTTTACTATATCGTGATGAAAGAGCATCCTGGAATTCGCGTATTGTGGGGTAGTGAACCGGGACAGGAAACTGTTGAGGAGCAAATAGCGCCAGAAAAGTTGGCCGAACTTACTGCATTCTATCGCGCAAACAAGACGTTGCAGATTAGCAGCGAGCCGACAGAAATAGACTTGCGCAGTCGTGACGGCGTGAAAGTGATACCATTGAAGAAAGTTGAATAGGGTTCATTGCTTTGGGGCAATGCTCGCGCTAGGTGATTTTGCGGACTTCCGCTGAATGAGTTCGCCGCGTGTGATGGTCACTTCTGGTGGAGCAGTGATGCCTATCCGCACGGTACCGGTGGATGTTTTGACAACGGTCAATAAAACATCTTTGCCGACTAATATTTGCTCACCAACTTTTCTGCTGAGGATTAGCATATTTGGTAACCACCGGTGAAAGTACAAGGGGAACGAGTACACTTGTGAATTTATCAATGACGCAATGGAATTGCAAGGAAATTCCGATTTATCGCCGCATCGTATGCCAGTTAGTCGCGCGCTAATGGAGGACTAGTCGGAACATCCGCCTAGATAGACTGCTTTCGCAGCGTTATATGCCGCGCCAGATTCGCAATTGATTCGGTGTTCCATGAAAAGTTTTTCAAGCGCGTCGAGTAAACCGAGAACATTTTCCGGTTTCGCGGAATGCCCCATGATACCGATTCTCCAGACCTTACCCTTGAGTTCGCCCAGTCCGCCGCCGATTTCGATGTTATATTGTTCCAATAGTGCAGAACGCATCTGGGCATCGTCGACTGCGTTGGGAAGATTGACGGCATTAAGCATTGGGAGTTGATGATCGGGATCTGCGGCGTATGTAAACCCGAGAGTTTCAAGCCCTATTTTCAATGCTTGATGATTCAATGCATGACGGGCAAAGCAAGCGTCGAGTCCTTCCTCATGGAGAAGGCGAAGTGCTTCATAAAGCGCATAGGTCATATTGATAGGAGCCGTATGATGATAGGCACGATTCGCACCCCAATAATTGGCGATCATGGAAATATCGAGGTACCAACTGGAGACCTTAGTTGCGCGCTGCTCGACGGATACAACGGCCGCGGGACTGAAAGAGATAGGAGCAAGTCCCGGAGGACAACTCAGACATTTCTGAGTACCGGAATAGATGACGTCGATTCCCCATTGGTCCACAGCAACATTCATTCCACCTAAGGAAGTGACGGCGTCGACAATAAGTAATCCGCCGGCGTTGTGAACGACTTCCGCGATTTCGGAAATCGGTTGCGAGGCACCGGTCGAAGTTTCTGCCATGACAATGCCAACAACTTTTGGCGTATGTTTAGCAATCGCGTCCTTGAGTTCAGTGGTGGTAAAGACCTGTCCCCATGGTTTGGTGATCGTATGGACTACCGCACCCGCTCGCGTCGCTACGTCAGCCATGCGACTTCCGAACACGCCATTGACACATACAAGTACGGAATCGCCCGGCTCGACGAGGTTGACCACCGCTGTTTCCATGCCGGCAGAGCCGGTACCACTTACCGCAAAGGTTAATTCATTTTCCGTCTTGAAAACTCTCCGCAACATCGATTGGAGCCCGTCCATCGCTTGTAGATAGAATGGGTCAAGATGCCCTACTGTGGGCTGGGACAAGGCGTCTAAAACATTTTGGGTGACATCACTGGGTCCGGGTCCCATGAGGATTCGGGGGGGGGAATGGAGCTGTGGGTAGGAATTGATTGTGTTAGTCATTGGGAATACCAGCGGGTCGGCTTTCGTGTAAATCTACGTTTTACAAAATCTGAGTAAAAAATGCTTCGTCCAAAAACGTTGGTGTTGGAAAGGGGGCTTAGGATAAGGGATATGTTTGTCTGGCCAAAGCGCTGATTTGTTTAAAGCAAGGGTCGATCGCTGATTCACACCACTCGAACATGGCGGACTCACAAGTTGTTACGATGGTGCCCGCGTCTCGCATTCGGTCAATTGCTATTTTCGCGTCTAACTTGAGACGTCCACTCACCGCGTCGATAGGAAGGTAAATGTCAAATCCGTAGGATAATAGGTCCATGACGGTCTGCTGGATACAGACATGAAGTTCGATACCAGTCACAACAACCATAGAGATTCCACTACGCTTCCACTCCTCAAAGAGCGTGTCGAGTTCGCGACAACTGAAGGTTAGTTTCTCGAGTTCCGGGTCTGAATACTTTGCCAGTTGGTCAACTGTGGTACCCAGTCCTTTGGAATATTGCTGAGTGGCGGCAATCGGTATTTCAAATAGTGTAGCCGCTTGGGCGAGTCGGTCAATGTTCCAGACCATTCGGTCGAAGTCGATGACCGCTTCACGAAAAGCTTCCTGTACGTCGACGATTAACAACGCCGTGTTTTGTCGATTCATGAGTCGGGGACTGGTGGGCAATGCGGGCATAACGTGCTCGTAATCTATGGGTAGTTTTTCGTATTTTGTCGTATTTTGTATATCTCTAGTCTACTACGAGTTGACTGGTTTTTCCTAGCCGCCTATTTACGACAAATTGTTATCGATGCACAATAAGAGCAACGAGGCCAGTCACAGTGGTGCGATGGATTTTCCGTAACTTCGGTGAATTGTGGGAAGCACATTTTTGTTTGGCTAATGTCTAATGTTCACATATGCGGAGTTTGCTCATGAGTGACAAGCAGGAAACGTTTCATGCAACGACGATCCTTACGGTGCGGCACCAGGGGATTGTGGCTATGGGTGGCGACGGTCAGGTCACCTTGGGATCCGCTATCATGAAATCTGATGCCCGTAAAATTCGACCGTTGCTTGATGGCAAGGTGCTTTGCGGTTTCGCGGGATCCAGTGCGGATGCCTTCGCCTTGTTGGAACGTTTTGAGGCGAAGTTGTTGGATTATCCAGCCAATATGCCGCGAGCGGCAACTGAGTTGGCCAAAGATTGGCGCACGGACAGAGCGTTACGCCGCCTAGAGGCGATGCTGACTGTTGTGGACCACCGCAGCACGTTGCTAGTGAGCGGAACCGGTGATGTGATAAGTCCGACTGATGGCATTGTGGCGATTGGGTCTGGGGGCAATTATGCTATGGCGGCTGCTAGGGCACTGTGCAAGCATTCAAACTTGACTGCTGCGGAAATTGTCGAGACAGCGTTGGGCATTGCTGCAGATATTGATATATACACCAACCATAACATTATTGTCCAAACTCTAGAATCGACTGCCAAATGATGCAATTAGCAAATTCCTCTAAGAAGTCCAGCCCACGGTGTGACTTGACGCCCCGTGAGATTGTGGAAAAACTTGATGCATTCATCGTCGGGCAAGAGGCGGCCAAACGGTCCGTTGCGGTTGCTATTAGAAACCGCTGGAGGC